>ERZ824473.597-NODE-597-length-62254-cov-5.942427_pt1 | contig 62254 bp, 59 predicted proteins | sample MGYA00519874_ERZ824473 | MGnify/ENA primary metagenome ERZ824473 (study PRJEB31778, sample SAMEA3449151) | human gut metagenome | biome: human gut; feature: human-associated habitat; material: faeces | place: United Kingdom | collected 2010/2012 ... | reverse complement strand
GAATGTAATACGTTTTCTTCTTTTTCAGTTTCTTAATGGTGTACTTGGTTTTCTTGGTCTGTATGCTCTTTTTCTTTTTGAACTTTTTATTCAAAGCATACTGGAGCTGGTAACCTTTGGCACCTTTGACTTTCTTCCATTTTACATTGATTTTCTTTCCTTTTGCATTTTTCACAGTAGAAAGATTCACTTTTAAAGGAGCTGTTACTGTTACTTTGGAAGCATTTTGGTTGTTCTTTGTAATTGACTCAGAATATTGGTCTATACTCCCATCATCCAAACCAGCTAATTTTCCTGCCGAAGTCCATGCCCCAGAAGATATACTTATGCGAAGAACCGGACGAACCGCCAATTCGCCATCACAAGCCCCTACATCTCCAAACGGTGAAACACAACGAATCACCGTTTCGCCTCCCGCATTGACCATATCGCGTAACATCCACGCTCCAAATCCATAATTGCGTGAGCCTTTCATATCATAACTTGTCGCACCACGACTTTTAGCATATTCTGTTGGACGTGCCGCTGCCATATCTCCACCAAGCCCATATGACATAACACTCATTTCTGTCGCAGACAATAAAAATAATTTGTCATTTGTTTCAGATGAATTTTTAATTGCTGCCTGCTCTGTCGCATTAAATGCTTCCTTAAAAAAAGTTGTATTTAACCAGCTTCGCAACGAACTTTTCTCCCATACATCATTACTGTTTTCTGACAAGTTTTCGCTATACTTTTGATAATCCAAACTTCGATTTGAAATCATAAACACATCATCGCCATTTACAGAAAGAACTCGCCACTTAATCGGTTGCTTTTTCTTGGCGTCGTTTTGATAATAATTTCCAAAATAAACACAATCCCATTGTGAATTAAAATCGTTATACATAACAATTTTTTCTGAATTTTTCCACAAATCAGAAGTTTTTTTCAAATGAATCACCGGACGAATTCCTGCTTTTAATGTGATATTTTTGCTGATAACACGTCCACTCGAATCAACGCATTTGCCAAAAGCATTTCCCTCAGTTGTTTTAGTCCACCAGGAGTCCTTTATCTCATTATCTTCATTTCCTAACGATTGGTGTGCATATGCTGTTCCCTCTGTCTTGCAAGCCTTATTTGAACTAAATTCGTATTTCTTATCCTTGATCTCCTGCTCTGACAAAAGACTAACTTTTTCCGTTGTCCCTATTATTGCGGTCTGCTCAACATCAGAAAATGCCTCATTCAAAAATGTTTCATTCAACCACTTATTCAAGGAACAATCCTGCCATTCCACACGAAGTCCCGACTCATTTTGTGCTTTATCATTATACTGCTGTACATCCAAATTTTGCTCTGAAAGAAGATACATATCATCCCCATTTACCGAAAGAACGCGCCACTGAATTGGCTGCTTTCCATCCTGATTAGCTCCTGTCTTCCAATAGTTGCCAAACGTCACACTATTCCATGTTGTAGTCGATGCTTTCACCAAAGGATTATTTAATTTTCCCGTCGCGTTATCACTACCTGAAATTGTAACATTTTTCTGGGTTGATGGATTTGCTACACTGTTATTTTCCGTAGCTTTTGCCGCAATCGGGCACACAGACGCCATCAACGAAAGTGAATACGTTTTCTTCTTTTTCAATTTCTTAATGGTGTACTTGGTTTTCTTGGTCTGTATGCTCTTTTTCTTTTTGAACTTTTTATTCATAGCGTACTGAAGCTAGTAACCTTTAGCGCCAGTAACTTTCCCCAAGAATAGCTTTAAGCATCCTTTTTTACTTGATGATTTTTTTATTTCCGCTTGCGTCATCCCTGTTTTTCGATAGACTTGTTCCTTTACCGTATCTAGTTTACTTTCTGTAACATTATTAGCACTTGTGTATGTTTTGTTAGATACCTCAATATATTTCGTTGCCATCTTTTGACGACTTTCCTTACCATAAAAAGGCACTGAGTATATTTTAATATAATATCTTCCTGCACTTGATAAAGTTACTGTTTTTTTGATTTACAGACGGATTTTGTGCAACACCTGGGTCACCTCCATAAACTTTCTGTTTTGTCGTCTCATTTACTATAACAAGCCAATATTGATAAAAATCACTATTAGCTGACGTTGCTTTCCATGATATTTTTACGTTTTCTCCTACATTATATATTTCTTTATCCGTTTGTATCGTCGGTGTCGTCATTTCTCCATATGCACCTACTGATATGTATTTTGTTGCTAATTTTTGTCGACTTTCTTTACCATAAAAGGGCACAGAATATATTTTTATATAATATCTTCCTGCACTTGATAAAGTTACTGTTTTTTTGATTTACAGACGGATTTTGTGCAACACCTGGGTCACCTCCATAAACTTTCTGTTTTGTCGTCTCATTTACTATAACAAGCCAATATTGATAAAAATCACTATTAGCTGACGTTGCTTTCCATGATATTTTTACGTTTTCTCCTACATTATATATTTCTTTATCCGTTTGTATCGTCGGTGTCGTCATTTCTCCATATGCACCTACTGATATGTATTTTGTTGCTAATTTTTGTCGACTTTCTTTATTATTAAAGGGCACAGAATATATCTTTATATAATATCTTCCCGCACTTGGCAACACTAAACTTTTACTATTTATAGCAGGGTTTCTTGCAACACCTGGGTCCCCTCCAAAAATTTGTTGCTTTGTTGTCTCATTTACTATAATAAGCCAATATTGATAAAAATCACTATTTGGCGATGTTGCCGCCCACGATATATTAGCAGTTTCCCCAACATTGTATACTTCCTTATCCGTATGTATCGTCGGCGTTGTCATTTCTCCATATGCACCAATATTTCCAGAAGAAAAATTAGGTCTAACAACACCCCAATATGGTGTATAATTCGTGATATATGCCGGACTATTATACGCAAATGCCTCTCGTGTAACTTTCTTTTTCCCATTATAATTCTGATGATATGTAACATAGTCCGATTCATATATTGCTACATGACCATACCCACCGGTATACACCAAAATATCGCCTTTTTGCGGCTGTGCTCCCTTTATCCTTGTCCATCCGCTCGGAAGTTGATTCGTTGCATAATCGCATCCATTTCCTCTAACTTGTGCAACTCCTAAAAAATTATAATATGCCCGAATCAAATCCACGCATTGGGCACCGTAAGCACCATCCGCATCAATCGAATTACCCACTTGTGATTTCACCCAATTGATTGCTTCATCTGAAGTTTTGCTCGTTGCTTTTGCCTCGTTTGCAGTATAAAGACACAGTACACAGAGCACGAATAAAACTCCCCCTTTCCACATCTTTTTCATAACAATCCCCTCCAATTTTTGTTAATTCATGCCTACATCATAGCGCATATTGTTCTATGGTTCAATAGTCCATTTTGTTCTAGCATTATCATATACACTACGTTCAATTTATAATATTATTAAATTTTGCTCGGATTTCATCCGTTTAAAATCACCCTTAATCCTAGGAGGTTTTTTACATGAAAATGCAGCGTATTCGTGATCTGCGAGAAGACAACGATTTAAAACAAACAGACATTGCAGACTACTTACACATTAGCCAGCGTACGTACTCACATTATGAGACAGACAGCCGGAGCATGCCGATTGAAGTGCTAAGGCGACTTGCTGTCTATTACAATACAAGCATGGATTACCTTGCGGAACTTACCGATGAGAAAAAGCCCTACAGAAGAAGCAAAGAAACACTTCCAAAATAAAAACACATCGCTTCCCTTTGCAATGTGTTTTTATTTTATATGGCTTGCATAATTTTTTTACAGCGCACTCACATCCACCAAATACGCCCTCTTTTTATTTGTTATCAAAATTTTCTTCTGCGTTTTCACCAGATGAATTTCCATATCATTTCTTAATTTCCTCGGAATATTCATCTTCTTCCACGTATGATTTGTGAGTTGAATGAGATAAACCGCCTGTTTTTTCTCCTCCAGATTTCCAAATAATACATAATCACCACTTACATCAATTACATCGCCACTATCCTTAACATCCGGAATGGTAAATGACTGATTTCCGGTAATTTCATAAAATTCCAGTGATTTCTTTTTGTGGTGGTAACGGTAAGACCATTTCATATTAACAAGGCCGACACCTGAATATTTCTTCTCAATTCTCATGGTCTGTAAATTTACTACGCATGTAGAATCCTCTTCTGTACTGTTTTTAAAAATTGACTCACCGTAGGTTAAAATTCGGTTTTCATCCAAAAACTCAATTTCTGTTGTTCTGGCATATCCATTCACGAGTTTCTGACTTATTTTTTTCTCCGTCTGCGAAGCAATATCAAAGACTGACCAGTAGCCGTCTCCCCTGTGATTGCACAAAATTTTACTACCTTCCGGTGACATAACAAAATTGCATATCATGTTACCGCCGGATATTTTTTTCACCGTTTTCTCTGCCAGATTGATTTCCACCAAATAACCTTTTGTCGCATTTTTTTCTTCTCTTACACCGTAAATTATGCCGTTTTTATAATAAGAGAAAATCTCGGTAATTCCTCCCGTGTAATTAAAGGCATAAATTTCGTTGCCGCTTGCCACATATTGAAAACCGCATTTTTCCCCGTCAAGTACACTTTCAAAAGCAACCGGTGTCATTTTCTTTAATCCATTGGAAACTACTGTGTACACATGGTCTACTTTTTCCTCATCTCCCTCAAAATGATATTCACTGATAAAACTTTCTTTCTCTCCGACCACCATCATGTTTTCCTGTAATTGTATCGTGCCATCTTTTTCCGCCTTAACGTCTGCCACCTGTTTCGTTGGTTCTGGATTTAACTCCACCTCGGTGACATTTTCCTTGCCAAACATATTTTCCAAAAGCGATTGAAACACATTGGATTTCGTTGCCGCCACAGTTACAAAAGTTCCGCACAATAGGAAAATCACTACCGCCGCAGCCGCTGTCCGAAGTTTTTTCATTGAATTTCTCCTATGGGAAATACCCTGTATCTTTTCCGGATTCAGTGCCTCTTCCACCCAGTCTTCCGGGGCTTTAATCTTATCTATTTTTTTAATATCCATCATTATGCCTCCTGTTTAATCCCTGTTAATTTTTCATGATAGCAGCGAGTTTTTCTCTGCCTCTGCGAAGTCTTGATTTCACCGTATTCACACTTGTATGCAGCATTTTTGCAATTTCACCCGTGCCATATTCTTCATAATAATAAAGCACAATTACTTCACGGTATCGAAAAGGTAATTTTCGCAGAGCCACAACAAGCTGCTCTGTTTCTTCATCTTCTATTTGCAAAGAGCCAGCCTTTTGGTTCTCCTGTGGCACATATCCAATATCCACATTTCGATTCCAGAACTGCCTGTGGTAATCTCTGCATTCATTTCGCGCAACTGTATATAGCCACGCTTTTATATGTTCTTCCTCTCGAAAGGTTTGTTCGGTCTGGTAGAGTTTCAGAAACGTATTTTGAAAGCAGTCCTTTGCCGCTTCCTCATTCTGCGTCCAGACAACACATAGTCTGGTTATGTCATCTGCATACTGCCGCACGACGTCCTCATACTCTATCCCGGCATATTTATTTATCATTGCCTGATACTCCTTTACTACAATTTCTTTTGCATGCATGGTAGAAAATAATTACTTTCTATATAATACACGATTTGGATGGGAAAATGGGTGCAGGATTTTAATTTTTGTTGTTTAGGATTTTGAGACCCTCATATATCGGACAGACGACTTTTATTTTTTCCAAACTTTTTAAACGACAGACCGGATTTTCTCCTTCAGATTACCGGTCTTTTACCAATAAAAAAACTCCGATTACGGAACACACACTGCATACCGTAATCGGAGACAAAATCGAGTAATTCTTATCGACGGAACAATCCTTTTTTCTCATAAGGCTCACTTGTATGGGAAACTAATTCATAACCAATTTCTTTAATTTCCTTTTCCAGCATAGGAATATCTAACGCTTCCTCGCTGATTACAACAGTTTCTCCTTTTTTTGCAGAGGAAGAAACTTTCTTCACCTTACAATGCTTGCGAATCAAATCATTCATGTGAGATTCGCACATGCCACACATCATACCGTCAATCTTTAATACCGTCTTTAACATCCGGAATCATCTCCTTTATCACATTTTCATGTCCATTATAGCAAGAGATTCTTCCTTTGTAAAAGGATTATTTGTTTGTTGATAAAAATGGTTGCAGAACACCTGCCATCTGGTTAATCGGCATCGACTGCAGATAAATCTTACCGGGACCGGTCACTACGGTGTTAAAGAATCCTTCTCCACCAAGCACTTTATTTTTCAGTCCCTTAACGGTTGTAATATCCATCGTACAGGTTGCATCCATCGCAGCTAAGTAGCCGGTATCAATAATCATCTGCTGCCCTGCTGCCAGCTCATATTCCTTTACATAACCATCAATTTCTACAAAAGCCGTACCATTGCCGGAAAGTCTCTGCATAATAAAACCTTCGCCACCAAACAGACCGCCACCTAATTTTTTCTGGAATGCAACCGATAATGTCACTCCATCCGTAGAAGCAAGAAATGCGCTCTTCTGTGCAATTATCTCATTTCCATTTCCAATTTCAAATGCCAAAATCGACCCCGGAAAACTGGAAGCATAAGCAATCTGTCCGGCTCCGCCTTCTGCTGTATAACGGTTCTGGAACATATTTTCCCCGCTGAACATACGACCAATCATTTTTCCCATTCCGCCGCCGGATGTCTCCATCTTCATGTTTGGCGTCATCCAAGACATAGCTCCTTTTTCCGTAATCATGGACTCGCCTGCCTCCAAATCACAAATCACTACCGGCAACGGTGCTCCTTCAATTGAATATTTCATATGTATAAATCTCCTTTCGCAATTTCATAAATTGGATTTATTCTATCATATTCAAACTGCACTTTCCATAATCACTGTCAAAGCGGTTATAAAACTGTCGTAATTGCTATTATTTTGTCGCAGCCTCTAAGAAAGAATAAAAAGCTGGTTTTGGATCTTCTAAACTTTCTCCAAATAACAGACATGAAGTAGGTTTTCTCCATGAAATCGCATCATAGAGTCCCCATACCGTAACACCTGTGATTCCGCGGACATTTACGGATTTATCACGATTTTCCTGTTTGGAAATAAGCAGTTTCATAATATCGGAATAATGATTTGCCAGATCCTCTTCTGTCTGTCCATCTTCGATTCCGATATCCAATTCTGTAACCTGAACCTGAAGTCCGGTTGCCAAAAACTTATCCACTGCTGTTCCATATTTTTCAAGAGACGGATAATTCACAGTAATATGGCTCTGCATACCGATTCCACCGCAAATTTTTGCTTCTTCTCCTTCATTAATGTAATTGATGAGTTCTACAATTTCATCCGCAACATCATATTCATTGTAATCATTATAGAACAACGTAATATCTTTCTGCAGACCGTACTGTTTCAACTCATCATAAGCTACTTCGTAAGCCTTTTTCACATAGGTTGGTTTCAAGCCCATGTCACCATAAACGTCCATCCAACTTGTAGCTGCCGGATCATTGGTACGGTGTGTATACTCATTCGTAATGTCCCAGCAATAAACAAGGGAGCCTGCCTTACCGGTCAAACTCTTTTCCTTATCCATGACATGTTTCATTACAGAACGGATATAAAATTCAAGTCGTTTGTCCATCACTTCTTTCGAGACATTAGCGCCACTGCTGCTATATCCTTCCTTGAAGAAACGCGTTGATGTCTGCTGATGCCACTGCATCACATGTCCACGCATCTGAAGTCCATACTGATTGGCAATCTCAAGAATTTTGTCCACACTGTCAAAATTCAACTTGCCAACCGTCGATTCGGTGTAACCATCCGGAATCACATAACCAAGTTTTTTCGCTTCGCTCACAGAAATCGTACCACTCCAGTCAGACAAAATCTGTGCAGGCTTTAACTCATTTTCCAATGTGTAACTGTTAAAATGATGTTTCACAAACTTCATCGTATCATCGCTCTGCATCTGATAACCATTATTCCATGATGTATTATAGCTTAATACATTTCCTACACGTTCAAAAATTCCACTGTAAGTATCCTTGATACTCGTAAGTCCTTCCGGATTAAATGGTTCTTTTCCCGCCGTTGTCTGTGTAATGGTAAGATCATCCACAAGAAAATCAAAATTACCGGATGGGCCCTCGACATAAAATGTTAATTTAGAAAATGACTCCGGAACCTCATAAGTACCCTCAATTTTAGTCCAAACACCGGATTTCAATGTTGTTTCTTCCTTGATTGCCGGATAACTATCCTGACCGGAAACCGTAAGGTTCGCTGATAACTTAATAGTTTGATCTGAACTGGTTGTCTGTTTAACCCATACCGAAATCGAATACGTTGCACCCTTCACAATCGAATCCGTTACATTCAATTCAGCTCCGTTCCATGTGCTCGTACGTCCGGTTACAGAAAGACAATTTCCACTTCTTCCGCCGGAAGCCACTGCTACTTTTGCTGCTCCACGTCCGGTAAATCCATCCGTTCCGTCTTCAAAACCGGTAGACAAATACGTTTTTTCTGCAAATTCACCTGCCGGTGTTGCTGTTGGCTTTGCCGTTGGTGTTGCTGTTGGCTTTGCCGTCGGTGTTACCGTTGGTGTTGCTGTCGGGGTCGCCGTTGGCTTTGCCGTTGGTGTTGCTGTCGGTGTCGCCGTCGGTGTTTTTTCTGGCTCCTGCGGTTTATCCTGTCCATCCGTCGGAGTTTGTGTAGGAACAGAAGGCATCGTAACTACCGCAGTAGAACCTGGTTTTTCCGTTGTTTTTACGACATCATTTGTTGCCACCGGCGTACGGACAAGTGTAGCCTTTTTGACTTTAACTTTACACCTGTAACTCTTCCACTTGCCATTTTTCACCTTGCAGGTAAGGGTCGTTGTTCCCTTTTTCTTTGCGGTCAGTTTTACAGCATACTTACCGCTCTTTTTGTAACTTGCAATGCTTTTTTTCTTAATACTCCATTTGATACGCTTTCCTTACGAATCGTTGCCAGCGTAGCAAAACAAGGAATATACAGCAGGCAAAAAATCATAAGACAATAGGCATTTACCATACCAAATCCGGCTGCACCAAGTGCCTGATGCAGCGCTCCCATACCGGCTGCCGAATTTACATTTGCTATTCCAAACAAAACAGCACAACTTGATACAACAACTTCCTTTGCCGATATTCCGGCAATCAAGGCCACGGCTATCTGCCAGTAACCAAGACCAATCGGTTTTAACACAGGCACGATAAAATGTCCGATTGCTGCTCCAAAACTTTCCGACATCTCATTTGTGTAACCATGTATTCCAAAATTTAAAAGAAGCCACATAGCAATAGAAGCAAGGAAAATTACGGTTCCGGCCTTCGTCAAATAATCTTTTACTTTCTCCCAAACATAAATCCAAATCGTACGGGCACTTGGTGCTTTATACTCCGGCAATTCAATAATAAGCATTCCATTTGCTTCTTTTTTATCTACAATATGAAGAATAAAAGCAACAAAAACAGCAACAACTAACCCAATGACATACATTGAGTAAGCTGCTATCATTGCATGTTTCCCAAAAAACATCTGCGAAAACAAAATATAAATCGGAAGCCTTGCACTGCATGACATAAAAGGCGTAACTAACATTGTTTTCATACGATCCTTGTTATCTTCTAATGCCCTTGACGCCATGACTGCCGGCACCGAACACCCAAATCCGAGAATCATCGGAATAAAGGCACGGCCGGATAACCCAATCCGCCCCATAATGCCGTCCATAACATAAGCCACTCTTGCCATGTATCCACTATCTTCCAAAAAAGCAAGTGCCAAAAACAAAATAAAAATATTAGGCAAAAATGTCAATATACCACCTACACCAGCTATAATTCCATCTACCAAAAGCGATGTAACCGCCGGATTAACCTGCCATGCTGCCAATGCGTTTGAAATAAATCCACTTAACCATTCTACTGCCAATTCAAAGTACCCGGATATAAAATCTCCCACCGTAAAGGTCAGCAGAAATACGAGTGCCATAATCCCTAAAAAAATCGGAATTCCGAAAATCGGATGAGTCAAAATACGGTCAGCTTTATCCGTTGACTGCGCCTTCTCCTCTTTGTTTACCAACACTTCCTGAACAATTTCTTCAATGAATTCATATTTCTGGTTAATAATTTCTGATTCATAACTGCGGTCAAGCACTTGTGGCAAATCAACCGGATATTTTTCAGAAATTTCTTTATCTCCTTCTAAGAGTTTAATTGCACACCATCGTACATGAAGCATTTCCGGGTACTGTTTCTGCAAGACATCCGAAATACTATCAATCTTATCCTCAATTTCATCACTATATACCATGGCATGATCGACATGATGGTCATGTTTGTGATGTGATGGCATTGTATGATGATGAACGAGTTTATCCGGCATAACCGCATCCTTGTGATGCGACACAGCATGCATCAAAATTTCAAGCCCGGTACGTTTTCTGGCAGACACAGGAATAACCGGAATTCCAAGCATCTCCGGCAGACGATGCAAATCAATTTCCATTCCACGCTTTTCCACAATATCCATCATATTTAACGCTAACACAACCGGCTTTCCAAGCTCTAAAAGCTGCAGCGTCAAATACAAATTTCGTTCCAGTGAAGATGCATCTGCCACATCCACAATAACGTCAACCTCATCACTTAGAATATACTGTCTGCTCACTTGTTCCTCCATCGTATAAGAAGTAAGACTGTATGTTCCCGGCAAATCTACAAGCCGATATGTATTATTATGGTATTTTAGCGCACCCTCTACTTTCTCAACCGTTACACCAGGCCAGTTTGCCACCTTTAAATTGGCACCGGTAAAAGCGTTAAACAACGTTGTTTTTCCACAATTGGGATTGCCAATAAAACCAACCACCAAATTTTCACTCATTGTTTTTTATCCTCCGCGACTTCAATTTTCCCGGTTATCCCCCTGCCTAATGCAAAACGCGTTCCCCGCACACGCACAATCATCGTTCCACTTCGCTTCCGGTTTAAAACTTCCACCGGAGTTCCCTTCGTCATGCCAAGTGCTTCCAATCTTTTCTCCGTTTGAAGCGGAAGAAAAAGCCCCTCAATAATGTAGCTGTTTTCCTTTTTTCCTTCTTGTAATATCATAGAACTTATTCTCCTCTACCCGTAATTATCCAAGGAGCCGGCTGCTGCTTAAAGGAATGATTTGCAGACAATCTGGAAACCGCAATCTGAATTGTCTCCACATCCTGAATTCCCAATTTCGAAAGCATCTCACCAGCTCCTGCTGCCACCTGAAAATCCAACGTATAAATGACAACATGAACATTTGGATTCTTCTTAACAAAATACTCAAGTTCCTGATTCATACTTGCGCTGGCTACCATGAATACCGTCGAAGGAACCGGACAGTCACGCATCGTTTCTTCATCCACGTGGTCAATAATTTTTACATTCTGCAACCCAAAATGGTCTACATTTTCCTCCATTGTATCACGGTCTGTAGCACTATATTCAACAGCAATAACCGTTCCTTCCGGAGCCAAAAGAGCGGTCTCAATGGCAATACTCTCTCCTCCGATAACACAGACATCGTCCTGCGTATCCACCATCATTTTATTTAAAATAACAGCACGAATCTCACTTCCCACATACTGAATAGAGCCCTTTTTGAAAAATTCATTGCCAATGCCGATTTTTGCCGTGTTTCTCGCATTTGGATTGACAATCAGCATTCCGGCAGAAGCATTGATTCCACGGTTAATCATATCCTTTACCTGACTGTTCAAAATCGGTCCGTCTGGTTCTGAACCGTCATTGTACCAAACCTCACACTCACCAAGCCCGGCATTCCACAAGCGGTAAAAAATATCGTCAATTCCTGCATTGGTAAATACCATTGTCGTTTTGTGGGATTCAACTGTAGGAATTACATTCTTGTTTTTCTTTGTAATATCAATAATTTTCACATGTTCCAAATCAATTGTTGTATTCTTTGCATAATATTGAAGCCAAGATAAAATAACCTCGTTTGTAAATATCTGTTTTTCCATTATAAAAGCCCCCTTTTGATATTTTTTATCAATTGTTTTTATAAGCAGATTATACCACTAAAACAGGGGGCTAAGCAAGATGAAAGGGAGTTAATTTTGTACCCCTATAAAGTTTTGAAGGCTTTCGCTCAACAAAGGCTCCGGTGTCAGCATTTGTAATAAGGAGCCAAACATATCGGATGAATTCTTATCCTGTTTTTTCTTACCATGTGCTTTTTTATCTTTTTTCTGGTCGTTGGTTTCCGGCAGTCTGGCGTACCGGAAGCTTTTCTTGAATTCTTCTGCGACTTTCCGCAATCCCGCTGTCAGATATGTTTTGTCAGGGTCTTTGTCACTGATTCTGGAAATTGCCCGGACAATGAGAGTATTTGCTTCCTGCTTCGATTTACAGTGTCTTAACTGCTCTTTCAGTTGTTGTTTTGCTGTTTTTACACGCATTGCACTTCGATATAATTCGGGATTGTGAATTCTCAGATAATTTAACTCCTCTACAGATAAGTTCGCACCTCGTTGCAATTTTGCCCGAATCTTTTTCTCATAGTCTTGTTTTTCTTCCTCTGACATACCAGAAGTTATGTCCGTCAATTGTTCGCACACTTTTTTCCATATATCCTGTTCTCTCTCCTGTACGCCCTGTACGCTCCCGCTCGTCATTTGGAAACTTTTCCCAGTTGTTTTCATGTAAATTCCTCACTTTGTCATCGATAAATCCTTTTATCTCATATTATCATCCATGACTCTGTTTTATATATCGGAATTTTACTTGATTCCATAACGGGTCAAATCTACTTTTCCATCTGCCACTTCAACACCGTCTGCCATCAGCCGTTCTGCCTGCACATTGGCACCGCCAAAAGCAAAAGCCCCTGAAAGTTCTCCCTTACTGTTCACCACACGGAAACATGGGATGTTGTCCGGGTCCGGATTTTTATGAAGCGCATTTCCAACCGCACGCGCCATTTTTTCATTTCCTGCCATGGCAGCAACCTGTCCGTAAGTTGCCACATGCCCTTTCGGAATCTTTTTCACTGCTTCATAAATCCGTTTTGTCGGATTATCCGTGACAAGTTCATAACTCTCATAAATCATTTTTCGAACATCCGCATCCGGGATGGTTCCATCCAAAACAATCGTATTCCAGTGTTCCTTGTTCTGATGCCATCCCGGTACTACGGAATCATAGATACCACGCCAGAAATCTCTGCTCTCCGGCGTTACCTTTACATTCAGACAGAGAAGTCCTTCCCTTTCATAAGTCCACAAAAAAACTTTTTTACTTTTTTTCACTCTTACAAGCTGCCAGTTGGCATCTCGAAACGGTGCGTCCTGATATGTGTCCGGGAAGGATAACCCATAGGTTAGTGCTTCTTCTCTTGTCTTCATAATGTATTAAATCTCCTCTGTGTCATTACCCTTTTGTTCTCACTTTTAAAGTCTTAGACCATTGTCCATACACACTTTTCTGACCGGCATCCGTGTCAACTACCGTATTCGAGCAATAGCGGATATAGTACGTTGTATTTCGTTTCAATTTCTTAATCGCACGTACCAGCCTTCCCTTGTTTGAGACCGTCTTCGCCTTTTTAAATGATTTCTTGGTTGAGTACTGGATTTTCATTACATAATCCGGGTACTGCTTTATTTTAATTTTTTTTGAAGAAATTTGCAAATGCTTTTTCTTTAAGGCTCTCGGTTTCCCCGGCACATACACATCCAGCCAGATTTTTTGCGAAGTTCCATTTTCATAATTTGCCGCCAGTGCAATGTAAATGCAGGTACGTTTTTTCAAATATGACTTTTTCACCGTTATCGTGTTCTTCTTATAATGATTATTTTTATAAAGAACATTTTTCTTTGAAGTCAGACTGCCAAAGGAATTTTTACAGTATATAATCTGATAATCCTTACAGCCGGACGATTTATCCCACTTCAAAACGTACTGATTGTTTTTGATGGTTTTAATACGGAAATTCTTTGGCACATTTTTCGGCTTCTGAACTACCGGTTTTACCACTTTTTTCAAGTATTTTGCAGGCACATAAGCTTTCTGACTGTTAAAATAAATGGCTGCCCAGCTGGCGTTGCTCTCTTTTTCATACACCTGAACCTGTGCCTCATTTTGCAGATATCCCAAAACTTCACTGGATGAATTAGCTGCTGCCTGCACATTAATATCCCTTTTCTGATTCGCATAAGTAACCGGATAATTCACTTGATAGTCCACCAGATTACTCGGCGTTTTCATGTCTGCCCGGTAAAGATTGATATACTTACTCTTTACATAGTAATATCCCGGACGATTTCTCGTCATATAATTTACGTCATTCTTTCCGTTAAAAGAAATTTTGTAATATGTATCCGTTGTGTCCGATGTGCGGGATGGAAGTTTCACCGTAGAAACAACATTTAACTCGGTATTTACCTTTACTTTGTAAACGTCACCGGAATCTGCTGTTCCCGAAATCGGACTGATTCCAATAAATGACGAAGTGACTCTTCCGGTTCCCTCTTTCTTAATCGTCTCCCCTGTCGGAACTACATTTTCTGTTCGTCCACAATCCAGCCATACCACACTCCTTGGCAGCCTGTAAAAGCCCGGCGGATGTGATGCCATAAGCAGATACTGTTTACACATAACCGGACTTTCCGTGAAACTGCGGTAGCCATTGCTCCAGTAAATAATGTAATTTTTATCATAGGCGACAACTTGAAGCTTGCTGCCTTCATTTTCCAGATATGCACCGGAAATCCACGTGAAATTCTGATACCCCTGAACGGATGAATACAACTGTTTCAGATTCTCAATATTATCCTGCGGAAAATATTGCGGGTCAATCGTCTTCCCCTGAATTTTCGTGTTTACAGGCACCTTATCGACGGCAATGGTTTTCCAGTAATTTGCCACATTATCGTTTCCTACTAAATACGCATGGGCAACGACCTGAATGCCCGGACAGCAGTTTTGCAGATATGCGGTTCGATAATGCGTGACATCTCCGGCTGCTTTTGCCGAAGTACCAAGTAAAAGCACGCCTGCGAAAACAAATACCACGCCAAACAGACTGTGAAAAATTTTTGCGATATATCTTCTGTTTTTTCCCATCGCACTCACTCCTTTCTCGCTCTCTATTTTATCATATAATTTTTCGCTATCCGGCGATTTGCGTGAATGGTAATTATACAGTGTGAATAGCAAATCGGGATTGCCATGTGAAAGTTAATGTCGTATAATAAGGGCAGATAATCGGCAGCGAAAGGAATACCACAGATGATTTTACAACTACTTACCGGCATACACAATTTAACAACACTGCTTTTCGGAATTTTCATTTCTGCGTTTTTTCTTGGTGTAAAACCAATCATGAAAAATTTCGGAAAACTGCTTTTGTTTGCATTGGTGGATGTTTTTTTCTACTGGAGCATCAACCTCTTTACAGGCACGGCGTTTGCCAATCAGCTTTACCCTGTTTTGGTACACCTTCCACTCATTTTATTTTTGTTTTTGTGTTACCGTTATTCACTTTTATCCTGTTGTATTTCTGTTTTTTCCGCCTATCTGTGCTGTCAGTTCAGCAACTGGATCGGACTTTTTGCACTTACGCTTACTAAGAATCCGGTCTGGTACTATAGCACACGAATTGCTATAACATTTATCACATTCTTTTTCCTGTTCAAATTTGTCCGCCGGACAACACAAACTATTTTTTCAAAAGAAAATAAGGAACTTGTTATCATCGGCTTTCTTCCATTTATTTATTATATTTTTGATTATGCCTCAACGAAATTTTCCAATCTTTTGTACTCCGGAAATAAAGTCGTTGTTGAATTTATGGGATTTGCTTTTAGTATCGGCTATCTCATTTTTCTGCTTGTATACTTTAAGGAATCCGAAAAGAAATCGGAAATCCGCCAGTACAGCGACCGAATGGAAATGCAGCTAATATCGCTGCAAAAAGAAATTGAGCAGGTCCGTAACAGCGAACAGACGCTTGCCATTTTGCGGCACGATATGCGCCACCACCTAAATCTTATTCTCTCCATGCTAAACCAGAATCATCCGGAAAAAGCCATTTCCTACATTCAGGGGATTGGCACCGCTTATGATGACACAATTGTCACAAGATACTGCAAAAATGAGACTTTAAATTCGGTAATTTCCATTTATAAAACACGCTTTTTAGAACGAAGCATCGACTTTCTGCCAGAAGTTTGCGCAAGAAAAGATTTACCATGTCCTGACCTTTCTCTGTGCACGATTCTATCTAATGCACTGGAAAATGCACTGCACGCACTAGAACATACATCAGGCGAAAAATGGGTCTCCTTACAAATTATGCAAAAGGAAAATCTTTTGCTGTTGGAAATAAAAAATCCCATTGAAACAATGCCAAAATTTATTGACGGGATTCCAATTTCGGATAAAAAAGGTCATGGTATTGGAACCAAAAGTATTGTATACTATGTACAACAGTTAAATGGACAATGTCATTTTTCTGTTGAGGAACATTGTTTTGTATTAAAAATCATTCTATCGAGGTGCATATGAAAATAGCAATTTGTGATGATGAGGTGGCAGTAAGCGAAGTAACAAAATCTCTTTTACAGCAATGGGCAATCCACCAGTCGATTTCTCTTTCTGTCCACTGCTATGAAAATGGAGATGATTTGATTCTTGCGCAAAAAAGTGAATGCTTTGACCTGATTTTTCTCGATGTCCTTATGCCGCTTCTAAACGGTATTGATACAGCTAAGGAATTACGCAGGCAGAATCAAAACGTTCCCATTATTTTTCTGACCTCATCCAAAGAATTTGCGTTTGACTCTTATGAGGTCAAGGCACTTCAATATCTGCTAAAGCCGGTTTCTCCCAATCAGCTTTGGTCTATTATGGATGATTTTATAGCGCTGATAAAGAATCAGAAAGAAATCTTTGTTGCCCGCACTTCGGACGGATTTTGCAAAATTGCACTGGAAGATACAAACTATTTAGAAGCTCAAAACAAATCCGTTCTCGTTTTTCCTCATAACGGTACAAGTATCGAAATCCGCGAACTATTTTCCCGGTGCGAAGAAATTTTTACTTTGGAACAGGGTTTTTTCCGCTGCCACCGCAGTTATATTATTAACTTAAATTTCGTGAATCAGTTTACCAAAAACAGTGTGACTATGACAAATGGTGTTACACTGCCGATTTCACGCAACCGCTCCCTCGCATTTAAGGAAGCTTATTTTACCTACATGTTTGAGTAAAAGGGCTTCGCCTGTAAATTAAGAAAATCGCTGTAAGCGATGCAATCGTCTCCGCAATCCAAAAACTGTGCCAGACTGCTGCACCGCCAAATAGTTTTCCAAGCACAAATGCCGCCGGTATAATTACGACAACATAACGAAGCAGCGAAAGAATCAAAGATTCCACACCTCTCCCCAATGCCTCTAACATACCACTTATCGTAACCGAAACTGCCGATATCACAAAGCCCATACAGATAATGCGTACCGCCTGTGCACCCTCCAAAATCGTTAGCGAATTTTCTGTAAACAATCCTATCAGATTTCCTGCAAATCCCAGACATATCAACATACCAACAAACATAATGGAAGCAATCATAATTAATGCAGTAATAAAAATTCTTTTGACACGCCCTCTCTCTCCCGCGCCATAATTATAACTGATAATTGGGCGAATTCCCTGTACAATGCCATTTGCTGAGAGATAAATAAATGTCTGCAGTTTATAATAAATGCCAAGCACCAGCACATACGATGCGGAATACACAGCAAGGATTCCATTGAGTGCCGTAATCATAAAGGAAGGAAGGGCAAGGTTTAATGTCGCCGGAATTCCTACTCCATACATCTGCCCCATCAACCGTTTTTGGAAGACTTTTTTATGCCAGTGAAAATGCAGTGATACCGGGTGCTTGATAAAAACAAACAAGTACACAATAAGTGGTATTACTTGTCCAATACCGGTTGCAATTGCAGCTCCCTCAATCCCCATTTTCGGGAATATTCCAATACCAAAAATCAACAGCGGGTCAAGTATGATATTGGCAACACACCCACACAGCATACTAAACATCGAAACCTTCATCCGTCCCTCTGCCTGAAAAATTTTCTCAAACGTTATCGCAATAACATTTGGAACTGCAAAAATAAATACAAGATTTGAATATTTCACACCATCCGCAAGAATCTTTTTATTTTCTGTAAACAGCGAAACAAATGCCGGTGCAAAAAGAAGCGCCGCAGCCATCAAAATCACGCCATGCAAAAGGCTGAGGATAAGCCCTGATGTCACAATATCATCCGCCCTCTGTTGCTCCTTCGCCCCCAGATAATACGCAGCAGCCGCATTCATTCCTACCCCGAAGCCAACCGCTATTGCCGTTTCCAATAATTGGAGTGGATATACTAAAGATAATGCCGTCATCGCCTGCTCACTAATCTGTGCCACAAAATAACTGTCAACAATGTTATATAAAGAATTTACAAGCATGGACAACATCATTGGCAGTGACATCGACAATACTAACGGTAATATTTTCTTTTCTTTCATAAATGTTTGTTCCATGGGGAACTCCTTTCTTGGCAAGCGTACAATTGTGGTTGTGTCAAGTAATGTTTTTTAATTTTTTTATTTCCGTAATTTAGCCAATCCATTTTGCATTTCGTGAGCGCTCCCGCTTAACAAACTGCGTAGTGGTATGGATATGCAAAAAACGCATATCTCATACCCACGCGTTTGTACTCACTCAACGCAAATTGGATTGGCTAAATTACTGGAATCTTAAAAAGATTAAATATCTTTATTTGGCACACTCGGAATGTTTATCTCCATTCCTGCCTCTAGTGCAGCTTCAAACCATGCTCTCTTTGCATCTATAGCATTAGCAATTGCTTTTTCTTTTGTATCTCCACAAGTAAAGCATCCCGGAAGTTCTGGAAACGAAACCGCGAAGCCACCTTCCTCTGCATCCTCAACAATTTCCATTCGATAATTCATTTTCATGTAATCGCTTAGCGTTTTCACTATTCCTCTCCTCCCATTCTACAATCTGTTACGCTAATTTAAACTTTCAGCGTATTCATTATATATGGCGTTTTATATGGTGTCAACACTAATCAAGACACCTATAGCCTGCAATTTCCCTTAAAAAAGATAATACCTGGTCTTCCAATATAAAAAGCTTGGTATTATCTGTACCTGTTTCATTTGTGCATAATTGTTTCTGAAAGTATACACATATAACTCTGAACGCTCTTTGTCGCTGCATAATTTTTCCATTATGGTAAAATGAACCTCCTCTCTATGGCTAGAGTATAATTAGTAAATTGGTATTTTTCAGTATTTTAACATTCCAGTAATTCAGGCGAAAACTTTGTGGCGAGTGGATATAAATACGCGAAAGTATCCGATATACAAATCTGCATATCAATACTTCCGCGTATTTATCAAGGCGAGAGCCGTCCACGAGACACAAAATTTTCTCCTGAATTACGGAAACTAAAAAAATCAATCAAACCTTGTTCCCAGATTATAATCCGTCTGAAATTTGGTCTGGCAGAATTTATCTCTTGTTGTGTTGACTGCGACCGCTGTGACAAGTCCGTCCGGTTTATTATCATTGATTAGCACACGCTCTCCCTGTCCTGCGCCAAAAATAATATGGTCATAGCGCACATGATTTTCTTTTAAAAACCGCAGGGTATGCTCTTTTTCCCACTCACCTCTGGCAGTCAGAAATATAATCATATCATCTTCCGAAATTCCATCTAAAAATTCTTTTGCTCCCGGCAAAAACTTATCGTGTCCTAAGATATACGGCCCGTCATGGACAACGATTGTGCCGTCCAAATCTAAAATCCATGTCTTTGGCATGGGCGATAAATTAACTTCTTTTGGCTCTAACATAATATTCCTCTCTACTACTTTTTCCTAAATAACATATAGAATTATATGATTCGCAGCCATATTTGTCAATTTTCACCCAAACAACATTTTTGCAGCCTGCTCCAACGCCCTCCGTTTTCTGTGTCATCATACGATTTTTCCCTGTCATCAATTCCTTTCACCAAATCGAGGGCAAGCAATCCATCCTCCACCCGCTCAACAAAAATAACACTACCTACGAAGCGTAGACTTTCGTTGATTTCATCCTATTCATCAATTTTCTCCGGGTCCCACCCAAATGCCTTGTAATACTTAATATCCAGCTGATTCTGTTTTACATAAGTTCTCAATGTTTTAACTACTTCATCCGCAAGCGAATCTTCGAGAACATCTGGAACAGCTTTTCCATCACTTCCATATAATTTCACCAAGTCTTTCTGTAATAATCCACCATCTCTTGGATGTACTACCTTTTTCACCTGATATCTGCCACCGTCTTTTTTCAAAAACATGACTGCCACCCCACCACCGGACTGCGCCTCATATAAAGTTTTTCCGGACAAGCTGAAGCCATACCAGTAGAATTGTCCAATTACTTTTACCGTATCTTTTTGTCTATTTGTTCCTGTGATTTTGACAATTGGAATTACCACATCACAGTTTCCAAATTCTACTTTTTGATAATTTTGACTGCCCTGATAAACATATCCCTCATACAAAGATGGATTGTCATAAAAGGTTTCAACAATTGCCTTTTTTATCTCCGAACCGCCAAGTTCTTCATACCTTTTAAGGACCGTCGTCTTCTCTTTCTCCGTAGATGCTTGGATGCGTAGTTTTTCTTTTTTTGCCACACCTTGTTTTCCTTTTTTCTGATACAAATACATCTGGTAATCACCCTTAGTCTTGTCTTTTTCAAGCACTAACCACACAGCAGATGAAATCGTATTACCTTCTTTTGAAATTAATGCTTTTTCGCTCAGAAGTCCCTCTTTATCTTTATACAAAGAGGTTCCCTCCGCATAAAAATTTAATGTATCGGCATACTTATCCTTATTCTGTTTCTGCCATTCTTTCTCTAAAAAAGCATCCGCTTTTTGCGTAGTGTCCGGCAAAAGAGACGACGTTTCTTTTTTACCATTCGTTGAAAGATTATAGTGATAGCTCTTTCCATATACTTTTTTATTTTGCAGATTATAAATCACCAGTTCGTCTCCCTGAATCAGAAACCTAGTCTGCAATGTATCGGCATTGAAGTGATTACTTTCAATTTTCTGCAAATCAATCGTAGCCGACACACGCTCACTTTGCCGGTCATAAATAACAAGACCAAAACTTCCGGCAAAAATAAGTCTTTTCTCCGTACATTCAAGTATTTCTGGCGCATATACGGAATCCAGCCTCACATGATAATCGGTCATTTCTGTTACAATTTTCTGACTGCTCTCGTCTGTCTGCCACAAACCGGAAATTGCCTCAACAAGTCCGCCATGACTTACGCCATTAATAGTTCCGAAAAGAACTCCCATTATAAGGAATGCAGCCGCTGTTTTTCCAAGCCGTCTGACCCAAACACGGTTTTTGTGTACCCTTTTTTCTACTGTAGTATTTGAAATTATACTTTCTAAATTTCCCCACACTTCCTGTTTCGTCTGCTCCGGCAATTCCATACCGTCAAACATATTTTTTCCTATCTGTTTATTCATTACCATACACCCTTTCTGTCTGCCAATCTTGTTTTTAATTTGTTTCTTCCTGCCGCCAGCCGGGACTGGATGGTACTCTCTTTCCTTTTGAGCATAATCCCGATTTCCTTTACTGAATATTCTTCATAATAATATAAATAAAGAACCTCCCGGTATTTTTGTGGCAGTTTCAAAATCTCATCTAACACCGGATACTCCTGTTCTCTCTCATCCGACATGATTTCCCGGTTAATATCCAGTGCCACTCGTTTTTTATGCCAACTGCTTTTTAATACATCCAGACAATAATGTTTGGTCGTACTTATAAGCCATGCCTTTTCATGGGAAGCATTTTCAAAGACCGGTTGTTTTTCCCACATTTTCAGAAAAATATCTTGTAACCCATCTCTGGCATCGCTTTCATTTTTCAAATAAAGCATACAGATTCGATATACCATATCACAGTAGCACTCATATTTTTCATGAAAATAATCTTTTGTCCAATCCCTCACCATAAAACCTCCTTTCTCTTGGTCTTCACTATATAAACGAGTGAACTTGCAAAAATATCCTTTTTTCATAAATTTTTCTTGTTATTTTCTCCTATCTCTGCTATTATTTAATTAGAATTATTCGATAGGAGGTATCGTTATGGATATGGATTTAGGCATGGATATTGCCAGTTATTCCATGGCAAATGCTACAAACAATCTCATGCAGTCAGTCGGTGTCTCGATGCTTTCAAAAACTTTAGACTCACAGGAAATGCAGGGAGATGCATTGGCGAAAATGATGGAAATGTCAGTAAACCCAAATGTTGGTGCAAACATTGACATACGCTTGTAAAAAGTGGCTGTATCAAGCAGCCACTTTTTGTTATGATTCATACAATCTTAAGTTCTTTTCCACTAATTTTTCTCCTTCATAAACAAGACGAAGACTAAAAAACCGCGGTTCATCTTCCAGAAACAATTTTAGGAAAATGGCATCCCCCTCCCATGTTGGAAGTGAGGGTACTTTTTCTTTTTCAACCCAGAACAAATCCCCCTCATCACACTCTATTACTTCTCCCTCAAATTTGTCTGCACTAAAAAGGCACATCAGTTCCGGCTCACACTGGTCACTGACAAAAGTTACAATTCCGCGAAATCGGTAAGAAGTAAGTAAAAGACCTGTCTCCTCCTTTACCTCCCTTAACAGACATTCCTCCGGGCCTTCGCCTTCCTCGGCATGCCCTCCAACACCAATCCATTTGTCCTTATTAATATCTTTTTCCTTTTTTGTCCGATGAAGCATCAGATATTTCCCATCTTTTTCAATATAACAAAGTGTCGTCATTTTCATCGTTTGTCACCTCTTTTTAAATTCATCAATCTGCTGTTGAATCGTCGTGTAATCCCGCTCAAACAATTCATCACTAATTTGTTTATGCAGCAGATCTTCCGGTACTTTTTCCATGATTTTTTTGCGGACAAAATCTTTGCTTTTCTGCTTGTATGCCGGCAAATGATTCACTTCTTGAATATGTGCCAGTTCCGGACGCCACAACAATTTTATTTTGTGAAGCATTTTCTGCTTGGGATTTTTTTCGGCTTTACGGAGTACATAAAAATCGCACACTCCATCAACTTCTTCTACCGTAATAATGCCCCACCACTCCGGTACATGTTCCCCCACGTGATGAGCATGTTTCGAACCGGCAACGACATAATTTCGGTCAAAAAAACGGTCGTAATCTTTGACCTGACGTGAAAGTCTTGCGTAGGTATCTGCATCGCTTTTGATTTCAATTCCTACCAGTTCTTCTTCCAAAACCATCACAACATCCGCTCTGGATTTTCCCATCGTTTTTTCCTCTATAATCCGAGTTTTCCCGTACTGTTCCTCCAAAAAGTCAAATAGCGGTTCCCTGATATCTTTATCTTTTAACATCGTATTCCTCCGCCTCCAAAAGTTCAAATTCATTTTTATAGAAAGAAAGGATTCCTTCTTCCTGCATAAGTCCTAACTCCTTTGACAGTGCACTCCGGTCTAAATTCAGGTAATCCGCCATCTGCTGCCTGTTAAACGGAATCTTGAATTTCCGGCATCCGCTTCTCACCCTCTGCATGGAAAGATAGGTGTACACACGATCCCGGATTTTTTTCGGCGTTGTACAGAAAATACGATTTGACAACACCAGATTTTTCTTGCTGAGCATACGGATTATGTTCGCCTGCATTTTCCCGTACCACAAATATCCGGCATTTTTTTCATGCATAAGCTGTTTCATAGGAAGAAACAAAATAACCGTCTCGCTCGTAGCCACTGCATCTACCGCCATTGCCTCGCCACAGAGTGCATACGTCTCCGCAAATACATCCCCGGCTTCCGCATTTCCTAGCAGACTTACATTGCCGGAGACATCCACACTTTCTATATTTACATTTCCTTTTATGACAATTCCCATCTCCTCTGTAATGTCACCCTGATGAAAAATAATCGTATTTTTTTTGAATTTTTTCTCTCGCAGACACAAAAGACGAACCATCTCATCCCATTCTGCGTCCGTTATTTCCATAAAAATCGGTATTTGTGGTTTTTGCATTTTCGCTCCTCAATTTCAAAAAAATGATTTTCGTTGTTATAACAACATAATTTTAGCACAGCGTTTTCTATAATACAACCAGAAACAACAATTACCCGAAAGGAAGGATAAACTATGATACGAAGAATTATTCAGATTGATGAAGATAAATGTAACGGATGCGGTGCCTGTGCCAATGCCTGCCACGAAGGTGCCATCGGTATGGTAAACGGAAAAGCAAAATTGCTGCGCGACGACTACTGCGACGGACTTGGCGACTGTCTGCCAACCTGCCCGACCGGTGCCATTACTTTTGTAGAACGGGAAGCTGCTGCTTACGACGAAGAAGCTGTGAAAGAAAATATGAAAAAGAAAGCAAAAGAGAAAAAATCTCCAGCATTCAGTGGATGTCCCGGACAGAGAATGCGCCAGTTTGACCGCCGCAATTCAGCACCTGCTGTATCCGCAGACAATTCTCTTACGTCCGAATTAAGACAATGGCCGGTTCAGATTAAACTCGTACCGACAAAGGCTCCTTACTTTGATGGTGCAAAACTTTTGATTGCTGCGGACTGCACCGCCTATGCGTATGCTAATTTCCATCATGATTTTATCAAAGGAAAAATCACCGTTGTGGGCTGTCCAAAACTGGATGACATCGATTACTCAGAAAAACTAACCGAAATCATCCGGAACAATGACATCCAGAGTGTAACCGTTGTCCGCATGGAAGTACCGTGCTGTGGCGGACTTGAGCATGCGGCAAAGACAGCACTGCAAAACAGTGGAAAATTTATCCCATGGCAGGTTGTCACAATTTCTACGGATGGACAGATTTTAGATTAATTACAACACACAATACATGATGTGTATGTCTTCATAATCCCCGCTGCGGTTTTCAAAGCCGCCGGGGATTATTTCTCCATTTTCTTCTGATATTCTTCGCCCCACGTCCACATAGCGTCTAAAATCGGTTTCAAACTGTATCCCACGTCCGTCAATGAATATTCAACTTTTGGCGGCACCTCGGCATATACTTTTCGATTCACAAGTCCGCTCTGCTCCATCTGTCGAAGCTGTGCTGTCAACACTTTCTGTGAGACATGTCCAATTGATTTCCTTAACTCCCCAAACCGTTTTGTCCCCGGAAGTAAGTCTCTTAAAATTAACACTTTCCATTTATCACTAATTAAAGTAAGTGTCGTTTCCACCGGACAGGCAGGAAGTTTTTCTACTGTTGGTATATTTTCCATAGCAAAAGTCTCCTTTTTTCGCAATTGTTTCCTTTTGGTAACTATGGCACAAAATAGTGCTTACTTTACGAAAAGTCCCTATGGCGATATTATAATAGCATCAACAGGAAAACACAATATTTTTCCAAAAAAAATTCCAGGAGGTTTTATTATGAACAAAGTAATTGAATTTTTAAAAGAGAATCCGGTACAGTATCTCGCTACCGTAGGACGCGATGAAAAAGCAAAGTGCCGCCCATTTATGTTTGCCGGAGAAATGGACGGAAAACTGTGGTTCTGCACAAATAACACAAAAGATGTTTATCTGGATATGCAGAGCAATCCGGAAATTGAAATTTCTGTTTCCAGTCCATCTTATGCATGGATTCGCCTGCACGGAAAAGCCGTATTTGAAAACAACATGGCTGCAAAAGAAATGTGTATAGCCAATCCGATTGTCAAAGGACAGTATGAGACTGCGGATAATCCGATTTTTGAGGTATTTTACCTAGATGAGCCGCATGGTGTAATTGCTGATTTCTCCGGAAATCCACCGTATACATTTTAAGAAGTAACCCATTTTGCCGCCAGAAAGGAGAACATATAATGACAATGACGAAAAAGCAGTATCTTAATTTGTTGGTAAACGAATTTCATTCCGCCACCATGGCAACGATTGGCGCAGACGGTCATCCGGTAACCCGCATCATTGATTTGATGCTTTGGGATGAATCCGGTGTTTATTTCTTGACGGCAAAAGGGAAATCCCTTTATACTCAGCTTATGGAGCAGAAATTTATCGCCCTGTCTGCAACCGCAGAGAAACGGGCGATTTCCCTTCGCGGTAAAATTAAAAATATTCACTCCGAAAAATTATAAGAAATATTTGAAAGAAATCCTTATATGAAGGGAATTTATCCCGGCGATACCAAAATCGATGCCTGCACTGCGGACAATGCAAAGAAATCTGCCCAAAACAAGCTATTAAAAAGAGGTATTAGCATGACAAAAAAAGAACGACTTATCTTTCTCATCCAGACATTACTAAAAGAAAGTCCGGAATACCACAATACGCCCATTCCGAAAGGTCTGGCGGAGCAGCGTATGCTTTTGCGTGCTCTGATGAATGTCCGGGCACCAAAGCCAATCGATGAGAATTTTATACAAGTGCAAAATGAATATCTACAGGAAGTAATTGAGGAAAAGGGAGTGACTGACCTTGACGATTTAACACCGGTCAAAGACAATTTGTATGTGTGGCAGGGAGATATTACAACACTTCGTTGTGATGCAATTGTAAATGCCGCCAACTCCCAGATGACCGGCTGCTACATTCCGGGTCATACCTGCATTGATAACTGTATTCACACTTACGCCGGTGTGCAGCTGCGCTATGACTGCTTTCAAAAAATGCAAAAACAAGGGTTTGAAGAACCAACCGGCCAGGCAAAGATAACACCTGCTTATAACCTGCCCTGCCGCTATGTTCTCCACACTGTCGGACCGATTGTGGGGGGACACCTGACAAAAAGAGACTGTGATTTGCTGGCAAACTGTTACACTTCCTGCATGCAGCTCGCTACAGAATACCATTTAGAAAGTATTGCTTTTTGCTGCATTTCCACCGGCGTTTTTCATTTTCCAAACGAGAAAGCAGCCGAAATTGCTATTGATACAGTAAGAAACTTTATGAACAACAATGACACAACAATACAGAAGGTGGTATTTAATGTTTTCAAAGAAAATGACAAAGAAATCTATGAACGACTGCTCAGCTCAAATTAACCGGTTAAAAGAAAAACTGGAAAAGGCAGATGCCGTTATCATCGGGGCAGGTGCAGGTCTTTCGACCTCTGCCGGATTCACCTATTCCGGAGAACGATTTAACAGATATTTTTCAGACTTTATTGCTAAATATGGCTTTTCTGATATGTACTCCGGCGGCTTTTATCCGTTTGAGACCTTGAATGAACACTGGGCATACTGGAGCCGCTATATTTATATCAACCGCTATCAAAATGCACCCAGACCGGTTTATGAAAATCTACTGAAACTAGTAAAAGATAAGGATTATTTTATCCTTACTACTAATGTAGACCACTGCTTTCAAAAGGCTGGATTTGATAAAAAAAGACTTTTTTACACTCAAGGTGATTATGGACTCTTTCAGTGTTCCAAACCATGCTGCAGCAAAACTTTTGATAATGAAGTTCAAATCCATCAAATGATGAAAGAACAGGAAAACATGCGGATTCCGGACTATCTAATCCCCCTCTGTCCACACTGCGGCGCTCCTCTGTCAATGAATCTAAGAGCTGATTCTACTTTCGTAGAGGACAAGGGATGGCACGCAGCCGCCAGCCGCTATGATGACTTTTTACGCCGGCATAAAAACTTAAACGTCCTATTTTTGGAACTTGGTACCGGATATAACACACCCGGCATCATTAAATATCCATTCCGGCAGATGACTGCTGCCTGGCCGGATGCTTTTTATGCTTGTATCAATCTTGGACAGACAGAAGTTCCATTGGAAATCCAGAACAAGTCCATAGGCATTTCAAAGGATGCCGGAGAAGTGATAGAAAATTTGCTTACGGGTATCTGATACAATCTAAAAAACACCCGAAACAAAAATTTCAATACCGATTGCAATCAGAATCGCACCACCAAGAATTGTTGCTTTATTGGAAAATTTCGTTCCGCATTTTTTACCAAGAATTAAGCCGGTAAAGCTGATTACAAAGGTCACCGCCGCAATAATCAGAGAGCACGCCAGTGCCATAATAAAATCGTACTCCGCAATCGTAAACCCGACAGACAATGCATCAATTGAGGTTGCAATTCCCTGTACCAAGAGAGCGAGTGCACCAACTTTCGCTTTTTCCACTTCTTCGGCTCCATCCTGAATACCTTCCTTCACCATTTTCCCTCCGATAAAAAGAAGCAGTATCAGTGCAATCCATGGAATGAATTTCTCAAACATTTTAAAATATTCAATAATGGTGTGAACACATACCCAGCCGGTCATTGGCATTAATGCCTGAAAGAAACCAAAGGTTCCTGCAATGGCACACATTTTTTTCTTGTGCATCCAAGACTCATTCAATCCATTTGCTAAAGAAACTGAAAACGCATCCATCGCCAGACCTACACCAAGCAATATACTGTTGAATACAAAAAATAAACTCCATTCCATTTCACAATCCTCCATCTGTTTTCCATTCCGTAATTCCCCATCTTTTGCATAAAAAAACGGGTACAGCAGACATCACTATACCCGGTTGAATTTCTAAAATAGATAGACTTCACGTATAGGAATCCGCTATACATGAGTCTCGCAATTTAAAACAAGCCAGACCATTCGGTCAGTATGTTGACTTGATACGTGTCGTACACGCTCGCTACTCCCTCATGGAAATTAATTGATAACAGAATATCATTAAAGTGGAAGGTTGTCAACTTTTTCTGCAAAGCCACCGGTGTTCCAATCTTTAATTCTTTTGCCGTCATATTCCGGTTGATTCGAATATCTTTCTTCTTAAGAATAAACGGAAGTTTCTTTTCCTTATCAGCATATAGGAAAGAATTACGCTGACTACCTGTGCGGCAACCGTCCTTTGTAAAAATTTGCAACATTCTATCCTTTTCACTCGTTATATATATGAAAACATGATAAAATGATATTATTGATTGGAGGAATGTATCATGAAAAAAACAATTTTATTTGCCGTTTTCGCTATTTTGTGCCTGGGAACCGCACTCCCTGTCCACGCAAAAACAATCCGAAAAAATTATGTGGTCATGCAGGGCGGCACACGGGGAATTAAAGTAAAGAGCAATTTGGCAAAAAAGAAAGTGAGTAATAAAAAAATATCAGCTAAATTTAACAGTCATTATATGTCACTTGTCATTACCGGAAAAAAGGCCGGCAAGTCAACTCTGACCTACTGGTATGGAAAGGGCAAAACAAAATATCGTTATACCGTTACTGTTTTAAGTAAAAGCAAGGTAAAAGCACTGGCAAAGAAAAAACTGAAAAAATATGTAACCGCACTTCCGGAAGGAACCAATTACTCTTATGTGGATTTAAACAATGACGGTGTATCCGAAGTATTTTCGGACAATGGGATTACCTATTACAATTACGCAACAAAAAAATGCGTAACAAAGGATTATAAAATCGGAAATTTTTACGCCGGCAAAAACAGCAAAACTCTTTTGATAACCCGGCCACAGGAAGAAATCCGTAAAACTGAATTTTTTGAATATTTTTCTTCCCTTTATGAGATAAATCCAACAAAAGTATTTGACCTTGTTGACACCGCTGCCGGCTACCGAAAGTACACTACTGTCGGATTAAAAGAATATGGAATTAAAGATGCAAATGCCATTTATTCCTTCTATGATACTCACTATGACCAGGACGATTACGACTACGTTGGCTATACCAAAGAGGAATTGACAAAAAAAATACTGGAATCCATTCCAAATGCCAAAGAAGTTCTCAAAACGAAAACTAAATAAAAAAACAATTTGTTAGAGACTATAACAAGATATGTTATTCAGTCTCTAACAAATTTTTGGGGTTTTATCACGGGAAAATCCCCTTAATTTCTTCCGCGTAAATTAATTTCTTCAGAGCTACCACATAAGCCGCCATTCGATAGGTGCAGTCATACTTCTCTTTTGCTTCCGTAATCTCTGCAAACGATTTAGACATCAGATTTTCCAACATCTCATTGACGCGGTCACGCTCCCAGGTAAGTTCCTGAATATTCTGAACCCACTCAAAGTAGGAAACGATAACACCACCGCCATTAGCAAAAATATCCGGAATTACCGGTATACCGCGCTTTTCCAAAATTGCATCTGCCTCTTTGGACGTTGGACCATTGGCTGCCTCCACAATATAAGAGCACTGCAATTTATCCGCATTTTCTTCGGTAATCTGATTTTCCAAAGCTGCCGGAACTAACACATCACACGGTGTTGTTAATACTTCCGAATTGGAAATATGAGTAATTCCTTCTGCGTCGTAATCTTTCAAAAGAGCCCCAGACGTTTCCAGATACTCAGCAATCGTATCAACATCCAAACCATCCTCTTTGTATAAACCGCCGGACACATCACTGATTGCCACAACTTTGCTTCCCCTGTGCCGGAAAATTTTTGCCGCATTACTTCCGACATTTCCCATTCCCTGAATGACCACTTTTATTTCGTCCAAATTTTTTCCCTCTTTGGCAAGAAGCAATTTGGTACTTATCACAACACCACGTCCGGTTGCCGAATTTCTTCCACGTGAACCGCCAAGTTCAATTGGCTTTCCGGTGACAACGCCCGGACACGGCTTTCCCTGCAGCTGACTGTAAGTATCCAAAACCCAAGCCATCGTCTGAGCATTTGTATTTACATCCGGTGCCGGAATATCCGAATCTGCACCGATAATTGGTGCAATCGCAAAAGTATAACGTCTTGTAAGCGCCCGCAGTTCCCGCTTGGATAATTTATGCGGGTCAACTTTAATACCGCCCTTTGCGCCACCGTATGGAATATTCGCAATTGCACATTTTAATGACATCCACGTAGCCAGTGCGCGAACTTCATTTAATGTAATATTCTGATGATATCGAATACCACCTTTGAATGGTCCGCGGATATTCGAGTGCTGAACACGATATCCTTCAAACACATGAACCGAACCATCATCCATTTCAACCGGAAGGTAAACTTTTGTCTCACGCTGAGGACATTTGATAATTTCCATATAAGGACTATCAATCCCTGCCATTTTCGCTGCATCACTCATTACATTTCTTACATTTTCATATGGGTCATAACTATGTGCCATAATAGCCTCTCTTTCTGCTTTCGCAACTTCCCATTTCCTGCTCCCTGCCGGATGCGCATCGGCTTTACGTCTAATACCTTATTCCTCATTTTTTTGAAAGTCAAGGTTTTCAGAATTTTCAAATTTATTTAATAAAATTAACCATTCGCACTTAATCAAACAAACCATTTTGTATTTTCACAAAATAAAATTAAGTGTGTTCTTGACGTTGTCTCCTAAAAAGAGTATGCTGATTTTGTAGGATTGCATCACAAGGAAGCAACCCGCAGACATCATATTACTTAAGAATGGAGTTTGACAATGAAGAAGAACGAACTTGACCATGTGGACTGTGAAATTTTGAATTTACTCAGTAAAAACGGACGAATGAGTGTAAAGGATTTGGCAAATGAAGTTTTCCTCTCTTCTCCTGCTGCCTCGGCGAGAGTGGAGCGGCTTGAAAAAGAGGGTTACATTACCGGTTATCACGCCACATTAAATCCCGAACTTCTCGGCTTTCACATCCGGGCTTTTATAAACCTTGAGGTTGAGCCAAATCAGAAAGCGGAATTTTATCCTTATATCCGTTCCTGTCTTAATGTGATCGAATGCAATTGCGTGACCGGCGATTATTCGATGCTTTTAGAAGTTCTTTTTCACAGCACAACCGATTTGGATACCTTCATTGGCGAATTGCAAAAATATGGGCGAACCAAAACATTGATTGTATTTTCCACTTCTGTAAATCATAGAGAAGTAACCATACAGAACATAACAAAGGAGAAGTCAGATGAGTAACTTTATGACAAAAAATTTTTATAAACAACGTCGTGATTTTGAAAAATCCGCACGGACACGCGACGAAAAATTTTCTTTTCCATCCGGTGTTATAGAAAAAACAAACATTCCCTATTGCGAAGATGGGGCAAAAGAACATCTCATGGATGTATATCGTCCGGCAGAAAAAGAAGGCGAAACGCTTCCTGTCATCATCAACATCCACGGCGGCGGTCTGTTAATCGGCAATAAAGAATTCAACCGCTATTTTTGTGCCAGATTATGTCTTTTAGGCTATGTTGTATTCAGCGTTGAATATCGTCTTGTCCCGGACTGCAACGTTTACGACCAGTTTTCAGATGTCTCAACCGCCATGACATTTATCCGTGACAATTTATCCTCCTATGGGGGGAATCCGGATAAAATCTATGGGGTTGCCGACAGCGGCGGTGCTTATCTTTTAACAAATGTAGCTGCAATGACAAAGAACAAGAAATTTGCCAAAGCTGCCCACACAAAGGCACCTGATTTTTCCCTGAATGCCCTTGGACTTATCAGTGGCATGTTTTACACAACCCGCTTTGACAAAATCGGTCTTTTCCTTCCTTCTTATTTGTATGGAAAGGGCTACAAAAAGAAAGCAATTGCACCGTATGTAAACATTGAAAATCCGGAAATTGTTTCGGCGCTTCCACCATGCTTTTTAGTTACCAGCCACAGCGATAACTTAGAGCATTATACCGTAAAATTTGAAAAGGCATTGAAAGCAAACCGGGTATCACACAAGCTGCTCCGGTTTGGGAAAAATAAAAAACTCACGCACGCCTTTAGTGTATTCGAGCCATTCTATGAAGAAAGCACAAAAACACTAAAATCCATGCATGAGTATTTCCAGTCTTTTTAGAAGGTCCAGACTTTTATAATCCTAAATCCTCATAATCCTCCGGTAAAAACCGATGGTAAATAATATGACAGCCTTCGTCTTTGAAACAATAGAGATATTTATCTTTGGAATCCACAAAATGAATCATGTAGTCAAATTCTCCATGATTCATTTTTTCTATTTCATAAGCATCTTTCTGTTTCGCAAACAATGCCTCTACTTCTTCCATAACCGTGCCGTGCTTTGCCAAAAGCGCTACCAGGTCAAATATAAATTGGTTCTGTCCACCGTTTTGATGAACATACTCGGTTGCACGCTCAGATAAAAAGAAACAAAAGCGCTCTCCTTTGTGTGTTATTTCTACTTCACCGAATTTATCATAAGCAAAGGATTTAAACTTTGAAAGTTTTTCCTGCATCTCATCAGCGGAAACGTCTCCTCCAAAAAAATGATTTAACGAACTCAAAGGATAATACAAACGGATTGGCTCTTTCATGTAACCAAGTTTCGCCTGCTCCTCTGCCACAATGTCACATAAATTATCCATTAATTTCTGATATGCCTCATTCTGCATGCTAATAATCTCCTTTGATGTACTATTTTTACTCTACATCGGGCATTATATAACGAGGGGAAATAAAAAGCAAGTAGAGGGTTGCCAGTTAGGGTTTTATTCTTTATGATTATAAGTATCAATATAAATGGAGGGATTAGATGAATTACTATAAACGTGCGTTGGAATTAAAAAAGGAAACGATTGCGAACCGCCGCTATCTGCATGAACATGCAGAGACAGGGCTGCATCTTGAAAATACGGTGGAGTTTGTGATGAAGCGGCTTACGGAATATGGTCTTAACCCGGAAAGATGCGGGGAAGGCGTGACGGCTTTGCTTGGACAAGGTGAGCCGGTTCTTCTGCTTCGTGCCGATATGGATGCGCTTCCTCTGACAGAAGAAAGCGGAGAAAGTTTTTCATGTAAAACGGGAAAAATGCACGCCTGCGGACATGATTTTCACGCTGCCATGCTCCTTAGTGCAGCTAAGATGCTAAAAGAAAATGAATCTCATTTATGCGGACGCGTGAAGTTCATGTTCCAGCCGGCAGAGGAAACTTTTGAGGGGGCTGACAACATGATCGAACACGGCATTTTAGAAAATCCAAAGCCGGATGCCGCGCTTGCTTTCCATGTAACGACCGGCAGAAGTCCGGTTGGCACTTTTATGTACAATAGCAAAAATACCATGATGAACTCGGTGGATGGCTTTCAAATTACCATCCACGGAAAAGGTTCCCACGGTGCCTGCCCGCATCAGGGCATTGACCCGATTAACATTGGTGTCCACATTTATCTTGCCCTGCAGGAACTAATAGCCAGAGAAAGTAATCCTGCCGATTCCTGTGTTCTCACAATCGGCCGGTTTTGTGCCGGTGAAGTTGCCAATATTATTCCGGAAACAGCCATTTTACAGGGAACACTGCGCACCAATAACGAAGCCGCAAGGGAAATCCTTGTAAAACGAATCCGCGAAGTCAGTGAACGAACTGCTGCGGTATATAACGGAAGTATTGAATATACTGTGCTTTCCGCCGTCCCACCGCTTATATGCAATCCGGATTTGACAGAAGAATTTGTTTCTGCTATGAAAACACTTGCCATTCCAACGCTAAATGGTTATCCGGATATTAACGCATCCGCTTCGGAAGATTTTGCCTCGATTGCAAACAAAATTCCAAGTACGTATATGTATTTGTCTGCCGGCTTTGAGGATGAGCGCGGCGATTACCCGGTGCACCATCCAAAGGCTCTGTTTAATGAGGACGTGTGCCCGATTGGGGCTGCCTGCTACGCACAGTGTGCGGAAACATTTCTAAAAAACCGAGGGAAGATTTAATCCCTCGGTTTTCTTATCAGAACGGAAATTCAAAACAATGCCAGAAGCGAAGAACTAATTTTTTAATGCAGGAAGATTCCTGCCACATCGTATTCTGAATTTCATTTCCATATTCTCTTAATTGTGATAACTCTTTCTCCGTTATTTCACCGTTCTCATCAAACCAAAAACGTTCCATGCCCTCTCGTATCTCCCGTGGCAAATCTTCTTCGGAAAGTTTTAAATAGGCAAATAACGTGGTCAAATATGAAATTATAAATCGGTAATCCGCTGCCGTATCTGCCTGCATAAGTGTTTTTCTACGCTTGTAGACTATAGCCTTTCTGCGAATTGCAAGCACTCCTGCGAAAAGAAAACTTACAGCAAAAATGCAAATTACGATCCATAAAATGATTTGCTGCCACGATAAGTATTTGTTCGGTGCCTCATTTTGTTTTGGTTTTTCTTTCTTTTTCGTAACCTTCTGCGAAATTGAGGTCTGCTGTTTTTCTATTTTCTTCTGCTGTTTTGCTTTCACCGTAATCTTATCATAATGTCCCGGTGTCACATCCACGGGAAGCCACCCCACACCATCACAGTAAATTTCCACCCATGCATGCGCATTTTGCCCGGTCACGTCCACACGGTAATTTCCATTAGCATCTTTTTCATCGGAAGTAACTGCCTCATATCCCTCCACATATCTCGCCGGGATATTCGCCGCACGAAATGCAAGCGTACCAAGAGAAGCATACTGCAGGGCATCCCAGTCACCTTTCTCTTTTCCCGCATTTTTTAAAGAGCTTCTAATTTTTTCAATAAACGAAACCAAATTATCTTTCTTTTGAGGAACATACGGTGCAACCTCTTCTTTGGCCTTTTTTGAAAGGGCAAGATAATGTTTTTTTACAAACTTTCGATAATCCATTTCCATATCCGCATAGGCGCGCACCTTTTCGTCTGTAATCGTCTGTTTCTGCCAGTCAACTCCCGCCGTTTTCAAAAGAGAATCTTCATCTATCATGCAAATTTTGTATGTATTTTTTTCATCTTCACGATTGCTCCAGAATTTTTTTTGCAAATTCAAATCCCGGTAAAGGGTATCCAACGACTGAATACTCGAAAAATCCACACCGTAAGGCAAATACTGATACCTTTCATAAGCCCCTGTATTTTCAACTATAATCGTTCCTTCTTTCTCCTCTTTTTCCAATCCGTTTTGCTGGCGGCCTGCCGCCTCACAGTAACTGTACAACTGAGCAAGTGGATGAAATCCATCCGACCGGTACCGATTAAATATTCCCTCGTATTTTTCCCCGTATTCTTTTCCTTCTAATGGTTCCCACCGGTTTTCATGATATTCACTTCCTACATATCCCTTCAAATAATACTTGCCCTTTTCGCTTACAAAGACAGTCAGGCGTTTTTCCTCGCTCGAGGCAATTCCCTCTTTAATTTTTCCCTCCGGCAAATCTTTTTCCCCATATCGTATCGCATTCGCTTCCTCTGTTATATTTTCCTTCAAATCTTCTATGATTTCATTTTTGTGATAAAGCTGCCGGTTCCATGTAAAACAGATAAAAACAGCCACTATAACAGCCATTTTGCAAAATGCTGCCAAATAATTTTTTTCTTCATCCACTTTCGTATGCGAGTGGGCATATATCCCTGCTAATGACAAAAAAGCCATTGCACCAACACACCATGCAGACGGCATTTCAAAAAATACAGCCAAAGATACAAGCGCTGCCCAGAAAACAAGGACAGGAACCCAGTGTTTTCCTTTGATTGCAATTGTCAAATATCCGGATAAAAACCACGCCGTAAGACAAAAGAATACCACCGTAGCAAGTTCTCTGTTCGCATAATTCGGTACAACAAAGTAAGAAGCCGATTCCCCTGTCACAGCATTAAATCCGGCAATCACCTGATTTACAAAATCCAGTGCGCCGGAAATCCATATCGTGCGAAATGCAAAAAGCAAAAGGATTCCCAACACAAAATAAACCAACACAATTTTTATACTTTTTGTGGAAAATATAAAGGCACTACAAATAATGGACACAACCATCGAAACAAACCACCATTTTGTATCCACAAACATTTGCTGCACACAAAAAAGAATGCCCGCCACGGTAAATATCGATAAAATCAGGGCAAAAAAACTTTTTTTCTGTTTTTTCTCTTCTACCAGTCGAAATCCTTGATTCTCCACTTTCTTTCCTCTTCCCAATTAAGATGCCGAAACCATAATCTGTCTGACATTGGCATTTTCCATGCACCAGTCCGTTATTTCGTCATCCGTAATCAAAATTATATGTGAATATTTATGCAATACATTGTGATGCATCAGATAATCATCCACAAACGACTGCATAAAACTTATATTTCCATCTAAAATTGTTCTCTCATATCGTTCTCTTGTGCAACCCTCTTCTACACTAAATGTCATATGAGACAACCCTTTTTTTTCAAAAACTACACTATCAAAAAATTGATCATTTTCCAATAAATTCTTTGACACCTGACTAATCATTTTCACTAACGAATCCCGATACCAAGGCTTATCTATATTTCTATCCGATAGTGCAAACAAAACTATTGTTTCCTGATTTGCCGGCGTATCCAATTCGCGGACAATCTTATGCCCCATTTTTTTCGATAATTTCCAATGAATCGTCTTAATGCTGTCACCCTTTTGATAGTCTCTTAAATCGAGTATTTCTGTGATATCATTACCTTTCCTGCGCAGATAACGATTTTCCATATTCTGCGCTGCCGGTGTCATTTCTTCTAAATGATATTCACCTTCATCCGCCCCATCCGGATACACATAATAAACCAACACTTCGTGATTTTTTACGAGGCACCCAAAGATACCAAAAAAATCTCGAACAATAAATTCCTCTGTTTCCACTTCAATTCTTCCACAATAGAAGCTTTCAACAGCAAATTCCACCTTTTTTTCCTGCTTCGGTGCTACTGATAACTCCTGATTAAAACAAAAGGAAGAATCTGTCAGGCAGTTTGCAATCGTTCCTTTCATTGACACCCGGAAGCAGGGAATAATTCCTGTATTTTTTACACAAATCAATATCGTGCTTACCTGATTCAAATCTTGCTTCACCTGCAAATGCATTGTCAAATGTCTCGCTGCATACCAATTAAGCAAAAAAGACAAAATGGCAAACAACAAAAGTCCAAAGAACAGATAAAATGTCACGGCCACATTAGTCCATAAATAGAGAAAGCCCATTAAGACAAGAATTGCCATGTACCCGATTTTTGCTCTCATAATCTCTTCCTTTCCTTGTTGTCTGCCATTTATGTTTTTTGCTATTTTCTCAGCAGTTTCGGCTTTTCAGTCTGCTGTGCAATTTCTTCCAAAATCTCATATGCTGTTACATTTTCCCTGCGTGCCTTTGTATTTAAAATTAAACGGTGTGCACATACATCTGGAAAAATTGCAAGGACATCATCCGGTACAACATACGTTCTTCCCTCACACAGTGCAAATGCTTTTGCCATCTCTGCAAGTGCCCCAACGCCACGCGGGCTAATGCCAAGTTCCACATGTTCATGTTCTCTCGTTTTCTCACATAAGCAGATAATATACCGAAGGATTTCATCATTTACCTGCATATTTTTTACATAAGATTTAGCCTGTTTTACATCTTCGATCGTCATAACCGGCTGCACCTTTTCTATTAAATCTCTGTCAGACACATTTTTTAAAATAGCCAGCTGACTCTCAGCATCCGGATATCCCATAGACAAACAAATCATAAATCGGTCTAACTGCGAATCAGGCAGTGCCTGTGTTCCGCCACTGGTAACCGGATTCTGCGTTGCCATAACAACAAATGGCTCAAGGAGCTGGTGTGTCACACCATCCACTGTGACACACCCCTCTGCCATTGCCTCTAACAATGCAGACTGTGTTTTTGACGAAGTACGGTTAATCTCATCTCCCAATAGAAGATTGCAATTCACTGCTGCTCCCTCAACATATTCAAAAGCATTTGTCTGCTCATTATAAATTGACATTCCTACAATATCACTCGGCATCGTATCCGGTGTAAACTGGATTCGTTTGTTTGCAAATCCAAGTGCTTTGGAAAATGCTTTCGCAAGCGTTGTTTTTCCAAGCCCCGGAACATCTTCCAACAACACATGACCGGAAGCTAAAATCGCCATTATCACCTTTCGAATGACCTCATCTTTTCCCTTGATAACAGTCGAAACTTCCTTTTGAAGAATATCAATTTTTTCTTGAATTTCCTTTGCGTCCATATTTACCCCTTATTCTAATTCAACGTCTCCATCTTCATTGCCATCTTCTCCATCGTCTCCATCTTCATTGCCGTCTTCGCCATCGTCGGAATCATCGGGAACAATATAAATTATACTCTCATCCACTCCGGTAATTCCGGTCTTCTGGCTCTCTGTACAACTAACCTGTTTCAAGTTTGTATTCGCTGATAAATCCAACGCAGAAATTCCTGTGCCGGCAATATTTAATGTTTCCAGCCCTAACTGTTTCTCAAGATTCACAATCTGCGTAACCGCACTGTTTGAAGCGGAAAGATTTGCAACGATGTCATTTTCCGGCAAAGTAAGTACATTTACATTAACCATTGACATATCAATGTCTTTCAATTTAGCATTTGACTTCAAATCAATATCAATATTTGGTAAATCTTCATTATCTGTTGTAGCATCAGGATTACCAAAACCTGTATTCATTGCATTTAACACCTGCAAATCCGGACAGATTGAAAAATCAAGCTCCGGCACATAAGAATCCGATACATCCAATGACTCTAACTTTGTTAATACTGCAAAATTAATTGTTTCAATTCCTAAACTTTCACTGCAATCAAGTGTTTTGATTTCATTTGTCTCAGGAATATGCAAATCCGTAATTTCGTTGCAGTTAATATTCAATGATGAAAGTTTTACCGCTCCATCCAATGTGATTTCGGATAAATTACATCCGGAAGCATCAATTGTCTCGAGGTTTGACAAATTTGAAACATCCAATGTTTCAATCGGACAATATGAGCAATTCAAGGTCTTCAGACCGGTACATGCCGAGATGTCAAATCCCATCGTATCATCTGCCGAAGTACCACCATCTTCCGGCTGCTCAGAACAGTTTAAGGATTCCAGTTTTGTAAAACCTGCTAAGTTCAAATTAATAAAATCATAATTCGTACCGTTTAATGAGCAATCCAAATTAATAAGTCCGATACTTCCTGTCAAAATTAAGTTGTCATCTTTTAACATATTGCGGCTGCAATTCAAACTCTTTAATGAAGGCAAATCAGAAACATTCAAGCTGCTCATAAGATTGTTACTGCAGTCCACATCCTGCAGTTTATCACAGCCGGACACATCAAGTTCTGTTATTTTGTTATTTGAACAATAAAGGCGTTCCAGATTCTTGCTGTCATTTAAGCGTATCGTATTCGAAATCTGATTATTATGGCAGTCAAGCTCCTGTAAATTTTTATTTGTATCCAAAACTAACTTATCAATCTTATTTCCGTAACATTTTAATTCCTTCAAATTTGCCAGATCTCCGACATAAAAGGTCCCGGAAATATTATTGTTATTGATATCCAGAATTTCGAGTGCCGTAAACTCATTAAAGTCCGCCATTTCCGCACCGATAATTTCCTTTTCGCCCCAGTAGATTTCCGTCAGACGTCCTTCTTTACTCCAATGATAAACGGATTCATCATCTAAATTAGCCGAAATATCGGCACCCTTTTGATTCAGAGTCTGAATCAGTGCCTGTAATTTTTTCACATCTTGTTCATTTTTCTTTGGCGCATCCGAGTCAGCCGCCGGTGTAGCTGTCGGATTCGTAGGATTATCCTTTGAGGGATTATCTTTCGACGGATTGTTTGTTGGCTGCGTAGCTGCATTATTCTGTCCGTTCGAAGGATTTTTCGTGGCATTTTTTGTATCTGCCGGCTTATTTGTTATTTTAGTGCCTGCTGATGTACCATTCTTAACTGTTTTTGCTTTTACAACAACCTTGCATACATACTTCTTTTTACCAACCTTTGCCTGTACTTTTGCTGATCCTACTTTTTTTGCAGCGACAACAACACTTGCTTTCTTTTTCTTTTGCAATTTAATTTTATCCTTGCCCGATTTAATCGACCATTTCGCTTTTTTCTTTGCATTTTTAATCTTTAGTGTCTTCTTTTTTCCTACGGTAAGTGACAATGTTTTTACATTAAACTTCACTTTTTTTGCTGCTGCAGCCGGCTCCGCCGGTGAAAGCAGACTAACCGCCATTGCTGCCGTCAATGCAGTAACAAATAACTGATTTCTTTTTCTCTTCATTTTTACAAATCCATCCTCTCTTTCTTTCTATCAAAAATACGTGTGCTAATTAGACAACACATATATTTTGGTCATTCGAATTCCATAAAAGAATCGCTCTTTTACAAGATACGGTGTGGCTTTTTTGGCATAAACACCGCTTGCATCTGCCTCTTCCATCTCCACTGATTTGAGAACATATTTTTTACTATTATACATCGTATCTTTATCCTGCAAATCATCTTTTCGAAAAGCATTTAAACTTACTCTCTCATCTGAGTAATAATCATAATTTCCCGCATACGAATAACTTCCTGCCAAATCGGTAAGCGACTCATCACGATAATAATAGCAGCGAATCCCCATACTTCTCATATGAAATGTACAGGTTCCGGTAGCAGTAAATGTTTTGTCAATTACTTTATCTTTATATGTAATTGTGAAAGTCTGCTGCTTGTCAAATAATTTTTCATTATATCCGGTAATTTCATATTTGGTAATTTCCTGTTTGGTTCCATCTGCCATCAAAACCTGAACGGTAAGTGCTCCATCCGAAAAATCTTCTTCTGTATAACACTCATCTTTTGTCGGCCATGAATAGGTCAGAGATTTCGTATAATTGTTAATTGTATAAGAAATCCGGCACTCTGCTCCACCGCTTGAAATTGTCATGTTATGCTTTCCAACAGAGTTATTGTTCAACCCGCGAACCACATAAGCTCCTTTATCCAGCCGGCTTGTTTTCCCGGACTCATATTTGGCAGTCACCTTCATACCATCCATGGAAATATCCTTACCATAAAGAAGATTATCCTTTTCACTCCACTCGCAGGAAAGGGAAATAATACGGTCTGTCTCCTCAGGCTTCTCCGTATTTTTCGGATTATCATCCGGCTCTGCGGAAGGTTTCGGCGTTTGTGTCGCCTTGGCATCATCTACCGTTTCTTCCGGCTGCTGTCCTCCATCACCTTCTGTCACCTGTTGATCCGGCAAATCCGGCACACCACTTCCGCCGTCTTTTCCCCCGGGAACAGACTCATCCCCCGTTCCATCCGTTTGCTTTTTATCTGCCTTTGATGTATTTTGTTTTTTTATGGAATTATCTTTTTTCTCCTGACGCTTCCACTGCTTTTTCGGCTCTTTTCTTGTCTTGGATTCTGCATCCTCTTCCTTTGACGCCTGACGGTTCGCATCTGCTGCTTTTATTTCTTTCGCCAGACTTTTTTTTTCATACTCATACAGATGCGGTGTCCGCTCCCAATTTGCCAAGCCGGCATAAATAAGCATCCCGGTAATAAAGAGCGCTGCAAACAGTAAAACCGACTCTTTTTTTCTTCTTTTCAATCGATACCCTCTTCTCATACAGTCTAATACAATTATATTACAGTATTTATATAGAAAATTATAGGCAAATATGTGGCAGATTTTCTTTTACTAATCTCTTTTGAATAATTTCCTCCTTTGCAGCAAACACTAACGAAAAGCAACCGCAAAGGAGGTATTTTTATGGAAGATGATTCGGTTAAATTATTACGGGAATGCAATGCCGGCATCAAAATGGGCATTTCCTCAATTGATGATGTTATGAACCATGTGCAAAACGATGGCCTGCGCGGTGTCCTCAAAGACAGCCACGACATTCACTGCCGTCTCGGCGACGACACTCACAAAATGCTAATCAATTACCATGATGAGGGCAAAGAACCTGCTCCGATGGCAAAAGCAATGGCAAAAATGAAAAGCAATTTCAAAACCATGGGCGAAAACCCGGACTGCGGTATTGCCAGCTTGATTACCGATGGCTGCAACATGGGAATCAAATCCCTGTACCGCTACTTAAACCAGTACCCGGCTGCTGATGATAAAGTAAAACATCTCACACAAGAAATTATCGACACCGAAGAAAAATTGCAGCAATCCATGCGGCCGTATTTGTAAAGGAAAAAGAAGGGGCTATAAATCAATTCGAAGCTTTTATAGTTTCTTCTTTTTTTCATATATTCCCATTTGTCATCTAAGCACAAATATATAAATACCAGGAATAATTCCACCCAAAATCATCGATACAAAAAAACTATATAAATAGTGTTTTCGTTTATATAAGAAAAATAATAGGGGTACAAAAACCATGGAATATAAAATGCAGCCTAGTAATCCATATATGCGCATCGACTCCCCTTCAGCGACATAGTCTAATGAACCTGGTTCTTCCATAAAGTTTCCTAGCGTTAATATACTATACCCCAGCCAAAAGAAACTAACTGTTCCCCAGGCTAAGCCTGGTACTATAATTATAATTTGTTTCATAATTTCTTCTCGCAATCGTCTTTCAATATCATTATTTATTTACATTTACTACAACAAGATTTTCCATGAGCCACCATTATCCGGTCCTATACGGTCTATAATATTATGTTCCTTTAGCTCGGATATATATCTGGCAATTGTTCTATCTGTCACATCCAACTCGATTCTCATTTCACCAATGGATACTTTGGGATTATCTGAAATCATTTTTACAATTTCAAATGCTCTAGCAGCTTTTTTCTTTGAGTAGCTTGGTATACACTCTCGAATTCGTTTTTCTGAAATGTCTATGACATTTTCTATGACATTTTCTATGACATTTTTGTCTTCTTCCAAAAACGTCGGATGAATCGGAATCCTAATCCTCATAGCTCGTCTATCTTCATCCGTAAAGAATTCTGCCCGTGGAGAACCGTTCTTTTCCAGTTCTTCTTGTATTGTCGGAATACCGGAGGAATGACCTTCTGACAAATCCAACTCTTTCAAAAATTCTCCCAATCTTCTGTTACGATAGTGTCTTGAAACAAATCTTTTACCTTCTGCTATCGTCTTTTCGGAAATGGACCGGTCGATTCCGGGGAAATTCATAATATTAATGCAATCCGGCTCTATCTCTATTGTAACAGGCTCACAAGACATATAATCTCTGTGGTAAAAAGCATTAACAACAGCCTCCTCAATTGCCTGATACGGATAATTCATAATCCGCAAAGCTTCCATTTGATTTGGAACCTTGATTACTTTTTCTCGTATAAAAAGATTTCTAAATCGTTCCATTGTTGCCTGAATCATCTGTGGTACGGAACCTGTAATATTAGGAAAATCCTCGCTTACACTTGGATTTTCTATACTCCCCTGCGGAAATGACGTCATCTGAACATAGGTGTATGGGAAAAAACGGTCCGGATGCTCACAAAACATCATGATTGCCACATTTTGAATATAACGTAGTTCCGGCGGTCCTACCAGTAACTGCATATCTTCTAATATCTCCTCTACACCCCGTTCTTTAACTTGTTTTGCTAATTTACTACCTGTTTTTCTCAAATGATCTTCCAAAAGGACAGGTGAAATGTCATCAAAAATAGCCTTATGATTCGCTCTGCAATCATAAGGAGTCTGGTCTGACATATTAATCAATTCCCTTTCCTGCTCAGCATTTGCCTTAACAGAACTGGTTAGATAACGAATATAATAATTATACTTCTTGTCTTTTTTACCGGTAACATGTTCTGGTGATTTGTAAGGACGCTGCTGTCCGGTTCTCGCCACAATAACAAGAATCCATTTTCCATCAACTTCTAGCGGAATCACTTTGGGAAAATATGGTGGAGAAATCATATTGTTGTAACTGAGCATTTCTTTTTGAATTTCATCCAACATGTACTCCAGAATTCCTTTTACCGGACGTACTGCTATTCCATTTTTCTCTTCAACACCGACAACAATATATCCACCACCATCATTGTTGTAATCATTTGCAAATGCACAAACACTATGATAGATGTCATCCGGGTTCCATCCTGCTTTAAACTCTATGCGGTCTGATTCAATTTTTCTTTTGTTTAACAAATCTTCTACGCTTATTTCAAGTTCCATAGTGCCCTCACTTTCCCTTTACCGGTTTTCCTATAAAATCTCTACAATTTCAATCTGGAAATTTAACTCTTTGCCAGCCATCTCATGGTTCGCATCAAATGTTATCGTGCTTTCATCTTTGGCTGTAACTTTTACCGGGAACGGCTGTCCGTACATATTTTGAAGATATACCTGCTGTCCGGCCTCCAACGTCTCCGCTCCCGGCATCTTATCGATTTCCACTGTAAATATCGCATCGGGGTCCGCTTCGCCATACGCTTCCGATGGTTCCAAATGAACATCCGCAATCTGTCCAACTTCCATATTTGCCACTGCTTTATCAAATCCTAAAATCATCATTCCCGCACCGCAAACGAACTCCAACGGCTCACCACGGTCGTAGGAAGAATCAAACTGAGTTCCATCATTAAATGTACCTTTGTAATGTACCCTCATCGTCTTTCCGACATTCTTGCCCTCAAAAGGCGGTTTACTGTGACAGCCGCCACAGCCGCCCCCACATGCAGAACCACATCCGCCATCTTCGTGTCCGCCGCAGGAACCTTCTTCACCGTGATGATCACAATTGGCACCAGTAGAAGTAAGTTCCCCTTTGATATATTTTTCTACTGCCTCATCTGCCTGTCCACTGACACCGGCAAACAGCTCAATTCCCTGTTCTGTGAGCGCTGCTTGCGCACCCTCGCCAATGCCTCCGCAAATCACTGTAGAAACCGCCTGTTCATGCAAAAAATCTGCCAGAGCACTGTGACCCTGTCCATTTGTTTCTACAATTTCAGATGACACAACTTTACCATCCTCTATTTCACACACTTTGAATTGTTTGGTATGACCAAAGTGCTGAAAAACTTCTCCATTTTCATAAGCTGCTGCTACTTTCATTTTTTGTCCTCCAATTTTACATTTTGCCCTTGCCGTTCGGAAAGGGTTTCTCTCATCTTTACATGAATTGAGGGTTTTGTCAATGGGGGCATTGCTCTCTTTTTATTGGTTTTCTCAAGTATCAAATGATGAAAAAAAGCAATATCCTGATACTCTTTCATGTCGGATACACGCATCTCTATCTCTATCATTTTTTCCTGCCAGCCAACATCTTTGTGGATCTCCTGATTCTGCTGCATGTCCCAAAACGTCCTGATACCGCGCGTCTGCGTAATTGTAAGCTCAGGACACCAATTTTCTATATCTGCATCTTCATAATAATGAATCACTCCATACTTTGACGCCATTCCATCATTTCCTGACAACAAACTATTTGCCTTTTCAAAATCATTTAAAAGCACTATCATCTGCATTACCCTCCCTGCCCGATTGTGCTTTACAATTGAAATTTTCCCATGTGGTTTCAAAACTCTAGCAAACTCTCTGACAATATCTGCTCTATCTTCTGTATACTCTAATACATTGTGACAGATAATAAAATCAAAGGTTTCATCCGCAAATTCACACAGTCTATCCACGCTTCCAATCATTTGCGTGTATTGATTATTTGTCCACCGTGCCGCCACACTTTCCTCATTTGGTTCAATAGCAATAACATCATTGTTTTTCCCTAAGTAATCCGCTGTTACTCCTATGCCACTACCAAAGTCAAGTATTTTTTTATTCCGAATATCTCCTAATTGCTTCCATGCAATACGTTTTAGCATAGATTCCCAGGGGGGTAAGGCAGTTAGGTTTTTGCTCATTTTGTCATCTCCTCTACTGCTTAATGTCTTATATTTCAAATGATTCAAATAAACTATTTTTTACTGTGTATCCTTATCCTTCTTCTCTTCATCTAAAGTTTTACTTTCATTATCGTAGTATTGACCGGTTTGCCCATTCTTTTCTGTCATTTCAAAATCACTTGATGTGTCATTATATCTATCTGCTATTTTCTTTAATTCTTGTAGACCAGTAGAGTTAAAAGACGACATATTGCACACAGCGTTTAACTTGTTAGCTTGCTCTGCAATCTGATTTTTCAAATCTAGCCCTGCATTATTATATACAGCCTTTAAAGCATCCATATTTACGCTATCAAATGAAGACACTACCCCCTGTATACCTTGTAATCTTGAAACATCTAATTGTGGTGCCTTATATATTTCTTCAAAACGTTTTGACAACTCGGTTCCTAAATTTAATTCTGGCATGATAGCGGAAATATTAATTTTGGGCATAGCTGCTTCTATAACAATTTTTCCCAAGGATGCTAATGTAGGTTTTACTTTTTCAACCCAGTTTTGAATAGAGTTCCCCAAGATTTTTGAACATATATTTCCCAGCGCTGAAACTACATCTATAAGTTTTGTATCTGTATATATTTCATCCTCAATCATACTTACAGCTTCCGACAATAACTTATTTATTGATTTTAATGATTTTCTAACTTTCTCATATTCATCTTTTGTGATTCTCTTGTTATGCATTACAGTATTTCTATAAGGCTGAAGATATCCTATTTTACTTTCAAAATCTTTAAATTGCTCATACTCACCAAAAAATCTATTCCAAAGAGAAACTTTTCTACATTTCTCAATTATACTAATAATTTCTTCTTTGGAAAGTTTATCAAGATTCTCTTTAGCAAATTCTTTGTCAAGCATATCTTCAAAATTATAATTACTATATGGCACAAATAAATATTCTTTTAATTGTTCATATGTCAATTCATTTAAAGCACCTTCTATTAATTGCGTTTTATTATTTCCCTTGCCCTTTAAAGTATTCTGCAGATTTTCACTAAAGGATTTTTCAAACCACTGTATTCCGAATATTTTTATAATAGTTGTATATACTACTTCTCTTGTCCGTCGTTCAAACACGCCAAGCAAAGGCATAAGTTTGCAACAATATAATTGCGAAACTTCATCATAAGTTATAACAATATTCCAGTCTTTTCTATGTTCACCACGTATCAATCTATTTACAGCATTGTCTAAAATTTCAGCTTCTTTAGCCGGTGTGTAATCACACCATAATTTTACAAATAACATATTATCATTTTTAGCGGATATTCGATAATTCACATTAACTTTTTCACTATTAACAGTAATCTGTAAAATTTTCTTTTGGACACCATCATATATTTCCTCTAATACTTCAACTAATTTCTGCTTCATTTCTAATTGAGTTTTAGACTCATTACCGCTTTTAGGAAGAATAATAATATCTAGTTCCATAATCAAATTCTCTCCCTTCAAAAATTTCTAACAACATATAATATACCCTCATTTTCTTTCCTTTTCCACACCCCTTCCAGTTTTCTCATATCATCATCAGCCCACATCTTCAAATGCGCATAAGTGTTAAATGCAACTCATACAATCCCTTGAAAATACTGCCTTTTTTCATCACTGATTTTGCTAAATTACTGCAATATGTCTACTAGTAAATAAGCGACACAAGCAATTTACTTTTCAAATAGTAAAATGCATAACATAAGCCGAAATTATGCCTGTACAAATTCTTCAAATTATCAACGCAACAACGACAACTTTATACAAAGCAATTACGTAATCTTTGATAACAACAATATCTCCCATTTTTTATAATTTGTCAGAAATTATGTTTTCAAAATTTCCTCCCACTTTTGTAGTTTTCTCTTTGTTTTTCAGTTTTGAGTCTTTTTTAGCCACGTATTTTTCATCAATAAATCCGTAAATTGATTCATCATAAACCTCTATATATATCTTCCCATTTTTCTTAAATGTTTTTCCAGTTGTAAATAAACAAATTCCTTTTTTTTACTTTATATTTCAAAAAAGGCAACGATATAACAGAATTGTTTCCAACACTTTTCTCATAATTTGTTCTTATAGTCTGAAAAACAAAATCATCCTTTTTTACAGTGCATACTTCTTTATATGTGCTGTTATTGCATCTGGTCAAATTAATATTATTTACAATTTTTTCTCCACATACAGGTAATACCAACATTATTATCACAACCAATAAATTAACATATAACGATATAGATTTTGCTTTTGTTTCTAATCGTCTAACACCAAAATTAATTAGCAATATTAAAATATTAACCAAACAACCAACTAGCGCAGAAATCGGGAAAACAATAGCCTTTTGATATTTATAAACAAATGTATACCCATTGAAACTATTACTCATTTCACTATAAAAATTATTACTTTGTAAAAACAAACCTACAATTATTATTGGCATAATTGCACAGAAAAGACTGGACACTATCTTTCTCATTTTGGGGACGAAACCCTTTTCCTCTTGTGATACTGTTTGAATAAAGCATATAAAAATATTAAGAATTATCGATATCAGCGAAATGAAGAAAAAAATGTTATCAATAATCGTACTAGCATTGCCAATAATCCCCAAAATAAACAATAATAAAATAATTAATATAGGCACCAATGGAATTATCACTATCATATTTTATTCCTCCTCTTTCATTTATTTCTCTCATTACTCAAATCTTGCTAAAATCCAATTTTCTATTTGCAACATATACCATATGTAAACATTATACCATCTAATAAAAAAAACAACAACGATTTTATCACCTCACTTGTTAAGAAAATCACGTAACCGCTCCATAGTTCGTATATAGAATGTTTTATAATTTTTTGAGAAAATAGACTTAACATTTTATACCAGTCCAAAAAGTTTAGCCTAAACTTTTTGAACCGTCAAGAGGGTTAAGTTTATGAAATCTCAAACATCACAAGTAGCACGCAGCAGTCGCATTCGTGAATGGGCTTCAATGGTTCAGGAATGCAGGAATCGTCCAAATGGCATGTCCGTAGACGAATGGTGTCAGGCAAATAACATCACCAAAGCGAATTACTATTATCGCTTTGCGCAAGTTAGAAAAGCCTGCCTTGATTCTATTCCAAGTAATGCCGTAAAACATGCAATTATTCCAGTTCCTACGGAACTGATGCATACGGAACCAGAGTCGACAGCAGTTGATGCGAATAGCGCATTAATACAGGATTCCTTTCTGGATATATCTGCCAACGGTATGACCATTCGTGTTACGGAGCAGACCTCCAGCTCTCTTCTTAAAAAAGTGCTGGAGGTACTTGCCCATGTTGAATGATGCAACTTGTTTCAAACAAGTGTATATCGTCTGCGGATACACGGATTATCTGAGAAGTATTATTATTCGAGAAGATTGCTGCAACATCCTATAGTTACAGCATTTCTTCAAAATCTTCTCGGTTAATGTTCTATCTTGTTTTCAAAAATTCCAGAATATTATCTGTTGATTTCTTTATATTGATTTTTTGGTTATTACCAAACCATGTTTCATTCCATTCCTTCAATTTTCTATCTACTGTATCTTGTGACATTTCAGCATAAATCTGTGTTGTTTGGACTGAAACATGTCCTAATATATTTTTTATTGTTACTATATCAACTCCAGCTTCTAACAAATGGCATGCTGTACTATGTCTCATTGAATGAGGTGGATAGCTACCTGCTTGAAATAAAGATGGATTTTGTTTTTTGCCATACCAGCATACTTTTTATAAATACCTTCTATACAGGATACCGTCATTTGTTCATGTGTCTGGCTAGAGAATATATGTCTTTCTGGATATTTTTCAATATGCCTGTGAACTATATATTTGTATATCGTATCAGCTAATTTCTTTGATATTCCAACCTGAACGAGTCTTTGAACCTTTCCCCATTAATGTAATAGAAGCGGACGTATCATTCATACGTACATCCCTTACCATTAAATCACATATTTCCTGGGCTCTAGCACCGGTTGCATACATTAATGAGAGCAATACTTTATCTCGTAATCCGGTTTCATAATTTTCATCTGGTAAATTTAACAATATTCTTATTTCTTCTCTTGTGAATACTGCACGCTACTTTGGAGTTGATTTCTTTACAGGAATCTTTATTACAGCGCTTCTAAAAACTGAAGCTGCATCAAAATCTCTATTCTGGGCATACTCTGAAAAGGCAGAAATTGCAGATAATCTCTGATTTCGTGTTGCCGGTTTACACAGTCTATCAGTTTCCAACCAGTTAAAGAAATGCAAAAGTGTCTCGTATGTTAAATCAGAAAATTTAATATCACTTGCAGAAATACCTTTTATTTCTAACATGAAACGCAACAAAAGTAAAAAACTATGCTTGTATGAATTAATTGTATTTGAACTCAATCCTCTGCTATATGGCAAATATGCTTCAAAGTAGTCTTCCAAAAGAGACATAAAGTTTATTTTTCGTTTACTCATTAAATCCCACCTCCGGAAACAAATCTCCTGCGAAAGATTCAAACTTGATAAGAGTATCCTCAAAATAATCGCCACTGTATTTCAAATATTTCTCAGTTTCATATAAGCTATCATGTCCCAAATATGTTGATAGAAAAGGAACGGATTCCCGCTGACTAATGCCTCTGCGTACATTTTTGTCAAATGACCTTACTGCAAAAGTATGCCTAAAGCAATGCAGGCAAGTCCCCCGACCATTTTTACTTTGTTGAAGATTATTTATCCCAGCTTTCTTACGGATAATCCGGTAATAATTCCCTACTGAATTTGCACTTATATGTGTATATACGTCATTCTTTGGAAACAGATAGGCTGTAGAATCATTTAGAATTCCCATTGCTGCACAATACAAATATAGGATTTCTGATAATCTTATATCAAAAGGTACCAATCTTTGTTTGTACTTTTTAGTGACACGTAGAATAAAGAGTTTTCTTTCAAAATCTATGTCACCAACCTTGATATTTATAGCCTCACCAATGCGCAGACCACAACAGAAAAGCAACCTCAATAATAATGGCATTTCATAAGCAATGCTTTTATTTTTTACAGCATGGGGGGCTGTGAATGAGTCCGCTATCTTAAAAATGTTTTCAATATCTTGGTCTTTATATAAGTATGGTACATATGTGTCTTTTACTGCAATCGTTTTAGGAATAAAGCAATGGTAGCCGTTATCTGTTAAAAATAAAAGTAATTGCCTGATATAGTGAATATGCCCACTAACAGTATTTATGGAAATGCCATCACTTATTTTTTTAATCCAGTCTTCAATAATCGGTTCATCAATTGATTTTTCTGAAAGATTGATACTATAAAGATATTCATCAAACAGCCACACAGTATGCTTATAATGCCGGTAACTTTCGGAACTTAATTCTTCTTTTCGGAGTATCAAATGCAAATTTATTTCATCCTTAAAGATTGATTTTAATTCGTTTGCCACTTAAATCACCTCCCCTTTTAGGAAGGCTTCAAATCTCCCTGATACTTGAGGTGGTTCCAGGCAATACTGCCGTAATTTTTCAACATCAATTCTGGCATAACGTTTAATTGCGTTATTAGAACTGTGTCCCAAGACTTTTCGGACAATTTCATACGATACATCATCATTCACCATTGAACTGGCTAAGGATGAACGCAAAGCATGAGGTCCTTTCCTTCGATTTCCAACATCGATATCTGCAGCGGCTATATATTTTTTCAGTAAGCTTCTGATTGTTCCGGTTGATATCGGATTATATGGAGCATATACATTTATAAATATTTCTTTTGCCATTGATGAAGGTCTGACTGACAAATAATCGTCAATGGCCCCTGATACTTCTTCAATAAGAGGAAGATGAAGTGCTTTCCCTGTTTTTTGCTGAATAATATTTATTTCATCTTTCTCTTTTATATCCTCAATTTTCAATCTTACAATATCACTTGACCGTAATCCCATTCTTGAAGCAAAAAGAATGATTGCATAATCACGTTTTCCTTGTACAGTAGAGATATCAACGGAATTTTCGATGCGTTTAATCTCATCAATTGAATACACACTTGGAATTACATATGGTTTACTATAATGAGGAACAAGTGTTGAATAATCTGTCTTCAATTTCTCTTCAAGTACTAAATACCTCAAAAATAACCTTACTTCACCCTTCACCCCAAAGATTATGATCTGTTATCTTAGTACAAGCCTGCACAATTGATTTTGGAGATAATTGTGTTAGCGAAAAACATTGAAGCATTCCTAACTCATGAAAGAACCAGGAGATTGCATAACATTTACACCTTATTGTTCCACTTTTAAGCCCTTTAACAGTTTCGTCAGAACAATATTTGTTCACAATATCTGTAAATTCACCAGATAGAATAAAATGCTTTCCTTTATCTGAATGAACATCTGACCATTTGCCATCAACCAAATCATTCAGTCTGTATACTACAGTTCGAAGATTTGAGTAATAATGATTATTACCATGCTTATTTAAATAATCCTGTAAAAAAGCATTGCCACTTTCTTTGGTATAAAACTCTACCCCATTATCCTTTAGCCATGAAATAATACTATTGCATAAATATCTGTATCCTGTTATGGTTACAGGAAAACACCCTCGGTGTTCAAGTTTTTCCAAAAGTTCCCTTTCTAATGTCTCAAATGAATAACAAATTTCTTGCATAATCGAATGCCTCCTTATTGTATTTTTACAATAAGGATAATACAGTTATCGTTATTTGAAAAGTTTTTGGGAAAATGCTGTAACTATAGGATGTTGCAGCAATCTTCTCGAATAATAATACTTCTCAGATAATCAGTGTTATTCTAGAACTAGAATAACACTGATTTGAGATCCGGAATAGATACTTTGGCTTCCATTGTGGATGCCAAGACGGATAACAGTCCCTATGTACTGGATACCTTGTATCTGTTTTGTGGACGTAAGTCCGACAGAATCAAAGGCTTGGTTTGGGAAAAAGATGGATTCCTTCTTTTATACAAACGTCTGGAACAAGGTAAGTTCGTATGGCCAAGGAATGAATCTGAGGTGCAGGCAATCACCAGTCAGCAGTTTCGCTGGCTCATGGAAGGATTGACGATCACTCCTAAGAAGACCGTTCAAGAGGTTGCTCCACCCACTCACATGGCATAATGATTGTGCAATACGTAGAATTTTCAACGGTAATTTTGCCTTTAAAAACAGTGTAGCATTCATCATCTGTAAGGCCATTATCAAGCATTGTGAGCGCGTTACGTTGGTTTTATGCAATTATAATTTATATCCATCATTTCAAAAGGGGCATAGTTACAGTGCCTGAAAACGTAAAACAGAAGCTTGTACGTATAGGCAATATGACGAACTTTGAAATAAGTGATATTCGCTATTTTTGTTCATTTCTGCTATAATTAACCTTAGTAGAAAAGAGGTTTTTATGGCGATGGAATATACAGAAGAACAACTGAATAACTTTGATAAGGCTACGCTTGTTCAACTGTTTCTCGTTCAGCAGTCACAGCTTCAGGATATTGACCGGAAGCTTCAGCTGCTATTGGAACAGGTCGCTGTATTGAACAACAACCGTTTTGGCAAATCTTCCGAGAAACTGGATGCTGAGAATCAGATCTGCTTCATGGAAGTAGATGGCAACATCGTTTTCTTCAACGAAGCGGAAGCAGTTGCTTCGCTCAATGAATACGTTGATGAAGATGAAACCAAGCCAAGAGGCAGGAAAACCAAAGGCAAACGAGAAAAGGATATCTGGGGACTTCCTGTAAATCCGGTAGAACACAAGATGTCCGAAGAAGAACTCATTGTCGAGTTTGGCGAAGATGGCTGGTATGAACTTGAAGACGAAATCTACCGACGTTATAGTTTGACACCTATGAAGGTTGAAATAGAAGAACATCATGTAGGAGTCTACAAATCCAAGAAGGATAATCACTTCAAAAAAGCGGAGCATCCGGCATACCTGTTAAGAAACAGCTTAGTATCACCTTCACTTCTTGCTGGCGTATGGAATGCCAAGTATGTAAATGCAACGCCACTCTATCGTCAGGAAAAGGAATTCCAGCGAATGGGTCTTGCCATTGATCGAGCAGATATGGCACACTGGACGATTTTGTGTGCAGAGAGATATCTCTCAATCTTTTATGATTATCTGCATCAGAAGCTTTATGACTATCATGTGCTTCAGGCAGATGAGACTCTGGTTCTGGTCTCGAAAGAAAACCGAACCGATGGGAACAAGCATTACATGTGGGTGTATCGTACCGATAAGATGTATGACTAACACCACACATGTAAACAAAATTTCTCCATTCTTCTCTGGTCCAAGTGACATGATAAATAGTATTTTAAAATCACTATTTGAAACGTCGGATGATTTGTTCATCGTTCATCCCATTGCACTATATTATGAATAATTTCCAAAATTATTGTCATTTGATTGTCACTCAACCCAAAATGAGCCAAGAAACGCCGTAAATTCGGAATTTCTTGGCTCACGTACATTATTCAAACTCCCCGCAAAGAAACTTATTATCCCTGTGAAGGCTTGATTTCTAGAGCTTTTAATGGTGATTATTCCGCCTTTTATCACAATTATTTTATGTTTTCAAAAATTTAGGTATCATATAGGTATCAATGTACCCATTTGGTATTAGGTCTCCTACATAAGAAAATGTACAATTTTTCTTCGAAAAATATCTCCAACACTTATCTTATTTTTGGTACAAATTTATTTTCTTAACAGCAACTCTTGTTTCAATAAAGAAATATCCTGATGATTATTTTTAGGTTTTATTCTATCTAAAACCTTCTTTTCAACAGATTGTGTCCAATAAATTTTCAATTTTTCTCTTGCCCTTGTTATAGCAGTATAAAAGATACTATGTGTTATCAGTTCATCAATATCATCTGTTATAATGATTTTTACTGAATCATACTCTAAACCTTGTGCTTTGTGAATAGATACCGCATATGCTATTTGAAATGGTACCATATTCTTAGATACACTGTCATCGTCTTCATCTGTACTTTTATTTTTATAAACTTCAAATCTTATAATAGAATTTCCCTTTTCTGATACACCTATAACTTGAAAATCTAAATCTTTGTCATCTAAATTCATCAATGGCTTGTCAATCTCTATATCAAATTGAATTCGTTCCGTTACTTTACCAGCTTCCAAAAGTCTAAAATCTTCTATTCTGCCTTTCATATTATTATGAATAATTGGAACTTGTTCTTTATTCTTTGTAAAAAATGAATCCGCCAAATCATTGAACAAAATTGGATCACCAACTTTATATCTCTGTATTCCTCTCCTTATCTCCTTGCCATTATTGTTTTCTTGCATAAAATGATTTATATTGTTTATTCCATACAGTCCTCCATAATTTAAACATAAGATAATCTCGTTCTCTGATGCTGGAGTTAAAATTGACGGATCAAGATTTACTGAATAACCTCCTGCTTGTAGTCGATCCAATATATCATCCTCCATTTTGCGGACATTATCCCACAAAGCTTGTAACTGCTTGCTATTACTTCTATATGGTTTTACCAATTCACATATTGCAGACTCTGGAAGGAATCCACGTATTGTATCAAACCAATTTCCAAATTCTATTGATTCTATTTGGTAAGTATCTCCAACTAATACAAGTAATTTATAATCAGCAAGTTCCAAAAACTCCTTCATTTCCTTATTGCTAACCGTACTACACTCATCAATAAATATAATATCATACTTTCTCTTTATGTCATTATTATATCTATTGTTAAACTTTGAAATTGTCATAAATTCGCAATCTGAGGTTGCAGCGACCTTTCTCTTCAAATTGTTCACTGCTGGATTCGTATATGCCAAATACAATTTCGAATACTCTTTAAAAAAATTGGAAATGTAATTAATAAATGTAGTCTTCCCTGTTCCTGCTGCCCCATATATTACCGATACATGCGATTTAGCAAACATTGTCTCCAATGCTTTTTTCTTCTCTTCCGATATATTATAATCACTATTTTCAATCCAATGTTTTACAGTATTGGAATAATTACTCACACCGCTTTGAGCTAATCTCTTAATCGTTGTAATTATAGATATTGTATCATCCCTGTATGCCTCAATAAATATATAGCCTTTATCTATAATCAATTTACGTGCTTGCTGTTTCTGAGTTTGCGGTAACTTCTTATTGTATATATTTTTCAAAGTTTCAACATCTTCAAAATTACCAAGTTTATACTTTTCTCCATTCTGTTCTAATGGGGTATACAGCATCCCTTTCTGTTCAGTATTATTTTTTATAACTCTAGCCATAAATTCATGTTCACGTCCAGCTGTATCCAATGCTATTAACAAATCTGATATATTTGGTACATGTTTTCTCAATCCAGAACAGAACGGCATTGTATCAAAAGGTAAACACTCATTTGCTAAATATAAATTTGAGAGCCAATTATTAGCGCCCAAATATTCCCATCTTCCAGTGTTATAATTCTTTTTATAACTCTCATGATATTGTTCTTTAATAACTCTATTATTCATATGATGTAACAAATATCTTAAAACATTGTAACCTGCACCTTGATTTTTAATGAGTTGTCTACAGAAATCCAATAAATCAAAAAAATGATACCCCTCTCTATTTGGAACAATTCGATTGCGGATTTCATTATATTTTTCATCTGAATAAACAACTATCTCTGCTAAGCTTCTTCCCGACTCGGTCAAATACTTAACTAGTTCCCTCTCCTCTGCTTTTCCAATGGGTTTGGTCTGATTATTAATTATCTTACTAAAATTTTTAAATTCACATGGTCGAATACTTACTTCCCAATCCAAAATAATTCTTATAGGCATACATTTATCAAATATTTCTATATAATCATCTTCTATTGCTAACTTTACCGCATAAAAGTCTGTTATTTCCCTATCTGTAAATGCAATTATTCTATCTGTTTTACTTGCCTTATCATTTGCCGGAATAAATGCTACTTCATAATATATTTTATTATTACAAAAAAATGGTTTTATATTTTGAATGTAAAAACGATCATATTTATACATATTTTTTGATGGTTTTTTATATTCATCAACCTTTTGAACAATTTTTAGATAATACTCATTTAAGCTCTCATCTGTTTCAATTGGAAATTGCTCTAAGTTATACAAAACATCAAGAGAATACTTATCATGTAACATTGTTTTTATCCTAAGAAGATATTCGTAATATTTTAACATTAAACGCTCTGAATTTTCTTCCTCTAAAGTCCTATGTGATACAGATACCTGCAAAAAATGATGAAAACGAGACAAATATCTCAACCACTCTTGATTTTTTGCATATTTAACAGCCTGTTTAACATTATCCTGTGTATCCTCAATATCATTACCATTAGCATATATTTTCAACAAAATATGTTCAACAAAATGTCTTAATTGTGATAGAATATCCTGTGATATTTCTCCTCTCGTCGAATTACACAAATTATTTATATGTCTACATATTATTTTATCCAAATTTAATATCTGCTTATCAATTTGCAAAACATTATCCATAATCTCATCTTTCTCCTTATCATATATCTCTGATTACATGTTTTAATATCTTTATTATGTTAAATGTCTAACTGGAATACATTGATCCATATATTTATGTACAAAAGAAACTTGTTGCAAAATATCAATCGCATCATTTTCATTAATATCCCATCTGATTCTCAATTCATGAGCCGTAACATTTCTTACCATATGAATTAATCCCAGTATTATCTCTTTAAGTCCATTTTGCTGGTTCTGTTCTGAAGTTGTCCTTAATGAGTTTAAAACAATATATGGATTTTTTACAGAAAAAGCAGTTTGAATAAGTTCATTTCCATCTGTTAACAATCCACTCATTTCTCTTACCCGATCACATATTCCTTTTACTGCTTCCTGAACCGCATGAAAATAATCATCTACTAGTAATTCTTCTCTGCAGCATATTAAAACTCTTTGATGTGCACCATAACATGATAATTTATTTTTTAATTCTCTTGTTCTTCTTTCCACTTCGGATAAACTTTCAGCCTTAGTAATTTTATAGAAGTTGCCATCATCCCTTATTTCAATTCCTTTTAACATCAATACCCTATTTATTTCAAAACGTCTCTTCTCATATGCAGATTGAGTATTTAGCCCTCTAGCTGGTGCCATACATACTTGTATAAATTTATATACGCAGTTTGTACTATTATCTTTTCTACTCTGCTCACAAAATGCATTAAATAATCTCTTATATTTTGTATTTTTTGAATCAATATCTTTTAAACCACACTCTGAAAGCAATAATCCTATTTCTGTCCCTGTAAATCCAAATTCTGTGTCTCCCAATGCTTTTGAAACAGCTAGTAACTCAGATTCTAATAATGTTGGAAATTCCATGCTTCAACTCCTATCAATAAATGTTAATGCACACAAACCTGACAAGTCTCTATTCTTTCAAATGAATGTTCTACCTGCAAATCTATCATTTTTAAGTTACTCTCTATATACTCCAACAATTCTGTACCATCCAAATATATATACATCTGTGGTGCTACAAATCCTGGAACATTTTCTCTTAAGTCATCTAATGATATCTGTGATGTTTCCTGAAATCTATCTATTTCCATAGCATACCTATAATGATACTTTTCTATATATTCTTTTATTCGTGTAACGGCATTGCTATCTTCTTTATAGTCTTCCATCCAGTCAGATAGACAATGCCTTTTACCCAAGTATACAACACTGGTGATCGCTTTCACCGGTGAGCTGACATACATATATGCCATTATAGGTTCATCTGGAAAATTTCTCCTGTGTTCAAATATCTTCACACCAGATTTTATTTTTTCATAAACATCCGGTCTGAAACTTAATAGCATTTTTCTCAATGTCTGTACCGCCTTATTTCCATTTACATTCAATATTCAGCACTGATGTCGGCATACCAATAAACTGTACATCAAATTTTAAGCTTGGTTCAACCTTTGTACTTGCATTATGAATCCTGAAACTTAATTGCCATCCATTATCCAAAAACATTTCTACTGTATTAGTGCTTCCTGGCTTGAACTCAAGTGCCACAAGTCTTGTAGGTAGCTCTACTACTGGAACAGTAATTGCCGACACCTTATTTTCACTTGGTTTATTTAAAGTATCATGCATATTAAAAGTATGAATCATTGTAAGACGCTTACTATCACGGCTGACAACCTTATAGTAATCCTCTATTCCAATAAGATATTCTATCATCTTACGTGGCATATCCTTATCTTCTTTATATGCTCTATTAACCTCATCCATAAAAGCATGTAATAACGGTACATATACTACTTCATCTTTGTCATTGATTTCAGACCATCTTAAACCGTTATCCTTTTCATTCTTCAACATATCAAATATTGGTTGAACCGCATCCCAATATGCATCACTACAAGGCATATCAAACCATTCTTTACCAAAATCAAGTTTATGACTTAATCTGCTATGTTTTACGGCATCGTGATTATGTTTGATACTTAATCCTATTTCCCACTCAATATCATTTCTTCTAATAACAATATCTCTTACATCCCCCTTTACGCCAGCTCCGTCCTTCTGAAATTCTAATGTCAATTCATCATTACTGCCCTCTGACATTTTAGGTTCCATTTCAAGCACTGTATCAATTGCTGATTCTGCTGATATCATAAATGTCTGCTGCACTTCATCATCCATAAGAGCCCATGCCTTTTCATTTGCATGCAAGCTAGAATTATCAACTATTCTAGTTTTTCGCATCTCACATAATGCCTTGTAAAGTGTTTTTATCCAAGCATACTCATATGCTCTACCCTGATCATTACTCTTTGTACTCACTTTCTTCTCATTAACCTCCTTTGCATCTATAACCTCATTATCTACAACAACCTCTGCACCATTACCTTCTAGATATTTCTTTATCGCAACAGCTATTTCATATGCAAGGTTAACCGGAACAGCATTACCAATCATTTTATATGCTGTATTAGTATCCTCATATATAAATTTGAAATCATCCGGAAACCCCTGTACTCTGGCAACCTCTCTAATTGTCATTCGACGATAAAGATATTCTTTTCCTTCTACAAATCTGCAATCATTCTGTGCCACCTTAACCATTTTAGGTGCCTGTGGATGAAGCTGACATTGTCTTCCTGATGCCTGAACTGTAAATGCCTGTTCATCCCATCCTTTTACTCTGTTACGGCTCATAAATATTGGTGAATATGCTCCAGTATAGTATTCATTGTTATTGATTGCTTCTGGATTGTGATGATTTTTCTCTCCTGATGGAACAGCCGTATCTTGCAAATCCCATATAATATCACGAAGAGTGATTTTCTTATCATCATCCTTTGTTGAACCTTTAGGAAATCCAAAATCAATGTGCAAATCCTTCCTGAAACCTATATAAAAAACTCTCTTTCTTTCCTCTGCCACACCATAATCCTTTGCATTTACAAGCGTAAAAGTAACATCATATCCTGCGTTATCAAAAAGGGTAAGTATATTTTTTACAGCTTCCGAATGCCTATTAGCTAACATTCCTTTTACATTTTCAGCCAAAAAAAATTTAGGCTGAAAATCTTTAAGAATTCTTATATAATCAAAAAATAATTGTCCCCTATCATCTTCAATTCCCTTTAGCGAGCCAGCTTCAGACCATGATTGACACGGCGGTCCACCTATAATTCCATCAACTTCACCCACTAAAAACTGCTCAATATCCTCTTTAGTTACCTGACGTACATCTCCTTCAATTAAATGTGTATTAGGATGATTTGCTTTATATGTAGACCATATTTTTTTATCAAACTCATTTGCTACAGGAATATCAAAACCTGCTCTTTCAAATCCTAAATCCAATCCACCACACCCACTAAACAAACTAATTATATTCATAAGGATTTTCTCCTTCATTGTTTTCTCTGCATTGCTCCTTATACTAATTGATATTTATTTTTCAACTAACTCGCACCCAAATTTATAGTTTAGCATATCATATTTATACATCAATATCAATACTTCGTTGCCCAAAAGTACAAATTCTTCGTTGCCCAAAAGTACAAATTCTAAGTTGAACTCTTAAATTTCATTCCGCACATCTCTGCCAAGATTCAGCCTTGCACAGCAGATATTTACTCTTTTATTTTTTCATGCTATTATTGTTTCTCCTTAATTATTACCAAAAAACTCTGGAGTAAAAAAATCAAATTATTACAACTTATGCCAATTATACCCCTATGAGGTCAATCTAATGCCCCAACCAATAATATTAAAAAATACATACTTTACACTATCAGGTTATAATGGCTCAGTTGTCAAGACAAAAATTTGATGTTTTTATAATGAACTGATAT
>ERZ824473.595-NODE-595-length-62317-cov-8.068131_pt1 | contig 62317 bp, 87 predicted proteins | sample MGYA00519874_ERZ824473 | MGnify/ENA primary metagenome ERZ824473 (study PRJEB31778, sample SAMEA3449151) | human gut metagenome | biome: human gut; feature: human-associated habitat; material: faeces | place: United Kingdom | collected 2010/2012 ... | reverse complement strand
CTCTTTTTTCATGTCTCCTATTATATCACTTTTTCGCTATGAACACAAGCTCTAATAGACGATGATAGGATTTGTTTAACAAATCTAAATCGTCAACTGCATGCGTTGAGAAATACAATTGGAAAGTATAAAGTGGATGTTGCCAAGGAGCGCATCTTACAAATTCATCCAGATTGTCAGGTGCAAGTGCATCATATGTTTTATATGCCGGAAACGGCAGATCAATTGGATTTTTCCGCATATGACTATTTGATTGATGCGGTAGATACTGTAACAGCTAAAATTGATCTTGCAGTAAGAGCAAATCAACTGCATATACCGATCATTAGTGCAATGGGAGCTGGAAATAAAATGGATCCGACTGCGTTTGAAGTGACGGACATTTATGAGACGTCTGTTTGTCCGCTTGCACGTGTTATACGTTATGAATTGCGCAAGCGAGGTGTTCCAAATTTAAAAGTAGTTTATTCCAAAGAAAAACCGATTGCTCCAAAGGAAGATATGGCAGCGTCTTGTCGAACCAATTGCGTTTGTCCGCCCGGAACTGCAAGAAAATGTACGCAGCGAAGAGCCATTCCAGGCAGCAATGCTTTTGTTCCTTCTGTAGTTGGGCTGATTCTTGCCGGTGAAGTAATCAAAGATTTGATTCATTATGTTCCAGAGAAGTAACATTCTGTGTATGGTGGTTATTTGCAAGGAATGGTTGATTTTCTGTGGAATCTATGCTATAATGCTATAATATTGATATGATTCAAATAAAATAAGAGGTGCAAGATGGAGTATTCTGTAGAAATTGAAAATTCTATTATCAAAAAATTTAAAAAGACGATTTGGAATCGATTTATCAAAGGAATAAAAGAATATCAACTCATTGAAGAGAACGATAAGATTGCTGTCTGTATTTCCGGCGGAAAGGATTCCATGTTAATGGCCAAATGTATGCAGCGGTTGCAACGATATAGTGAAGTTCCATTTGAAGTTGTTTATTTGGTAATGGATCCTGGTTATAATCCAATTAATCGACAAAAAATTGAAGAGAATGCAAAACTGCTTGGACTTCCCATTCAAATCTTTGAGACAAATATTTTTGATATTGTGGCAGATATTGATGATAGCCCCTGCTATTTGTGTGCCCGCATGCGCCGCGGTTACTTATATAATCATGCGCAGTCCTTGGAATGTAATAAAATTGCATTGGGGCATCATTTTGATGATGTGATTGAAACAATTTTAATGGGCATGCTTTATGGAGCACAAGTGCAAACAATGATGCCAAAGCTACATAGCAAAAATTTTGAAGGAATGGAATTGATTCGTCCTCTATACATGGTAAAAGAGGCTGATATTATTGCATGGAAAGAATATCATGATTTGCAGTTTATTCAATGCGCATGCCGATTTACAGAGAATTGTACCATGTGTGACAATGGTGGAGGTGGATCTAAACGGCAGGAAATCAAAATGTTGATAAAAAAGCTGCGAACAATTCATCCAAATGTAGACATTAGTATTTTTCGAAGTGTAGAAAATGTAAATCTAGATACCATTATTTCCTATCATAGAGGAAAGGATGTTCATCACTTTTTAGATACTTATCATCAGGAAAAGGAGTCATCCCTATGATGCTTGGTTCAGATGAGATGGAACGATATGCTCGACAGATTATTCTTCCGGAAATTGGCAGAAATGGACAGAAAAAGTTAGCAGAAAGCAAAGTTTTGGTAATTGGAGCTGGAGGACTTGGCAGCCCAGCTGCACTTTATCTTGCTGCGGCAGGTGTAGGATATATTGGAATTGCAGACGGAGATGTTGTATCCCTCTCTAATTTACAACGACAAATTTTACACAGACAGGTACGGCTTGGAGAAAATAAAGCAGCTTCTGCAAAAAAAACATTGCAGGAACTGAATCAAAATATTTTTGTGCAAGCATATCCCTTTTATTTGCAGGATGAGAATATTTTAAAAATTGTGCAAGAATATGATTTTATCATTGATGCTTCTGATCGTTTAGAAAATAAATTTTTGATCAATGATGCATGTGTATTAATTAAAAAACCATTTGTGCATGCTGGTATTTTACAGTTTGGTGGGCAAATTATGACTTATGTTCCAGGAGAAGGCCCTTGTTTTCGCTGTATTTTTGAAGATATGCCAGAGGAAGCTCCGCCATCATGTGCACAGGCTGGTATTATGGGTACGATTGGCGGTGTTGCGGGAAGTCTAGAAGCTATGGAAGCCATTAAATATTTGCTTAATATAGGAACATTGCTAACTGGAAAAATGCTGACATTTGATTGTTTAACGATGCAATTTCGAATGGTTTCTTTTGATCAGACATCTAATTTTTGTCGAGTTTGCGGAAAACATGCAGATATTCAAGATCTGTCTTGGTATCGAATCTATCGCAAAAAAAATGGTCAAGGAGGATGTAACTTATGAAGTCCTATACCGCAGAAGACATTCTCAGTTTACCATTCGATCATTTTACCTTTGTGGATTTGCGTACAGAAGAGGAGTATCAACTTGCTACAATTCCAGGTGCAATCTGGATTCCATTCGAACAAATTGGACAAAAATTGGGGCAAATTCCAAATAGTCGTACGGTGTGTGTATTTTGTGCAGTTGGAGATATTAGTGCTACGGCAGCAGAACTTTTGTGTGATTTCGGATATGATGCTGTAAACTTAGAAGGTGGATTTTCTGCCTATCAAAATGCAAGAAATCAAAAATTGGTTTATTTGGATTATGCTGCGAATACACCAACTGATCCACTTGTTTTGGAGTGTTATCAAAATGCTGTTCAAATGTATTCTGGGAATCCGAATTCTGCTCATTTTTTTGGAAGAACTGCAAAACAAGCGATTACAGAAGCAACTAGAAAAATTGCAGCCATGTTGGAGATACATCCAGATGAAATTATTTATACAAGTGGTGCGAGCGAATCTAATAATACTGCTATTCAAGGATTTGCATATAGTAAAAGACGGCAAGGAAAACATATTATTTCCACTTGCTTAGAACATTCTTCTGTAAGTGGGACATTGACATTCTTGCAAGAACAAGGTTATGAGATTGATTTGGTTTCCATCCAAGAGGATGGTACAGTAGATTTGGAGGAATTGAAGCAGCTTTTACGTGAAGATACTATTTTAGTAACGATTTGTGCAGTAGATAGTGAATTGGGTGTAATTCAACCGATTGAAAAAATAGCAGAAATTTTAAAGGAGTATCCAAATTGTGCTTTTCATGTGGATGCTACGCAGGCAATTGGAAAAATTCCATTTTTCTTTCAATTTGCTGATACAATTAGTTTTGCACCACATAAATTTTATGGACTTGGTAGTTGTGGTGTCTTGTACAAGAAAAGCGGTGTCGTCTTAGAGCCATTGATTCATGGGGGTGCCAGCACGACATTATATCGAAGTGGCACGCCGGATCCTGCTATGATTTTATCTGCTGAAAAGGCAATTGAACTTGCTGTTCAGCAATACACCAATCGCTATCAACAGGTAAAAAAATGGAATGATCAAATACGAACAGCACTCTTGTCTTATCCACTGGTGCGTATCAATAGTCCTAAAAATGCCAGTCCTTATATTTTAAATATAAGTGTAAAAGGAATCAAAGCAAGATTGTTTCAGCAAATATTGGATTGGCGTGGAATTGCAATATCTACAAAATCCGCATGTTCTGTTCCAAATACACCGTCTCGTGCTGTATACGCTATTACACATGATCGAAAAAATGCACTTTGTTCTTGGAGAATCAGTCTCAGCCATTTTACAACACAAGCGGATATCGAATATTTTTTAAACACATTTGATGAATGCTATCAAGAGTATAAAAAAAGTGAAAAGTGAATTTTTCGATTCAGGGTTATGGTTCTCCCCTGATTGTTTTTTGCAGCAAAAAGTAGGATTGCTTCTTTATGTATAAATAAAGAAATTCATGAAAAAATAGAAAAGCAACTTTTTTTCATGGAGGAATTGGAATGGAATCTTATGAGCTACCACTTGGTCTTGGAATGGCTTTGCTGCAAAATCCAAGTGCAATGGAACAATTTTCAAAATTGAATGAACAGGAACGACAGAAAATCATTCATGGAACACATGCGATTACTTCCAAAGAAGAGATGCAACAATATGTAAAACGCATGTTGATTTCTCATTAGAACCGATTGAATCATACAATTTGATGGAAAAGCAGTATTGAGGAAAGATACAATACTGCTTTTCCATTTTGTATAATTGAATCTGTTTTGCTTACAATATAAGTATAAAACTTTGGGAGAGAAAATCATGAAAGATAAAATATTTGGTGTCTTGCAACGAGTGGGCCGCTCTTTTATGTTGCCAATTGCGTTACTTCCTGTAGCAGGTCTGCTTCTTGGAATTGGAAGTTCTTTTACCAATCCAACTACATTGGAAACGTATCATTTGACAAATGTGATTCGAGATGGTGGTTTTCTTTATACCATCTTAGATATTATGAGTCAAACTGGCAGTGTCGTATTTGATAATTTAGCGCTGTTGTTTGCAATGGGCGTTGCAATTGGCATGGCAAAAAAAGAAAAAGAAGTTGCAGCGCTTTCCGGTGCAATTGCCTATTTAATTATGAACACTGCTATAAGCGCTCTGATTGCGGCAAAAGGTGGTGTAGAAGCAATGGCAGAAAATACCACTACGCAAGTTTTGGGAATTACCACTTTGCAAATGGGAGTATTTGGTGGAATTGTCGTTGGGCTGGGTGTAGCAGCATTGCATAATCGGTTTTATAAAGTTCAACTTCCGCAGATATTATCTTTTTTTGGAGGAACACGATTTATCCCTATTATATGCAGCATTGTTTATTTAATTGTGGGTATTATCTTTTTTTACCTATGGCCAATTGTACAGCTTGGTATTGCACACCTTGGAAGCTTGGTGTTGGAGTCTGGTTATTTCGGAACTTGGATTTATGGAATGATTGAACGTGCGTTAATTCCATTTGGATTGCATCATGTATTCTATATGCCATTCTGGCAAACAGAACTGGGTGGTTCTATGATCATTGATGGCGTGACCATACAGGGTGCACAAAATATTTTCTTTGCTGAATTAGCATCTAAAAGCACAGAACACTTTTCTGTTTCTGCCACAAGATTTATGGCAGGAAAATTCCCATTTATGATGTTTGGCTTACCAGCTGCAGCTTTGGCAATGTATCGTACCGCGCGACCTGAGAAACGAAAAGTAGCTGGTGGTTTGCTTTTATCCGCAGCGCTGACCTCTATGATTACCGGAATTACAGAACCATTAGAGTTTACGTTTTTATTTGTGGCACCGGCTATGTATGCAGTACATTGCGTGCTCGCTGGTCTCTCTTTCCTATTGATGCACTTATTGAATGTAGGTGTCGGCATGACATTTTCTGGTGGTGCGATTGATTTATTATTGTTTGGTGTCTTACAGGGCAATCAAAAGACAAACTGGATTTGGGTGATTATTGTAGGATTGGGATATGCAGTTCTTTACTATTTTGTTTTTTCATTTATGATCCGAACTTGGAATTTAAAAACACCAGGTCGAGAATCCGATGAAGAGGAAACCAAATTATATACTCGTCAAGATATGTCTAAAAAGCAAGAATGTGCTACTCATTCTGAAGTAGACCAAACTAGTATGCTTCTTTTAAAGGGATTGGGTGGAAAACAAAATCTTTCTGATGTAGATTGCTGCGCAACTCGCCTTCGTATTACAGTGAAAGATTCGTCTTTCATCAAGGAAGAATATCTAAAAAAGAGCGGAGCATCTGGTGTAATTCGAAAAGGCAATGGTGTTCAAATCGTATATGGACCGCAGGTTTCTGTGATAAAATCAAATTTAGAAGATTTTTTGGAATCAGAAGCTTCCGATCATATAGAAGAATATCCGATTGAAAAGCAATGTCCTGTGCCAGAATCATCGGCATCTCCTAATTTGAAACAATCGTCGATTACGTTATACGCCCCTGTTTCCGGGAAAGTGATTCCTCTTTCTGAGGTAAAAGATGAGGTGTTTTCAAAGGAAACGTTAGGAAAAGGCATTGCCATTGAGCCATCAGATGGAAAACTTTTTGCACCTTGTGATGGTGTCATAGAATCTGTCTTTGACACGTTTCATGCAATTAGCATGGTTAGTCAAAATGGATGTGAAATACTTTTGCACGTTGGAATTGATACCGTTCAATTAAAAGGAAGTCATTTTCATGCACATGTTCAAGATGGACAAACCGTAAAAAAAGGAGAATTATTACTTTCTTTTGATCAAAAAGCAATTCAAAAAGCCGGCTATGCTACGACTACACCACTCGTTATTTGCAATAGCGATTCGTATCAGGAAATTTCCCCGGTTGTATCAAATTCTGTACAAGCAGGAGATGCAATGATTCATTTGCAATAAAAGAACGTACTATGATGTGTTTAATATCTTAAAAAGAAAAGAGCGTGTTTTCAAATTTGAAACACGCTCTAAATTTACATGCAGATAGCAAAAAATATTTTATAGATCTTGCAAATCTGCGGCAGTCATGTCGTTTTCAATATTATCCCTTGCTAAATCCGTATCAATCACTGGATAAATATTAGAAATTTCTTTTTCTACTCGTGCGTTTGCTGGATGTGGTTTGCTATGATAGACTTTTAAAGCTGGTGCGTGTGTCCCTGCAATAATTGGATTTGCGGAAACCAAGCCGTGTTTTGCTTTTCCTTGAATTTCTGGAACAGCAGCTGCTTGATTTTGTGGCTTTGTGTGTGTGATATCGGGTCGTTTCATTCCTTGTTTGGCCATATTATTTCATCCTCCTTAAAATCAATATTCCCATATGCTTTTTGAATATTCTAAATTTGGATATGATCTGCGTGTGACTTTTTACCAAGTTACCATTATGTTTCTACTGATAAAATTTATAGTGATTAGTAAAAATTTACTTGTGAATTTTTTGAAAAATATTTGTACTGATATTGTTTTCTCCTTGTAATTTTTCTTGCCGCGTGCTATAATACAAATTATACAAAATAATACTAAACTGTACATAAAAAACTAGGAGGATTTATATGCATAGTTATCGTTCTGTGGCTGGACTAGCCGCTGCCATGCTTGCAATTACAAGTATGACACAATTCTCAACTGTTTGGGCAGAAGATACGGCAAATACGTATCAAATGAATATTTCTGTTAATCTGAATGGTGAGAAAAAATCCATCAGTCCATATATTTATGGGATTAATGAATATGGGGATGCAAAAAATTTAAAAGATGTAACAGCTGGATCCATGCGGCAAGGCGGAAATCGTTATACCGGATACAACTGGGAAACCAACTACTCTAATGCCGGAAGTGACTGGCATAATAGTTCGGACACCAATATTGCAGATGATACAGATGGAGCTGGATATGCTGCAAAACGTCTTTCGGAAAGCTGTACGAAATACAATATTCCCTACAAGCTGACAACTTTGCAAATGGCAGGGTATGTATCGGCAGATAAAGCTGGTGCAGTTGCTGATTCAGAAGCTGCTCCTTCTTCTCGTTGGAATGAGGTGAAATTTAAGAAAGACGGCGCACTTTCTTTGACACCAGATCTAACAGATGGAACGGTTTATATGGATGAATATGTAAACTATTTGGTACAAACTTTGGGAGATGCTTCAACCAGTACGGGCATGCAGGGATACTCTCTGGATAATGAGCCAGTTCTTTGGAATGATACACATTCCCTACTTCATCCAAATGAAGTAAGCAATCAAGAATTGGTTTCCAAGTCTATCGAACTATCTGCTGCTGTAAAAGATGTTGATTCAAAGGCTGAAATTTTTGGACCTGCATTTTGGGGGATGCTTCCGTGTATCAATGGAAGTGATGGAGAAAATTATACAGATCCAGATTGGAATGCTGTAAAAAGCCAGTACACATGGTATATGGATTATTACTTGACACAAATGAAGGAAGCAGAACAGCAGTATGGAAAACGGTTGCTTGATGTATTTGATGTGCATTACTATGCACAGGATTGTGCTACAGATGCGGCACGTTTACAGGCTGCAAGAAGTTTATATGATCCGGACTATCAGGAAAACAGTTGGCTTCAGCCCTATTTTGGACAGTATTTTCCGTTCTTAACCAGATTGCAGGAGTCCATTGATCAGTATTACCCAGGTACTAAATTGGCACTTACCGAGTACAATCTTGGTGACTTGAGTAATGAAAAGACAACTGGAAAGAGTGTTGTTTCTGCTTTGACAGAAACCGAAACATTGGGTGCATTTGCCGATCAGGGGGTCTACCTTGCTACATACTGGGGAACACTTTCTGAATGCCCTTATGTAGTTTCTGCGATTAATTTGTATACCAACTATGATGGAAAGGGCGCTTCCTTTGGAGATACATTGGTAGAATCGAAATCTGAAGATTTATCTAAGGCTGCAGTTTTTGCCTCCATCGATGGAAGTGATACTTCTACTGTAAAAACTGTTTTGTCCAATAAGAGCACAACAGATACACAAGTAGCCACCATTACATTGGATGGATCTTCCAATGAATATAAGAGCGCTGTTGTTTATGCTATTACACAAGATAGCAGTGACATTAAAGTGATTGATGTACAGAATGATGTGTCTAATAATCAGGTAAAGGTAGAACTTCCGCCACTTTCTGTTGCACAAGTTGTTATTTCAGATCAGAAAACAGATACTACCATTCCAGTAGATCCAGTTATTCGAACTGAAACCAAAACATATGCCTTTAGTGACTTAGAACTGTCCGAAAATAATTATCCAATGATTCCGTTGGGTGACAAGGAACATTTGAAGAAAATTATTATCAATACAACAGTAACCTCTAGCGATGCAAATTGCGAATGGGGCGGCGGCGGCGGCGGCCTTTGCTTTAATAAGGTTGTTGCAGCAGGCAGTAGTGCTGAAGTATGGGGAAATAAAGCATTCAGTTATAGTTTAGGAACAGCAGATTCTGTGGTCGATTTTGATGATCAGTATACAATTGTTGATGCAAATGGAAAGAGTGCTCAAGTAACTGCATCTTGCAATGATACATATGCAGAACTTCAGGACTGGTGGAGATCTTCTAAAAATGATGAGAAGGGTTCTGACATCTCTGTTACATATAATAGTGTACAGCTTGTCTATGAATATGATGAAACACCAGTTGTAACAACCACTACTGCTTCTGCAACTACCACAACAACAACTACTACAACTACAGCAGAAACTACCACAACTTCTAACTCTGAAGCAACAACAACTTCTATCTCTACAACTACAGGAGCTCCTGATTCTTCCACAACTACTACTGCAATTACAACTGCCACGGTTCCAAATGAAACTACCACAACAACTACTACGAATGGTACTACTACAACGACAACAACTAGTGCGGTTTCCAGTGTAATACCGCCAGTTCTACGGTATGGTGATCTTAATGAAGATGGTACTGTTTCTCTAGCAGATGCAGTTCGCCTGTGTAAATACCTCAATGGCACAGTTGAACTGAGTGATGGCGCATTGGCAAATGCTGATGTCAATGCCGATGGAACTGTTAATGATCAAGATTTACTTGTTCTAGTTCAGTATTTAGCTCGTTTGGTCGATGCACTGCCTAGTGCGTAAGTGTTTATTTTAAAAGCATTTCATTTGTAAAAAAGAGGGGCCTGCAAACTTTGCAGCCCCTCTTTTTCAATGTAATTATAAAAATTCCCCAGCATTGCCGGGGGATTTTTATTTTTAGAACTCACTTATTTCAAAACCTTTGAAAGAAAATCTTGTAAACGTTTGTTTTTGGGATGTTCAAAAAAGTCTTTTGGATTGTTTTCTTCTAGAATTCCACCGTCTGCCATAAAGAGAACACGAGAGGCTACTTCTCTTGCAAAGCCCATTTCGTGCGTTACAACGACCATTGTCATACCATCGTCTGCCAATCGTTTCATTAGATTTAAAACTTCTCCGACCATTTCGGGATCCAGTGCAGATGTTGGTTCATCAAACAACATGACATCCGGATTCATGGCGAGGGAACGTGCAATGGCAATTCGTTGCTTTTGTCCACCGGATAACATAGCCGGATAGGCATCAGCCTTATCAGGAAGACCAACTGTTTCCAGTAATTCTTCTGCACGATGATTGGCTTCGTTTTGTGTCATAAGTCCAAGTTTAACAGGAGCCAATGTAATATTCTTTTGAATGGTTAGGTGTGGGAATAGATTAAAATGTTGAAATACCATTCCCATTCGCTGCCGCAATTGATTGATTTCTGTGTCACTTGCCTTTGTAATATCTTTTCCTTCAAAGATAATATTGCCTGATGTCGGTGTTTCCAACAAATTCAAACATCTTAAAAATGTAGATTTTCCGGAACCAGATGGACCAATAATGACAACCTTTTCACTTTTTTCAATGGTTTCATTGACATGATTCAGTACAGTATTTTCGCCAAAGGACTTGACAAGATTTTTAACCTCGATCACTTTTTGCCAGTCTCCTTTCCAGTTTTCCCACAAGACGTGTTAAGAAAACAACCATAATCAAATAGATTAGTGCGACTGCAACAAGCGGAATGAATGGTGAATAAGTCTGTGAACGAATAATGTCGCCACCCTTTGTCAAATCTGCAATTCCAATATATCCGGCAACAGATGTTTCCTTTAACAATACAATAAATTCATTGGCCAAGGCTGGTAAAACTGCTTTAAATGCTTGTGGAAGAATAATGGAGAACATGGTTTGTCGATAACTTAATCCAAGGCATCTTCCCGCTTCAAGTTGTCCGCCGTCTACAGACATGATGCCGGAACGCATAATTTCTGCAACATACGCACCGGAATTGATTCCAAATGCCATAATTGCGACAAGTGTTTGATCAATTCGAACGGAACTAAAAATAACGAAATAGGTAATCAGAAGCTGTACAACTGTTGGTGTACCTCTGATAACGGTTAGGTAAATTTTACAGAGTACATTTAGAAACTTTAATTTTCCTGTTTTATCATGCGTTGAACGTATAATTGCTACTAAAAAGCCTAAAACAAAACCTAGTAATGCAGCAAAAAATGTAATCATAAGTGTTGTTTTTAGACCGTTTGTCAAATACTGCCACCGATCATGCTCTATAAAATTTTGTTTAAAATCATCCAGAAACTTTGTCATGTGCAAGACCTCTAATTACTTGTTCCGTACAATGATTACTTGTTTGGAAGTCGTATAGGCATCTGAGAAAAGTACATTTTTCTTTCGGTCTTCTGTAACCGTTAGACCTGCAACGCCAACATCTGCTTTACCAGAAGAGACAGCAGAAATGATAGAGTCAAATGCCATATCATCAATTTTCAGCTCATAGCCCAATTTATCACAAACAGCTTGCATCATATCCGCATCAATGCCAACAACTTCCGTACCATCTTTGCTTTCATATGGCGGGAATTCTGCATTGGTAGCCATAACAAGTGTACCATTGCTTCTGTCTACGTTATCTGGCGAAGTATATGGTGTTTCTCCAGCATTGTCTCCGATCCAGTTGTTGGAAATCTGTTCCAGTGTGCCATCGTCTTTCAGTTCTTTCAAAGCGGCATTGATTTCTGTTTGCAGCTCTGTATTGTCCAAACTCATGGCGATTGCATATTCTTCTTCCGCAAATGGTTCGTCTAAAATGGTGAGATCATCATTCTTTTCTACAAAATACTTTGCTGGTTCACTGTCGATAATAACGGCATCAATCTTTCCCTGCTTCAGAGCTTGTACCGCATCAGCGCCTTTGTTGTATTTTTCAATTTTTGCATCTTCTACATCTTCTGCAAAAATATCTCCTGTTGTGCCGAGCTGAACTCCGATGGTTTTTCCCTTCAGATCATCAATACTATGTACAGTATTTTCAGGAACACCACAACTTGTAAAAAGGGTTGCTGCCATTACAGCAGATGCAGTAAGTGCGGTTAATTTTTTCATCATAGTCATTTTTCTCCTTTACCAACTTGCTTTATTAAAAAACTTGCATACTTTTTTATTTTATCATATTATCTACATTTTTGCAAGCTTTTTCAGTGGAACAACTACTCTTAAATGTAAATAAATTGAAAATAGATACGGATTGTACTGCATGTCTGAATAAATCTCAGCTTTACATAACTTTTTTATCCCATCATGTATTAAAACAAATCAGAGCGTGCCCACATTTATTGAGCACGCTCTGATAGTTGGTTTAATTGCCTGTATTCAAATACAACATTCGTTTCATTGCACAAAGATCAAATGCATCCAATTTATCATTGTTGTTTAAATCACCGGTTTTTGCATCTGTGATCCCATCATAATGAATCATCCACTTCTGCATCATAACAAGATCGGCAATGGAAAATATGCCATCTGCATTAACATCTCCTCGAACTGAGGTCGGTGTACCATGTGGAACAATCCAGTTCCCGTCATCTACGATTAAACAGAGCATTTTGATTGTATCTCCAAAGTAAACATCATCTCCATAATGTACCACAACATCTCGAACTGTATCATGCCATTCTGTATTATTTGTACAAGAAGCTGCAATTAAAAATGGCGCTGTAAAGCAAAGGTCGTTATAATCTTCGATTGCGGTTCCATCAAGTTGGTATCCAGCCATGATTTCCCATGGATCTCGATTGGTTTGTTTCGTAATAAATGCCGTCATCTGTTCACAAAGTTGTTTTGCTGTTTCGTTTCCGTTTATTAAGTAGTCCATTCCAATTCGCCAAGGAGTACGGCAACTGTTATAGGAATATGCACCATCATATTCACTCTCTAAGAAGTCTGCTTCTGCTGGAACAAATTGACCAGATGATTCTCGAATGATAAAATCCGGTAACAATCCTGTTCCATACTGCTCAGAAAATGATGTAATAATTTCATAGGTCGTTTCGTAAATACGCATCCAGTTTTCATCTCCAGATACTTCTGCAAATACCGGAAGATATTGCATGATGAAATCAGAAGAACGTGTAGCATGATAGTATTTTTCTGATGCATCACACGTAGAAACCCAGTCACCAAGCGTCAATATCCAATATTCTTGATTGACATCATATTGCATAATATCATGAATCATATCTTTTGCAGCTTCTAGATAATGGATTTCACCATCGCTGCCCCATACCGCATCTGCAAGAAGCAATGCATAGGCAATGTCCATATCTCCATCTGTTGCAGAATCGCAAGAACCGCCAGTCATACTACCATCTTCTGCACCATCAATCAAAGCAGAACCATTGTCGCATTGCTGCCATGACATCAAATGTGGGCCGATGCTGCTCGGGTGTGCTTTGTAATATCGATACATACCGTCAAAATATTCTTTTGCGGAAGCATCGTATTTTGCCATACTTGCAAAAATCAACATACCGTATCCATGGGCTTCTGAAACGGTTACTGGTACAGATTGATTGTCTCCTTTGTATCGATCTTCACTATACCATACGTAATATTGTGTTTCATTGGTAACATAAGTATCTTGCGCAAGGTATTTCTCTTTCCATTGTTGGTAAAATTGAACAGTTTCTTCAGTGACTGCATTGGAAAGTGCTGCTGGTTCCTCATAGGTACAGCCAATTTCAGTCATTCCGGTTGTTAGTAGAAGTGCAGAAAAAATTGCAACTATTTTTTTCATAACGTCCTCCCTCTAGAATTATATTATCCGCAAGTTGATTGCAATTTTATTATAGCATAAGAAAAAGTAGAAAATCCACTTGCTTTTCCTCATAAACTTGCAGGATATTATGATAAATGTCTTCCTTTTTTCTGAAAAACATGTTAAAATAAATAAGACATATATAGACAAGGAGGAGAAACCAATTATGAAACAAGAAAGAAAATCTTTGATTGAAGATCAACATTTTCCATTTGAATGCAGCGATAGCTATGGGGTAGAATCAGATTTTCAAGTTTTACATTGGCATCAGGAAATAGAGATCTGTTTCATTAAGAACGGAACTGGAAAGTATCGTATCAATGGCACTACTTATCACTTTTCAAGAGGAGACATTTTTATCATCAGCAATGATGATATTCATTTATGTTATGATGATCATAATTTAATCATGCAAGTAATCATGTTTGATCCAGATTTGATACAGTCTGATCTTTATTCTGATTTCGACTCCACAAACTGCTGGACATTTTTAAAACAAAGTGTCCAAATTCGCCCAAGTTGTTCTTTTCATCGTCAACTTTGTGTGCTACTTGCTCAACTGGAAATAGAATATGAGAAAAAACAATGTGGATATGCACCAATGATTCGTGCTGCACTTTTACAATTTATTGTATTATGCCTACGATATGAAAACAAACAAAGCCATGAAAATACCACGCAAAATTATGGAAATGTGAGTAGGTATGCAGCAAATATTGTGCGTAGCATCTTGTGCGATATCAAAGAACACTACACATATGAAATCACCTTACAAACAATTTCTGAAAAATATCATATTAGTATCCCATATCTTTGCAGTTGTTTTAAAAAACTTACAGGAAATTCTTTGCATCAATTTTTAATTGAAACTCGTATCAAGGAAGCAAAACGCCTTTTGCTTTCTTCTAATCAAAGTATTCTGGAAATATCTTATGCCTGTGGATTCCAATCCCTTTCTAACTTCAATCATTTATTTCAATCCACTGTTGGATGTTCTCCAAGTGTCTATAGAAAAAAACGAACAAAATAATTGCTTGGTATTGAGTTGCTAAGAAATATTCGATTCATCTTGGAAAGTGTCAACGTCAATTGGCGTATTCTCTACATGATTACGGTCCAAATTTGCGAGTTGTTTTTTATAAAACAACTCGCTTTTATTTTTTAAGAAAGAAAGCTATTTCATGCTATTTGTTAAAAAAAGCTAACCACAATCGTGATGTTTCTTGTGAAAGTCTTGTGATTTTTGTCGAAATATGCTTGACAACTAGTCGTTACCATGTTAAACTGATACGTAGAAATAACAAGCTTTTTACATCTTTATTTTGTTATTTCAAAAGTTACTAATTGTGCGTATTGCGCATCATTTTAAAGGAGTTGTTTTATAATGTTAAAATGTCTAAAAAATGAGAAGCTTTGGTTTGCCGTTGGCGGCGCTGCTGCAATGGTAATTGGAAAGAAAATCGTAAAAGCAAAGAAAACAAGAGAACTTGCTGTTTGTGGTCTTGCAAAGGGAATGAAGCTTCAAAGTGATGCAAAAGAAGCATTCCAGAACATGAGAGATGACGCAGCTGATCTTTGTTATGATGCAAAAGTAGAAGCAGGCATTGAAAAAGCGCCAGTAGAAGAAACCACCGATGAAAATTCTGAAGAGATGGAATAATGAACTATACAATTGTATATGATCGACCTGGTCGTATTCGCTTTCGTTGTGGTGGATATGCCTTTGAAAAACGTCAAGAAGGCGCTGTTAAAAAACAATTTGAGACTTGTTCAGCAGTCCATTCTGTACAAGTACATAGCGAAAACGGAAGCATTCTAGTCAATTATCAAACTGGAAAACGGAGTGATGTAATTAGATTAGTTGCAAATATTCGCCGCCAAGATTTATTAGAATATGTACCAGAATCTAATGATATTTCCCAGGTTGATGAATCCTTTAAACAAAATCTGATAAAGCTTATTGCGAAGCGATACATTTGTAAAGCATTGTTCCCTACTCCTATCAGCAATGCGATTATGCTAATGAAGGGATTTCGATATGTTGCGAAGGGAATCCGAACATTATTAAGTGGAAAATTGACTGTAGATGTGTTAGACGGAGCTTCGGTTGGTGCTTGCTTGTTACAGAGAAATTACGCTACTGCTGGTACTATTATGTTCTTATTATCTGTTTCTTCTTTATTGGAAGATTATACACGTGCCAGAACCAAAGCTGTATTGACGGATAGCCTTGCTGTAAAGGCAACTACTGCTTGGTTGGTTACCAAAGATGGTGATGTACAGATTGCAATGTCTGATCTGCATGTTGGAGATGTAATTCGAGTACGGACAGGAAGTGTAATTCCAGTAGATGGAACAATTACAGATGGAGAAGCTTACATCAACGAATCCTCTATGACAGGAGAACCGTTGGCAGTTATGAAATCAACTGGGGCTACTGTTTTTGCTGGAACAGCAATAGAAGAAGGTACACTTGCTATTCAAGTAAAAGCACTTTCTTCCAACACGAAGATCAATAAAATTATTGAGTTGATTGACAGTTCTGAAAATTTAAAAGCTGGCATTCAAAGTAAAGCAGAAACATTAGCAGACCGTATTGTTCCATTTAGTTTCTTAGGTTTCGGACTAACATTACTATTAACAAGAAATATTACTAAAGCGGTTTCCGTTTTGATGGTAGATTATTCTTGTGCTATTAAACTTTCTACACCAATTGCTGTTATATCTGCAATTCGAGAGGCTGCTGACCACAACATCACAATTAAAGGTGGAAAGTATCTAGAAGAATTTGCACAAGCAACCACCATTGTATTTGATAAAACAGGAACCCTTACAAATGCAGAACCTAAATTAGAACGTGTTATTTCTTTTGATGATCGTAGTGAAGATGAAATCTTAAAAATAGCTGCTTGTTTAGAGGAGCATTTTCCACACAGTGTGGCAAAAGCAATTGTTGTCGGTGCAGAAAAGAAAAATCTGCATCATGAGGAAGAACATGCAGAGGTAGAATATATTGTTGCACACGGAATTGCAACTATGTTGCATGGTCAACGAACGATTATCGGTAGCAAACATTTTGTTTGTGAAGATGAGAAAGTTGTCATTTCTGATCAACAGCAACAAGAAATTGATGAAAAGTCTGGTGCATGCTCTGTGGTATACCTTGCACAAGGTGATTCTTTAATTGGTGCACTGTGTATCAGCGACCCTCCTCGTGCAGAAGCAAAAGAAGCGATTGAGCAATTGCAAGCTTGTGGTATTCAAAATGTTATTATGCTGACTGGTGACAGTGAGCGAGCAGCAAAAATAATTGCTGCACAGCTTGGCATTACAACTGTATATGCACAAGTGCTCCCAGAAGATAAACATCGCTATATTGAAATGCGAAAAAACAATGGGGAACGTGTAATTATGGTTGGAGACGGCATTAATGATGCGCCGGCTTTAGCAGCAGCCAACGTTTCTGTTGCAATGAGTGATGCTTCAGATATCGCAAAAGAAACAGCTGATATTACGCTTCGAGAAACTAGTTTGAAAGAACTGGTGACAGTTCGTCAGCTAAGTACAAAATTAATGGAGCGTATTAATCGGAATTATCGTTTTATTGTTGGATTTAATTCTGCATTGCTACTAGGCGGTGTGTTTGGTGTCCTATCCCCGGCAGCGTCTGCTCTATTGCATAATGCGTCTACAATGGCAATTTGCATGAAAAGTATGACACCGCTTGATCAAAACACGAGACGTACAACTACAAAGTAAGTATGTTTATGAAAAGAACCTTTATGGTGTTAATTGACCATAAAGGTTCTTTTTATGACTTTCTCATTTTTATAACTAAAGTAACATCTAATTATTTTTTATTGCCACATGATTTATCAAAAGAAGGATTGCAGGCATAGAAATTTTTTGCATTTAAATCATCTTGAACAATTCGAAGTGCTTCACCAAATCGCTGAAAATGAACAATTTCTCTTTGACGTAGATATTTTATAGGATCTCTTACATCCGGATCGTCACATAACCGTAAAATATTATCGTATGTGGTGCGTGCTTTTTGTTCTGCTGCTAAATCTTCAGTTAAATCTGTAATAGGGTCACCTGTAGATTGTAAATAAGCTGCTGTGAATGGTACACCAGATGCGCCTTGTGGATAAATCCCAGTTGTATGGTCAACAAAGTAGGAATCAAATCCACTTTCTTTAATTTGTTCAGGTGTTAAGTCTCTTGTTAATTGATATAAAATAGCGGATACAATTTCGATGTGTGCTAATTCTTCAGTAGAAATATCTGTTAATAGTCCCTTTACTTTTGCTTGAGGCATTGCATATCGCTGACACATATAGCGTAAAGAGGCACCTAATTCGCCATCTGGACCTCCTAGTTGACTAATAATCACTTTTGCAAGACGTGGATTTGCATTTTTAATGTTTACAGGGTATTGCATCTTGACTTTATATCACTCTTGTACATAATAAACATTCAAATATTGATAGGTATTCTATATAAAATTGAGCAACATCTGAGTTACTCGCTTACAACTTCTTTTGCGCCCCAAGGTGCCCCCGTAGCTGTCCCAGAATAAATTATTTTTGCTACATTTTTAAACGCATCCTCACCAATTGTTGTAACACTATTGGGTACTACTAATTCTGTTAATTTGGTACATTCTGCAAATGCGCCGCCGCCAATCAATGTGACGCTATTTGGAATGTCGATATTCGTCAGGCTTGTACAATACGCAAATGCACCTCCAGCGATCGTGGTGACACTATTTGGGATCGTTACCGATTCTAAATTTGTGCAGCCGCTAAACGCTGCTCCCCCAATCGCTCTGGTACCTGGCGGAATGTCTACGGATATTACAGATTTCCCCCAACTAAACGATGTGTCGTTTGCCTGTACTGTAAACCATGCTGTTCCGCCAATTATGGATTTTATCAGAATCTGTGTAACAACGCTATCTTTTATAATTGAACTTTTTAGTTCAACTTTTTTATTTTCCGTGTCAATCGTGAATTCATCGCCTTCGACAAATAGAATACCGCCAATATGAACCAATAGAGAATCACCTGATTCGTATTGCGAAATCAATGGAATCTCAGTAGTTTCACTCGTTGTTGTATAGGTTGACTGGTATTTTTTTAATGTGGTATTAACTGTCAATTCTTTTTGTAGTGTTGAAAGCCATTCGTCGAACTCGTCTTTTTGTTTTTGCATATATGCGTTTAGTTCTGCGGTTTGCTCTTCATAATACTTATAAAACTGTTCGTTCAACTGTGATATGTCTACTTGATTGATCAATCCGGTGATCCATGGACAATAACTACTCCCTCTGCAATCCCGGATGTCGCTCTGAGACACTGCTGTTGCATTTTTTCGTATACAAACACGTGCAATGCACAATTCTGTGATAGTGTCATTATTAGTTAATATAATGGCGCCGGATGTGTTAGATTTAGTTATAATTGAAACACTTCGAATATTATCGCTTAGATCGCAGCGTAAAACAATCATCTTATATACATCAGAACTGACGGATGCTGACCCAAGATTCAGTTTCAAAACTGTTGTGTTTTCGATCCAATGCGTATTCACCAATGCTCTACCTGTTCCTACTGTAACTGTCAGACCATCTCCTGCGGTTACAACAAACATATCTCCGATCGTTTGGAATATGCCATCAGAAACAATCCCTTTGAAATACATTGTCATATCTTCGGCATTATACTTTCTGTCTCCATTAACACTGTTAAAATACCCATACTTTATCGCCATAATTTACACGCTCCATTCATCAAATGTCGGAACTCTGGTGTTTCCATTGGTAGAATAACTTTCGATAATTTCGGTAATTCGTGCAGTTGCTCGCATCCCAAATTCATTTTCTACTTCTACAATGTCACCAAGTCCGCAGTAATCCGGAAAATTATTTACTTCACCAACATATTGTGGGTAGGTTTCTGTTGCTGCCAGCTTGTTTTTTCCTCTGCTAATTAGCATAGAAATGTATTCGGATTCAGAGTTTGCTTTTTCACTGGACAAATCTCGTGCATCAACATACATTTCTCGTCGTTCCATTCCGGTTTCGTCGCCGGCAAATGTTGTTTTTCTAGAACTTCCCTCGCCTTCGCCTGCAACAAACGCAACATTTTTTAAATTCTGTATACTATAGGAATATTCTGTGTTAATCAAATTTTCAAAGTTGGGAGAAAAAACCGCTGGAATATTGTCTTTTTGAGATCGTGTTCGATTTAGTCCAGAATACATTTCGAATGTAAAATTTTTATTGATACGCGGCATTTTAAACCCATATCCATAAGATTGGCATAACTCTGTGATCGCTTCATACACATTGTCACCGAAATATTGTGTTGTGATATCGTCAGTAAACCCTTTTGTTTGACCTGCAATTGCAATTTTTCCCATAAATCGGCTGTCATGTTCAGTTACTGGATTGATGAAATTCCACTCTATCAAACTATTGCAGATAGTTTCAATTTTTGCTTCTTGTAGGATAAATCTGTCGCAAACGATACGACGATCCAACAAACTTTCGACGCTGCGTCCGGAAACTGTTAAGTAGTTTCCGCTTTCAGCATCTGTTTTTATATTAATCGATTCGATTAACATAACGTATTTGCTATTTGTCGTTTCCAAATAATATCCAATTTGAAGTAAACTTAGAAATTCATCTGTAATAGGCAGGTATAATTCAAAGTCACCACAAAAATAATAGCGTGTTGTCCATATAAGTGATACATAATTGTCAATGAGTCCGATTCGTGTTAGATTTCTATTTAAAACATAAATATCCATATCAAATACCTTCAAACAGTTCTGTATATTCAACGCTAACTACTAGATCATTTTTTCCTTTATCACAAGAATAACTGATCTTATTTTCACCAGATTCTAGCTGCAACCATGTAGAACCTTCCTGAACAGAATACAATATATTAGCGGTTTCTCCGTCTCGAAGTAATGTAACTTTTTTGTTGTTGAAATGCGTTGTGATTGTAATCAAATCGCCTTTTTTCATCTCAAAGTTCAATCCAAAATATGTATTGTTTGTCAAATTATAGACAACAGGGTTTGAAACATCATCAGTACTTGCATAAAGCTGAATTGTAACTCCTGTTGCTATTTCTCCTGCGTTTATAATTTTAGCTTTTACGCGCTCAATGTGGGAGAATTCCAATCCTTCCGGTGGGTTCATAAATGGAAATTCAAATAATGCAACTACATTTGAAAATTCTACAATCTGATTTTGCACAGATTGGAAGTATGGATTTGGACATAAGATTGAAATTTGTGCAATCTGAGAATTGGAAAAATGATCCAATTCAAAAGATTCTATTTTTCCGCTAATAAATACGTTCAGTGAATCGTGACGAAAGTACAACGTCACATCGCTTTTAATTTTGAAAAACGAATACAAATTTAATCTGTTTTTTTCGATTTCTGGATAAATTTTGATGTACAAAACAATATTTCTCGTACCAATTCGTGCGCTATTGAACATTGCACCATCACTTGTAGCAAATTCTGTTGTATTGATTGTTGCCGCAACAGGATTCAAACCATCAATATCATACAAACAATATTTTTGCGAATTGGTAAAATCAAGTGTTTCATTTTTTGCAGTTTCTACTTTTGAAAATATCATAGCTTAGCCCCCTTCAACAGGTTTTTACTTTGTCGATAAATTTCTAATCTTGACAGAGATTTTGGGCTATAATTATTCTGTGTGAAATTCTGCACAACAGTACCAGCGTTGTTGGTTGAAACACCTGACATGTTATTTCCAAAATTATTGCTAAGACCATTTCTTAAAGCTTGTGCAGGGACAAGCATTTTTTGTCCCATTGTCTTCATCGCATCAATTGCTGTTTTTGTCTTATCTTTGATTCCTTCTGCAAGTCCCATAGGAAGATATCTTCCAACTTCTTTTTTCATAACAATAGAGGGAGAATGAATTCCAAAAAAGTCACGAATGCCGTCTAGTGCGCCAGAACAAAATTCAGAAATTTTTCCGCATAACCAATCGGTCATATCGTTGATACCGTTCCATAAACCTTCCACGATATCGGAACCGATACCATAGATTTCATCTGGCAATCCTTCGATCCCATCGACCAAGTTGTTCCACAAATCTTCTGCTGCTTCAGTTGCTTTATTCCCCAGATCTGTTACAAATGTTCCAGCTTTAGTTATAACATCATTTAACCAACTCCATACCTCATCCGGTAATCCTTTGATTTTATTGATTACATTATTGAAGAAACCTTCTGCCGCTTCGGTTGCTTTGTTCTTCATATCAAATACCCACGATGCAACATTTGATATAACATTGCACAGCCAATCCCAAACATTACCCGGAAGCTCTTTGATGGTGTTAATCACATTATCAATAAAATTTGTTGCTGTTTCAGTTGCACGATCCTTCATGTCACTTCCCCAAGTAATTACTTTATTTACCGTTTCGGTCAGCCATTCCCAAATTTTGCCGGGAAGTTCTTTGAAAAAGTCAACGACAGTAGTTATTATTTCGCTCACTTTCTCAGAAAATTTGGAATTTAATTCAACAGCCCATTCAACAACTTTTGAAACACATTCGCCAAGTTTTTCAGCAAATTGTTCAGCAAGTGGAGCAAGTCCTTGAATGATTGCTGTGATAATTTGTGGAATTGCTTCTACCAATGCAACTACAATTTGGGGGATTGCTTGTACAAGTGCCATAAATAGTGTAATAGCGCCGTTCAAAAGAACAGGAATATTTTGAATTAAAAAATTTACAAGCGCTTGTATGATTCCGGGTAATGCGGCAACTAATGAATCGATAATTTGTGGCAGTGCATCTACCAAACCGTTCAGCATTTTCACTCCAGCATTAACGATTTGCGGCAATGCAGAAGTTAAGAAATTTGTAATCATATTTATGATTCCAGGCAGTCTGGGCAATAACTGATCTAAAACCACAGGAATAGCATTTACAATTCCCATGAACAATTCGGTTGCTGCATTCAGCATATCCGGCAAAGATTCGTCTAGTGTGGAAATCAATGTTTCTATTAAATCACTCAATAAATCACCAATATCAATATCAGTCAACGCAGTGACCAAACCGTTAAATAATTGCATTGCTGCAATTAGTAGTTTTGGCGCAAGCTCAATCAATTTTTGTGCAAGCTGAGAAACAATTATAACAGCACTCGTTAACAATTGTGGTGCAATCTGTACAATACCGTCTGCCAGTGTCATAACAATATCGCCAGCCGCCGAAATTATCGTATCGGAATTGTCTGTAATTCCTCCAATCAGACTTTCAATAATTGTCACACCAACACTTGCGACCGTTGGTAGAGCATTTGTAATTGTTGTGACAAGCGTTGTGAGGATGTTTCCGACAGAAGAACCGATCTTTTCATCTGCTCCGTCGACACCATTTACAAGGTCGGTGAATGCGCCGGCAAGATTCTGTACGTCCGGAACAATAGAAGAGAGTATTCCAGATCCCATCTCTGTAAACATTGCGAGTACAGGTGTAAAAGATGTGCCAATGTCGGAAATACTCTGTTTCATGTCCATTTGTGCTTTGTTTAAATCGATCATTGATTGATTGTTCTTTTTGTATTCCTCGCCCAGATCGCCGTATAAACCGTTCAACGTATCAACAACAAGCTGTTGTCGTTCCTGTTCGTTGGAACAGTTTGCGAGCTTATCGTTAAAATTGTCTTCATTCACACCTGCCCAGTTCAAAGCATCCGCTAAATTGCCTGTAACGGTTCCAACTTTTGCTGTTTCGTTTACGGATTCGGCTAGACCGTCGAGAGGAATAGAATCACCGTACTTTGCCCAAATACCGGCAGAAGAATTCAGCAAACTGTTCAGATTCTCCGTACTCGTGCCCATTGCCATAAAATTGGACACTGTGGTATTTGCGGTGGTTTCATCGCCCAAAATTCCATACAAATTTTCGAATGAATCTTTTGCAAATTCAGTAGAGTAACCGCCATCTTTTGCGGCACTGGATAACTTATTCATGTTATCCGTAAATTCTTTTGATCCCTCTGCTGCCGCAACCAGTCCACCAGCTAAACCAGTAACAGCTGCACCAATACCGCCAATTATACCTTTTCCCAAAGACCCTAAGAAATCTTTTAGTTTGCCGCTTGTTTTTTCGCTTTCGTCACCAGTTTCTTTGATTTCATCGTTCACACTGTCAAGGCTCTTTTTTGCTTTCTTTGCATCACTGCCGGTTTCGTCCAAAGCATCTGCTAAATCTTTTGTGTCATCTGCGGAATCATTCGATTCTTTCGACATTTCCTCAATAGTTTTTGTGTGTTTGGCGATAGCTGCTTCGTTTCCTTTAATTGCCGCTTTTAGATTATTTATTCTAACTTGCATTTTTTGTGCGGCATCAGAATTTTCGCCTTCTTTTTGCACAATTTCAGTCAGCTTTTTCTCGTAGTCTGCTAAAATTTTTGAATAATTTTCATTGTCACCTGTTAGTTGCTTAATTCTTGCGCTAAGTCCATCAGTTGAATCGCTCCACTTTTCCATGCCAGCAGTAGCGAGTTTAAATTCAGAATTTATCAAGTCAATTTGTCTATTTGCTTCTTGTAAATTTGCTTTTAAATCTGATATATCAACTTTAAACTTTGTTGTGGTTTCAGTGGTTTTTGCCATATTTTCACCTCTTTAAAACCATGTGTCTTTGGCAGGTTTCATTATTTTTCGCGGTTTCTTTTCTCGGCTTTGATTCTTAACGTATTTAACAGTTCGGCGCATGAGTACGATTACTTCATGCGCCGGATATCGTCGAATTTTGATTGGGTCGAGTCCGTGAAATCGTTCACACAGTGATACAGTTATATCGAAGAAAATATTGTAAAGGGTGTCCTGCTCTCCACCCACGATTAGTTTCCCGATTTATCACCAAGAGAATTGATTTCTTGAAATGCATATGTAAACGCATTCATAAAAATAGGAATCAGTTCTTTCACTTTCGTGCGGCGAATTTCGGAATCTGCCAAACCAGGAAAGATCTGCTTCAGAAGCGGTTTTAATTGTGGTAGTGCTTGTAAAATCATCTTACCAACTGCTACTGTATCATTAACTTTATCGATATCAATACAATCCACTAAATCCTCTACGGTGCCCCACATTAAGTCAAACTCACTTGCCGCATATGTTTTGGAGATATTTCCATTTTCATCATAGACATTCAACTTCATTTCCATTTTTAAAATCCTCCAACATTAAACTGTTCCTGGAATTTTTTTGTCATGAACATCTTTAGGTGTCCATACCGCCTGTGTCCAGGCTTCCTTCATTTCATCTGTCATACCACCATAGCGTTCATCAACTACAATTCCGCTCATTGTATCCAATTTTGTTGCATCTCCATTTTTTTGCTCAAATTTATGGATTGTATTAATTGCGGTATATGTCAACTCTGTATTTGTTGTATCAATGGAATCAGACTCAGTGTTAACCTCTTCGGATGGAATTGCAAACTGTCCTTTATATTTCCAACAATACCGCCAATTGCCGTCAGTGCCTTTTGTTCTGTATCCAATCGCAAAATATTTTGGGCTGACGTTTCCTTCCAGCAGCATTCCGGCATCCGCATCAAATGCCTGTCCGGTAATATCTGCCAATACTTCCAGTTTAGGCGGTGCGACCGTAAGTGTAAAGGTTTCTGCCCCCTTTGCATTGATTACAATCATGCCTTTGTTGTCATAATAATGTGTCTCACTGGAAGACTCTACTTCCTTTGAAATTGTTGCCGTGTAACCCAATCGCTTAGGTGTTCCAAATGTGTAGTTTGATTCGGAATCTTCTGCGACTTCTGCATAAAACAAATCTTCTACACCACGAAATTCAAAAACGTTGTCCACTGCTTTATTTGCCATTTCTATTCCTCCATTAAATTTTTAAGATATGAAACATTCATACCCCGTCCGAAGTGTGTGTTTTCGTCACTTGGCACATCGTAGCCGTCGCCCCATGCTTCAAATCCATTTTGTCTCAATTTTTCTTTTGCTTTTCGCAATATAGCGTAAGCCTTTTCGATATCAGTCGAATAAAAATTTACGTCATACTCATATAAAATAGTTGTTTCTTTGTTGTCATAGCTGCTTTCGGTATCAGCTGCATGACTCCAGAATGTGAAGAAACTATCCGGATAATGTTCGTTTTCCAGAAGGCTTCCTTGACGACGTATCGGAAAACCAAATGTGGATAGAATCTCAATTAGAAAGTCTTCCATATTTCATCCTTCTATTTCATCTTTGATTAGATCTTGAATAGATTCTGAAATACAAGTATTTACTTCAGCAGCATATTTTTTTCGTGCAAACATTCGCTCCAGTTCTCTATCCGGCTTCATTCTAGGTGTTCCAGTAATTAGCAAGGTACTTGCCCCATTTTTGGTTTTGTCGAATCCCATACCAATTTCAATGTCAAAACCTCTTATAACTGCTTTGGGGTGAAGTAAAACGGTTTCTTTTGTTTTTCCGTGTGAATATATACCTTTAGACGGCAAGTATGCCTTGTCAAGTGCTTCCAATGTTTCAACACCGACATCTTCTCCAGCATCTTCCAACGCTTCAATAACAACCTTTTCGATATTGTTTGTAATTTTATCAAATCGTCCTGCTAATTCTGCAAATCCTTTGGTGTCGATAAAAAATTTATTTCTTCCCATTTCAACTCACGCACCCCCGAAAACGGCACGAATCTTAAATTTCATGATCTGATTGCGCATACTAATATTTTCCGGCGTTCCTAATATCTCGTAGGCTTTCCCGTCGGCATTTTTTATGATGCAATCCGCCTTGATATCTGGTCTATACCATGTTTCGACGGTTGCCGTATCTTCCACGGTCAGCACATCGTTAATCGTTCGTTCCGTGCCACCGAATGTGCGGAAAGAACAATAGAATAATTCTCCCGTTTCCGGGTAAACTTTCTTTACAGTTCCTTTTACAATTTTAGTTTCCGGAGCAAAAAAGAACATGGGATTTGTGAATGGTTCGGATGGTCTATACATTTGTAACGCCTGCCTTTACCGCGAGATTTTCTGTCGTGACTCGCACAACACAGATAACTGTGTTACCTTCCGTAATGATTTCGGAATTGCCGTCCCACTCCGCCCAGTCCGACAGATCATCATTATAATTCGGGAGCTTTTCCGTGAACTTGTACCGGTAATGTGCGTTCTCTGTGCTATCAGATACCATAATTTTTACGGTTCTGTCGGTCGAACCGGGAGACGAAGAAATCACAATTGTTCCGATCCGCTTATACGCAAGTTGAGTAGCACGCTGTATGAAATATGTGGAAAATTCCGCAGAACCTGCGCCATAATTCCACAAGTCTGATACGCCACGAGTGATAACACCGACAGATTCAGAACCATTCACAATACTTTCCAGAACTCCGCCATCTAATAGGAAATTTTTGACTTCTTCGATGTAAGTCAACAAGGTTTCGTCCTGGTACGTGCCTGTAATGCCAATTCCGATTTTCACTTTGATTAACAGTTCTTCGGCTGTCATGTGATTTACCCCTTACTTTGCAGATTTTTTCAGCACGAATACAGAATTGATATCCAGCAGCTTTCCGTCCATAATGCAAAGTCCCTTATTGTACCATACATTCTTTTCATCGCTAAACCACCGCTTAAATGCCAACTGCAAATTGGTGTTGATTGCGTAATCATTTGGTCGGAAGTAAATTGCAAATGCATCCCCGTCCGCTGCTGCATCAAAATCTTTCATGATGTCCGGTTCTACGAGAATGACTTCCCGTCCTGCAAATTTGCCGGATACCGTGCCATTGACCGGATCAAATGTTTCCATGTAAAGCGGTCTGTCGTTCGCATCCTTTAATGTCATGATCTGAGATTCAAACGTTGCAGCAGTCATTACCAGAACGCCTTCCCCACGATAAGCCAGCGGTACCTTTGCAAACAGCTTTGTTCTCCACTTTGTCCAGTCTGCAAGCTCTGCCGCAGTAAAGGTGATCTTGTTTTCTGTTTTTACCCGTTTATCGTTGAGAATGCCCATTGGTTGACCGCTGCCAGTGCCGGACAAGATAACACGGTCAAATTCCCGTGCAAACGCTTCGGACAGCAGTCGAGCCATTTCCATTTCCAATGTATCCAGCGTAACGACCTGAGAAAGCAAGGACTGAGAAAGACGTGCTTCCACAATGTGATATCCGAAAGATACACTGGTCTTAATTTTCGGAACTGCCTGAGTATCGGAAACAGTGGTTTCGGTGATCCAAGTAACAGTAGGAACCAATTCTTCAATTGGAAATTCGACACCGCCCTTGACATTCAACTTACGTACTCTGTTGTACAGATTTCCGTAAACCTTGAGTTCTTTGATAAACTCGTTCATGATGGTGTTCGGAATGATCTTACCGACATCAGATGTCACAAGTGTTTCGTCCTGCCGTTTCTGGTAGTTCCATTCGCCAGTCTGCACATACTTCATGAATGCTTTCCGATATTCTATAGAATCCAGTGCATTTCCGGTTCTGTGCTCCGCAGTTTGATTCATACCGTAATAACCAATACTTCTTGTCTGTGCCGGATTAAAGTCGGAGCGCTGACCGTTATCGTCAGTTCCGTTGCTGTCCTGTGCGGAATCATTGCTGCCTTGATCGTCATTGTCCTTCTTGTCATCCAGTTCGGCAAGCTTATCCTTTGCCTCTTTCAGTTCGTCAAGTACTGCCTGGAGCGTTTCGCCCAGTTCTCGCACTTCCTGTGCAGATTCAGACGCTTTGATTTTGGAGCGGATTGCCTTAGCGTCCTGTTCCTTTTTCGCAATCAGCTTTTTCAGAAATTCTTTCATTTCTCATACCTCCATTAGATATTTTAATTTTAACTTTTCCAATTCCACGTTGTCCGTAGCTTTGGAAAGTGCTTTCCTTGCCTCTTCGACGGCTCGCTTATCACGGGCAGAAATTTCCGTCGATTCATACGCCGGGAATGTGACTGCGGACACTTCCGCCACAATTCCGATTGCGGTAATGTAGCGTGTTGGGTGATCGCTGTCGAGATTTTCCCATTCGTCAGCCGCAATTGTGAACATGAATGACATTCCGGAAATGTCACCACGCTGGACAGCGGAATATAACGCCCGCGCCTCCGGATTGTTTTCGATGTCTAGGAGAACTCGGATAGTCAGACCGTCCTTGTCCACCTGGATTTGCATGGTGGAATTTTTGACACCATCCCGGAAGCGTGCAAGCGGAATCATATCCGTATTGTGGTTTACCAAAAACCGCACGTCAGATAAGTCCGCATCGTCTAGCGCTCCACGCTTGATGATTTCGTCACAGAATCCAAGGTCTGTTTTGGACTCATACACTATAGGGCGACCGGTGATGTATGCACCGTTGTCGTCGGTCTCTGCTCGGATTTCGAACGTGAAATTTCGTTTGTAAAATACTGACATTTGTTTCACCTCATATTTATCTTCCTATATCTTTGCACCATTGATAAAAATAATTCCACCTGTTTCTATCTTAGTTCCTTTAACAGTTCCACCTGTCATATTAACCAACCCTGTTGTGCTAGCACATACAATTCCTGGAACCGTACAGTATCCCAATCCGGTTACGGCACCGCCGCTACTTCGGATTACGGTGTCAGTTTCTGCATCCGTCACAAATACGGAACCGTCCAAGTAGCATTGGCTGGCGGTTGTGATACGCAGGCATTCTGCACCGCCAGTTGAAGTAAAATTCGCACGGTAGCCATATATATGGGATCCAGTTGCAACGGATACAATGGGATCTGTTCCACTATCCGCTGTAACCGTCAGTGCAGACAAAGTCAAACAACAGCTTGTTACATTGATGCGCCCAATCAATGTGGTAGATGCTACACCAGCACCAACGATGGCAATTTTCTTATTTTCAGCAGTCATTGTACCAATGTCATAGGTTCCAGCGACTAATTGCAGCCGAATGTTACTATAAAATGAATATCGATCTAAGGCAGATGTAATGGTTTTCATCGGTGCACTTACTGTTAGTCCATCGTTATCATCGTTTCCTGTTTCTTGGTTTAAATAAATTGTAGTTCTATTTAATGCGGTACTTAATATATTGTAATTTGTATCAATTTTTGTTTCTAAGCGATTATCCTTTGCAGCCATATCAGAATATATTTGTTTTTTGGCAGATTCTAACTCATAATCTGTAACAATATCTGTGATTTCTGCACTTGTGGTTCCGCTTTTATCTGTTATTGTAATGGTTACTTTTCGATCTGCGTAAACTACGTTTGCAATCGGGGAAAATCCATCTATTCCATCATTGCCTTTTGCTTGTCCAGCATTAATAATTGATCCGTCTGATAGTGTGACGATAAGGTTTCCATCGTCATTGATTGTGCAGTTATGAACATAAACAGCCGTGCCGCCAGCTCCACCACTATTTTTGATTTTCTTGTTCAGAATTGCATAAAGTAGCATATCCATTTCATTCACCTCTTACAGTTTGTACCATTTTGACTGATACAAAATATAGACGTCGCCGGTATCGACAGCGAGAAATGTTGTCCCTTCATCGTAATCTGTTTGCAGACTTTCTATTTCGGCGCTTGTTCCGATTAAATTCCAACAGACGGCGAAATTTAGCTCTTTCACTCGTTGTTATCCCCTTTCTGGTTTAGTTGATATTCTTTGGCGTACGCAACATTTACATAATTTAACGACATCATGCGCACACCGACTAATTCAGGCAACGGACGCATGCCAAAAGCAACACGCTTTTCATTTTCGTACAAAGAGCCGCTTGCACCAAGCAAGTTGACCATTTCAAGAGTTTGGTCGGTGCTCAAAAAAATCAAATCCTTCGTGTAAAATTTGATTTGATTTCCAAATGACCGTTCTCGTGGTGTAAATATCGTTTTTGTAAAACTTTGTGACAGCGTCCGGACAATTGGTTCAATCGTCTTTTGGAAAAATGCTTCATATTGTTCTTTCGTGTAGTCGCCTGTCAGAATGCAGAGCGGCACACCAAAATGACGGAGAATCTTTTCATCGATAAATTTCAATGTCGATTCGTCTACCATCTGAATTTCCCGTTCGATTGGTGTGAACTCTGCTCGGATGTCCAACGGCAAGAAACCGCTTTCGGAATTTTTCAGCTTCTCTTCCAATTCTTTCAGCGCTAGTTCCGTTTTGCCGTCGTCCATCATCGTGTTGTATTTTACGATGCCGTTGACGGCACAACTTGACACCATTGCTTTTGATAAATTGCGTAAAAGCTGCCAATTCAAATCCAGCGTTTTCAAAAGTGCTTCGTTGTCCGGCTGCCCAAATTCATTTCCACCCATGTATTCGTTGACTGAGTAATTTTTCCGGATGTGGATCACGTCAGAATAGTTCAAAGTGGTTTCAAACCCATTTGCAAACGTAAATTTTACATAAAGTTTGTCGTTTGCATCCTGCAAAATTTCAACATTTGTCGGGGCAATTGGATACAATCCGGTATAAACTTTTGTTACACTACCGTTTGATTCCTTGCGTGTGTACCACGTTGGGATAATAAACGCGTTGTAGTTAAAATACAGTTGCCAAATGATCTTTTCGATGAAGTCCGTCGTTGTCATGATTTCATTCGGATCGTTCAAAACTGTCTGAACATTGCTATTTACCGGAATCACATCTGAACCAGTCTCTTTAACGTGCTGTGGAATCAGTTTTTTACACTCCATGACAATGCAATTGATCGCCTGTTGTACAACGTCGGACGCATAAATATCATCGCCAAACTGCGAGTAAATCGGCGTGTAGCCGTTGAGCATTTGTGCGTACGTTGTCTTTGTTTTCGGTTTTCGGCGAAGTTTGTCCAACCAACCCATTTCAATTTACACCGCCTTTCCGTTTTCAAGAATTTGTTTGTAGTCCGTTCTGTATCTCCGGTACATCTCGTAGAGAATTATCAATGTAACCGCTCCGTCAATTCTTTTTGACCGTTCTGTTTTGACACATAAGCATTGCGAGTGGTCATCTATTTTCAATCCGGAATTGCCAAAACACCATCTATCCACTTTGTTTTCATTGTAATTGATAAATTGATGTTTCAAGTCGGCTTCACAAAGCTTCAGAGCGTTGGAAAGTGTTTGTGCGTTCTGCAAAATCAAAACAAGGTCATCGTTTTCTTTTGTCCATCCGTAATAGCCCATTCGACTCAGCCAATCTTTTGAAAACCTCTGATCATATCCACATTTCCAAAGTTTGATATTGTAATCTTTGTAAAGCTTATAGAACCAATCTCCGACAAGTGCTAGATCAATATCGTTTCCTTCTGTGATCGTCAAAAGTCCGGCTTTCGCCCATTCTCGATATCTTGCCCCGGCGTTCCAGTCGTCGGAATCCTCCAATTTGGATTGCGGAATAAAATACATCGTATGAATATATTTTACTGGATCATTCGGACGCATCAAAAGAATTTTTGCACATGTCAAGTCCGTCGTTTCTGACAAATCGACAGCGCCCAAACAAACACAACCTCGGAAATCCTCTAAATCGTAGACTGCGGAATAATCGTAGTCCTCCAGATTCAGCCACATTTCCACGCTATTCTGCTTGATATTAAAGTCTTTGGATAAAACAAAAATTCGATCGGCTTTTGAACGTCTTGCAACTTCCACTTGCTCTTCGAGATAGTCCCACTTTTTAATGCTCCCAAGTGTTGGATTGCTTTTTACCCATGTTCTGCGGTCTTGCCACACTTCATTTTCTGAATCTTGTGTATATAGCCAAGGCAAAAGACGTTGCCCACTCAAAGAATCATCTTCACTACTTATTACGGCACGGGCTTTCTTCAATTCGTCGTCCAAATATCCACCTACTACAAATCCTTCGGTTGTGATATTGATAAATTTTGGATTATCTTTCAAACTCTGTGATTGTTCAATTGATTTACCGATCACGTTTTCCTTCATTTCGTGTGTTTCGTCTACAATCGCAAAATCAATGTTTCGACCTTCTTTATTTCTTGTCCGATCAGAAAGTTTAAAAATTTTAGAACCGTTTGCTTTGTTCAAAATAAACCGTTGGTTTCGCTTTGTATCCAAATCTTCCGGATCAATCAATTGCCGCATCGTATCGATTGCGTCGTATGTAATACTTGCTTGCATATCGTCATTTGACGAACACACAATATCCGCACCTTCATTTCCGACAATCAATTCAGATAATCCCAGCGCCGAACAGGTTTCCGATTTGGTATTTTTTCGTGCAATTAGTAGAATGACTTTCTTGAATCGGTCAAACGTTGTGGCAGACATCTTGAAACTATAGACAGCTTCGATAAATGCTTTTTGCCACAACATCAAAACCATTGGTTTATTGTAATACGGCGACTTTGTGAGTCGCACGCAACGTTCCATAAAATCGATTCGCAAAAGTGCATCTTTCGTATCAAAAAAATATTCGTCGTTGTGGAAATCTTCTTTCAAGTTTTGCAGTTCTTGCCATAACTCCTGCCCAACAAGAATTTCACCACATTCAATGCGTGCATGATATTCCAGCAAAAAAGAATTGTCCGGTGTCCAGATCTTTTTTTCTTGAATCAGCATAACCGACTATTCACCCATTTTCTCAATGGACTTTCTTCTTGCTCGTTTTCTTCTCCAGTTACCCTGGAGATTACTTTCACAACGTTTGTGTACTGCTGCAAAAATTCTCGGTAGAGTTTGGATGCCGGTGTAGATTTTTGTTGCATCGGATTTTCTGGATTTACCTTAATCATTGGTAACTTTTCAAGCTGTTCAAGTTGATTCTCCAAAAATAGCATTTTGTCAATAAGCGGAAGGATTGTGGCTCGGTTTGAATCATCGATGAGTTTTAGTAATTCTTCTTTGCGTTCCAAAATCTTCACGTCCTTTCAAAAATCAAATTCGGAAAATCTCATTTTTCGGCATTCTGCGAGAAATACCTCCCTCCCAACAGTTCTCCCATGCATTAAATTAAAATTAAATGGGGAGGGGGTTAACGGAATTTTTCCCACCAATCGGAAATGTATTTCTCCCATTCTACTAAATCTCTACCATCAGAAATATTTTGCAATCGTTCCAAACATGTTTTTTTCGGAGTATCAACAAAAATTTCCCTTGCGCCTAGCGATTTAATAAGTCGTTCTCGTTCGGAAATCAACGGATAACCGCCAATTATCCATGCATTTAACCATTTGCCTTGCCGTATCCGTACCATATCTAACATACTATCACGGATAGCAAACGCACATGACTTTAGCCGATTAGGTTTTACATATCTATTGCATCCGCTAATACACTGCCATATATTATTTATGTCAACAACAAGATCGCCGTCGTTTTTGTTGTCATGAACAAATGTGCTTTTACCGGACAGCGGCGAACCATATACAAGAAATACTTGCCTATTAGAATACCCAAGTTTGTTGTGTATTTTGTTGTGACACCTATGATGTACAAGCATAACATTATCGGGATTCATCGCAATGTTAGCATCATTTACATTCGCTTCGTTAAGCTCTATAATATGATGCCCAATGCAATCATACTTGTGCACAATAGGTTTGCCGCAGTGCTCGCATATGATTTGCCCTTCGGCGTTTGTGCGCTCCATTCGGATAACAGCCATTAGTTTTACCCAAGGTTTTGACTGATAGAAATTATTTAGCATATCCTTCGCACCTACAACACAACGTTATACCATCATAAAAGAAATTAAATTGAATGACAGTATATGTTGACAACTTAAATGTCGAAAGGTATTTTACAGCATATTTTTCCCCATCGATATAAAAAGATATCAAATCAGATGGAAGTGCGCTGGCAAGGAATCCAGATTCACTATAAAATATTACCTGAAAATTATAGTTATCAGTAAACGAATCTGATTTACCATTGAAAATAATATTTTTGTAATTTTTGACAACAATCCTAGTATTGCATTCTTGCAGACTACCTGTCGATAGTGTTGCGTTAGATCCTTTCTCAACAGCAAATGTTTGTGAACGTATAATGCCAAAACCTTTTGAACTTTGCATTACTTCAATTCGACTTTTACTTTCATCGATTCCATAAACCTTATCATGAGCCACGCTATCACCAACTTTCCGTATTAAACATTCCCTTTGCTTTTGCCAACAATTCGGATGCACGTAAACGATGTTTTAAATCTTGTCGTTCGTCAAGAAAAATTTCAGTCCAGAAACTTTGAATTTCTGCAATTGTTGCAACATGTTTTCGTGGATCATCTGCTGTTAAGCTGTTTAAATATGCAATGTATTGCTGCACTTCTGGACGTGCAACCAATTTGTGGGCATTGCCTCTTGCGTACTTTTTCGAATACCCTGCCCGAATGACGGATTGTTCCGCATTTCCGGCACATTCTCCACAATAATAGCTTGCAACTAATTTATATTGTGGTTTGACGTTCGGTTCTTCCATTTGAATCAACCAGTCTCATTGGTGTATTTTTTATCAATCCATCCGGTGACGGCGCCGCCTTGTTTTGTGCTGATTCGAAATCTACCATTAATGATTTTTCCATCTGTTACATAATAGAATCCTGTCAATATATTTGCATGATTTTTAGCATCACTTGACACAAACAATTGCATGTGATCCAGTTGAATTTTGTATCCTGCTGCAATCTTACTTGTGCTTGCTACACCGTGAGTAGTTGTTGTAGCTGTTGTCATGTTACTGGAAAATCCGTTTAATTTTGCTTTCTTAACAGATGTCGGATAATCTATGGTACATTCATTTGTGTCTACATTTCCAGCAATACCAGATATCTTACCCGTACTAGATTTTTGCCAAATACCGTATTGACCAGAATACGTACAGTTTGTGTTATACTGCGCAACCCAAACTGCATAGCGTTTGCGAACATCTTCCGTAAAATAGGATTCAAGTGCAGACTTATAAGAATATAGCCCAACCCAGTAACCGGATTTTTCCAATGTTTCAAGGAATGCCTTTGCGATAGCAGAGCATTTCGCCTTACCAAGCGCAAATTGTCGTTTTTCTTCCATATCAAAATAGATTGGAAATTCAAATTTTTTTCCAGAAATCACTTTCAAGCAAACATTGGCTTCTTTGCGTGCGTCTTCTTCACTTGTTGCATAACTATACCAATATGCACCACATGGAATATTATGGTTTTTACAACCAGTGTAATTTTTTTCGAATTGAGTATCTATTTGAGATAATTCTCTACCATATCCAGCTCGAATAATTACAAATTGAACATTATTGCCTTGCTTTACAGCAGTCCAATCAATGTTCCCTTGGTGTTCCGATACATCAATGCCCTTCATAATATCAATTCGCTCCTTTTAATTGTTATATATCTACTTTATGCTCCAAATCATCAATTCTGTGATTCGCAACTTTTAGTTTTTCTTCATCTGTCGATAATCGTTCTTCAATTTTGAATGTCCTTTCAATTAGATTATTGTGCTTATTGACTTTTTGTTCCAATTGTTCAATTCGATATGCAGTAAGTTTGTTACCTCCCCAAACTGTAACTAATGTTCCAATCAGTGTTATTACACTTACAACGATTTCTGTTGTCATTTCTTCACCAGCTGTTTGTAAATCTGATTTGCGTATGTGCTTGCGCCGGCGCACAAAATACCCTGTGTGATCGCCGCAAAAAGATTAAAATTCCATGTTGTTACCTCATACACGATGCATAAAATAATTCCGATTACTCCCAAAATTAACGGAATAAACCTACTTGAAATTAATGAAGTTTTTTTGATTGCATAACCGATCAAATACAATACAGGAATTAAAATCAGAAGTTCTGGCTGAATATATTCTGTCATTCTCATACATCTCCTTTACATAGTAATAATAGAATACCGGCACGAAAACGTACCGGTTTAGCTATTTCTGATTCGATTTTAACAAAAAAATAAGTATTTGACAAGGGCATTTAGTGCCAATGAGTGACAACATTATCAATTGCATCGTTATGCCGTCTGCGAATCGTGCGCAAAGAATAATGCATTTCATCTGCAATTTGTTCCCATGTTTGGAAATTCACATATCGTCGGATTAGAACCGCTTCCAATTCTGGATTTTCGACAGCAGCAATACACTGTTTGATTTCGCATTTGGTTTCCTCAACCGCCTGCTCTGCTATAGAGCATTCAGTTTCTGTATATTGTTTACATGCCTGCATGGCTTTCAGTTTTTGTGTTTCGTGTAGGTATCTTTGCAGCCATTCTTTTTTCTGAATTTGTTCTGCCGTCACTATATCACTCCTTGCCTGCTTTTTCCAATAATCCTGCTCAAAATACAGGAAATAAAACCTGCTCATATTTTATGATCTGAACGGAATTCATAATAGACACATCTTCTGATATCGTTCTTTTGCTTCCTGATATAGATCCTTTGCTATTTTCAATTCCTGCTCTGCCTTTTGAAACCTTTTTGCAGTCGGTGTCATATCATCGATCAATTGAATACCGCCAATCTGCCAGATTAATGCGATATCTGCATGTGTATTAACTCCGGGATAGTAACAGTACACAAAGTGAATTTTCCAAAATTCTTCTTCTGTGAAAGGTCGATCGGTCAATCTTTCAAACTCTGTTTGCAGCATCTTCTTTTCCCCTTTCTGACCTTTATCAAATCTTTTTCAAAGTAATCTGCAATGTACGTACCATAGGATACACCGTACAGTTTTGCTCTCTGGATGCACCAGATCAATGTTCCAATCTTTGGCTTTTTGTTTCCTTTTGCCATAAATTTTTATTATCCTCCTAATTTGGGAAACGGGCATTCCCACTCATAGTCGTTATATATGATTTCTTCATCTTTTACGATTTTCCCATGTTCCACTATGACGTTTTGGCAGAACTCCATTCCACATTCACACCCATACAATCTGAAATCTACATTATATTTTTTGGACATCTCAGCAAACGGTTCTGCAATGATTTCCCATGCAGCCTTGAAGTCCATACAAAGAACGAGGTAGTTTTTTGATAGAGCAGAGCAAAGTATGTTCCAGGCTGGACAAAATGTCGTCTTGTTTCTGCAATATACGCATCCTCGCTGATAGTGATTTCGAGCACTTCCCCATCAGAATTCTCAACTTTAACACCATCTGGAATCTTAACTTCTTCTATTCCTTTTATTTTTCCATTTTGGTCTTTTACAAAATCTGAATGGAAAACAGATACGTTTTCTTTTACCCACTGCTCCACATCTTTCAGTTTCCCACGTACTTTCAATGTGCCTTCACACCAATTTGACATCCTTTTTTCCTCCCTAATATTTATTTCCACAGCATGCTTTTCATCATCTCAGTGGAATCCGATTCTGTTATCTTGCATGGTTCTTGCCGACTGCATGTCCAGTCCTTTTCTTCAAATTTTTTCATCGCTTCCTCTTCACTTTTTGCTTGAACAAACACAGTTTCGCCGTAATCAATCCGATAGATTTCCATTTGTTTCCTCCATATTTTCAACCATTCTTGCCCCGCAGTTCGGACAATAATTAAAATTATCCGTCGGCATAAAAAACGATTTCTTACATCTACTACAAGTAGCAGCTTCATTCTCAATTATTCTGATATCACAATTCCAGAAACTCGTGCAAACTTCTCTTTCCCAATTGGCTTTCGGTGGTTGATTTATTCGCCGGTTCCATTCTTCAGCGGCTTTCTCGTTTGCACAATACTCTGCCGATATGCTAACACCCTGCGTTTCTGCGTGGCATTTCTTACACGTTGCTAGAACGACTGTTCCGCCCTCGCTGGCGATCCTTGCTTCTCCACCGCAGAACGGACATGGTTTTAATTTTTCATCCATCTTCTTTCATCTCCTATGCCATTGCCAATCTCAATCTTAAAAATAGGTTATCACCTTGTATTGACAGCATTTCTGCACAATCTTTGCACAAATCAACGTTATAAAATAATTGGTCAATTCGCCACTCAGAACATCTTACGCGCCCTCTGTCAAGTACATCTTCTTCAATTCCAATGGCATTTTTCTTTTTCACAAATGGAATTGCTTTCCCACACTTATCACATACAACACACGTCATTGTTCTGTCATCTCCCTGTTCCAGCATTCTGTACAACTGTTTCGCTCTCGCTGGCAATCCTTGCTTCTCCACCGCAGAACGGGCAAGGCTTCAACTTGATCTCACTCATTTTCCTTATACCATCTCTTTGCTTTTTGTATTTTCTGGAACATCTTTCGCACAAAGATGTATGTAATCGGATAGATTGCAAGTAGCAGGAGCATAAGGACAACATTGAAAATTGCAGCTCCAAGCTGGGGCAACACTTCTTTCATCACCCATTTGCAGTCACATAAGGTGATTTTTAAACTATCCAGAATATACCGTGCTGGCTTCCAGTTCTGAACGTACCATTTTAATTCATTCAATGACACTTTTTTCCTCCATTACATTCCAATTTATTTTCTTCTTCTATTGTGATTCTTCTGTTTCGTTTTTGTAGCATTGCCTGCTAGAAATACGGCTGCATCTCCGGCAAATGCTGCTTGACGCTTTTTTCTATGTTCTTCACAGATAGCTGCATAACAAATATATCGTTCACATGTACAATGACAGCCAAGGCTTCGTTCAGTACATTCCTTACAAGGTGCGATCATTTCTCTTCCATCCTTTCCCTGGTTTCAGCAAGCATCTGACGAAGTGCTTCGTTTTCTTCTCGTACTAGCCGAACCTGCTCTTGCAGTAGTTCATTTTTTTCATGTTCTAATGCAATTCTTGTATTCAGAAAATCATTGGCACGCTTTCTACGCATTCGTGCAGCTGATTTTTCACGGTCTACAATCTTCTTGCAGTTGGCACAATACTTTACTGATAAATGACGATACCAGTCAGAACTGGAACTATCCGATATCACTTTTCCGCATCGAATACATTGTTTGATTTCCTGCATGTTTCACTTCCCTTTCCTGTGTAAAAACAGTTTTCGTAACAGTTTTCGTAACGGCGTTCTTAAATTTTTTCTAATTCTGTCAGCAGGGAAGTACGTAGGTCTTCCCGTTCGTGTTCTGCAAGCATCAGCATATCCATAGACGCTTGATTGCTTCCAGATATCCAAATATCACAAATATGATTTTCTCCTGTTTCTGATGTCCATTCAATTCGAATGGCTTTTTCTCGTTCTAGTGGTTTGCATAATTGAATATCTGTAATCAGTTGATCTATGACCTCTAGATCATTTTTTAGCTTGTTTAAATAATCGATGTGTCCGGATAACCGATAGAAATTGGCATCCCTTTGTTTGTTGTTGTTGGTGTGTCGTGCAAACCACCAGACTGCTATGCCAAGTATTCCGAGATAGAGCAATGAAAGGATTGTATTCATAAATCACTGCCACTCCTGCTCTTGTATTTTTGTAAGCTTTGTATCTGTAATCGGACTAATTCGGATAAATAATCCTGGTTTGGCTCTATGCCAGATTTTAGCAATATGTTCTCTGGCAACAAGCGCATCATCCGTCCAGAATCCAAGTTCTGTCATAACATCTTTTAACGCCTTGTCTAAGTTATCCGTATCTGGTCTAGTTTGCTTATATTCTCCATCATAATGTGCGCTGCCTTTGTATGGGAAACGCCATAATACATCCAATGCAACTGCACTGGTCATTGCTCCTCGTGGCTTATGTGGAGCAAGTACCAAACGAAGAATTTGCTTTGCCGTTTTAGCCTGCACTGATTCGTAAACAACAACTTTCCCATTTCGATCTGTGTATTTCTTTTCTTGTGCTGTGGCTCTAGGCGGATCAAATTGCACATCAATTTCCATTTTGTTCTTCCTTTCGATGCTGTTTTGCTTTTCTTGGAAATATCATTCCGGCACAGTCTGCACAACGATAATGACCGTCTATTCCCTGAAACAATGGTATGTTTTTAATTTTTCATTTGAAACATTGTTTTTCAGTTTCCATTTTTATGCCTGCTCCTTGTTTGATTCTATTTGATTTTTTGTAATCTGTAATTACGCTCATCTCCATTACTGATCTGCGATAGATAACCGCCGCATCGCTCTCGAATTCGTCCTGCAAGTGCACCATCTAGCTGGAATAGGTCTCGCAAAAACACCTCACTGGAAATGATGGTTGGTTTTCTTCTGGCGTAGCGTTCATTAATGATTTCAAATGCAATGTTAATTTCTTTCAGCAGTTCCCTGTCTGGTTTAGCTTGATCTTGTTTCATAGATGCTGATTTCAAAAAATCATCGATGTACAAAACATCACATTCGGCGATTTGTTGGAACTTTTGCTCACGCTGTTCAAATGCCTGCATGTCCCGGCAGAGTGTACGCCACATTTCATATCGGACGGACATACCACGCTGTAGCAGGACCCCACATACCGCTGTACAAAGGTGTGTTTTTCCTGATCCGGATTGACCAGCCATATACAACCAACGATCTTGCATATGTTCGGTATAGTGCATTGCGGTTGCCTTTGCCCGTTCTTGCCATGGTTCTTTGCAAATATAGCTGTCAAACGTCATGCTGTTTAGTGCGTCTGCTAGACCAGACTGTACAATGTTTTGCTGGTTTCTACGGATTGTCATACATTCGCATGCTCTGCGCATTTGATCTCCATTTTCATTCAGTACGGCAAAATATCCACGGTTCTTGCACTTAGGGCAATCATAGCCGGTTAAATTTCCAACAGATGCATTGTACCAGTCACATTGCAGCTGTGCAAATTCATCCAGTGTAATCTTTTCAGATTGTGCCGTCATAGCATGCGGCAGGAATGCTGCTAGCTGTTCCATTTTGATTCCCTCCATTCGTACTCCATGCGTTTTGTTCCCATGTGCGGATTGCTGCTTTCCAGTCCTTCATGGCATTTTTTCCAACTCTCCAGCCGTTTGATTCGTAGTAGTTGTAAAATCGCTCTGCATTCACACCGTTCTGCCTGCTCTGACAATAGGCTTGAATCTCTTCCAATGTTGGCTTTACAAATCGTTTTGTTTTTTGGCTTGGTTTAGCATCCGGCTTGTCCGGTGCTATATATTCTTTATCTACTCTACTCTTCTCTATCTCTTTCTCTACGTTACAGGGTGCGTTACAAATTGCTACAGTATCGTTACTATGTAACTTTTCATCATTTTGACCGCTTTGTTCGATTGTAGGAAGCTGCTCTGTATTCTGTTGTGCAATACGCTGTTTTTCTCGGTGTTTCCGTACTCTTTCCGCACTTGCACATTCTGATCCAATAGCAGCACTTGCTTCTGGCATAAAGTAAATTGATTTACTTTTTTCAATCAGTTTACCGGAACGCATCAAGAAGCCGACAGCCACTCTTACATTGTCTTCTTCTTCATCCAATGCCAGTGCTAGTTCCGCTTCAAAGTCGGCTTCTATGCCCTCAAAATACAGCTCTCCGTCCGTCTGAATGGACATTAGCATCATTTTCAGATAGATGATCACATAGGTATCTCCACCGGCAATTCTCCGCATTTTCTTCATGGTTTTATCCCGGAAGAAATCCTCTTTTAGTTTTAGCCAATAGTACCGCTTTGCCACATTTACACCTCCATTGGTTTCATACGCCGGATAACATGTCCGGTGTAACGATTTTGCAGTTGAATGCAGTCATCTTCTGGGAGCCATCGTACAACAAGCCAGTCTGATGGCTCCATTCGGAAGATCTCATACAACAGTTTCTTTTGCTTTCGTGTAGGTTTCTTTGCTTTCATGTAATTGTCCCTCGTCAAAAAATACTTGACATTTTTGCGCAGTTATGCTATGATAACGTTGTTGTTTTTTATGTGTTTCCGGTTACCGATTGCCGTCGGTAGCCGGATTTTTTTGCTCAAATGCCGCTTTTTGACCAAACTGCAACAGCTTCTCTATGTCAGATAGTCCTAAAACAAATTGACTTTCTTGCATACACTCTATAAATTTCATTGTTAGGGCGCAGTACAATGTCACTAAATCTGACAGATGAATGTTCTTTTCCGCTGTTTTCAGTTCTATGTCTTCACCTTGTAAGCTGATGCTCATATGAAATACTTTTTTGTCCATTTATACCTCCTGTTGGAGCAGGAATCTCTTCCGCTCTGTTTTCATTTTCCTACTGAATGATGCGAAGGGACATGTTAGACCAATCTTCATCCGGAAACGCAAACTCAAACAATGCTTGCGTAATGTCCTCAGACAGCTTCTTTTCTTCTTCTGGTGTGTGATCTGGGATTCGCATATCTACAATAGCAGATTTTGTTTTCAATACAACTTTGCGATATCCATCACACTGTACATCTTCCAGTACTTCTCCGGGAAAATTCATGATATCGACTCCTTTCGATTCATTTTATGCAGTTAATTGACAAATCATGATCTATTGATTATCCCTCCATCAATTTTTCAAACGTTGTTCCAAGGGCTTTTGCGATTGCAAGTGCAGTAGGTGCAGAAGGTACTCTGATTTCTGCTTCATACTGCGCAATCATTGGTTGCGAGACATACACTTGTTTTGCAAGGTCAGCTTGCGTAATTCCTTTGCTCTCTCGCATTTTTTTCAGATTTTCTGCAAATGCCATTGCGTATTCACCTCCTATTTAGTTTGGAGAAGTGCTCCGGATTTGCACCGGATGAAAACACTACTGTGCACTTCATTTGCGACAGTTGTTCAACTGCCGCATCTTAGGAGAGAAAGCAGTTTTTCGTCATGCTTGGGACAAGTATTGTATTCCCTGCTTTGGTGTAGTATAATAAAGCGTGGAAAGGGGGTGGATGATATGAAATTAAACTACGAATGCTTACGGTCATTGCTGTTAAAACTCGAAGAATTTGAAAATATTGATGAGGATCTGAACTACGAATTTATGACGTTGGATGATATGGCAAAGGCATTGCCGGAATTTCCGAAAAACGAAATTGCATACACTACCTTAAAAGCCGAAGAAGGTGGTCTGATAAATGCAAGCATAATGAATGCAGATGATTGCATTTATGAGTGCGGTTATTCAAGTTTGACGTACGATGGGCATCAGTTCCTTGACAATGTCAGAAGTAATAGCATCTGGAGTAAAACAAAATCAATTGCAAAAGAATTAGGATGTACATCACTTCGCTCGTTATTGTCTATTTCCGAAAAAATTGTTCTTGCTGTAATTCAGTCACGATTATAGGACCGTTTCTCTCATCAATTTTTGCACATTTTTCTTTTGTCGTTAAAAAGCAGCCATTCGGCATATGACAAATTCTTTTTGGACACTCTGTATTTTTCTGTGGGTCACATAGATACAGCGTGTCCTTTTTTTCATCAAACTTCATCACGCTCACCCCCTTTCCATCATTGCAACAGTTGTTCAACTGCCGTATCTTTTGTGTCATGCTCAGGACGAGAGAGTTAATTCTTTGTCGGCTCGATCATCTCAATCTTATCTAGCACATAGCCTTGCAGATTGGCGATCGGCTTCAATGCACGGCACACCATGTCGTCGCTTAGCCCTGTGCCCATGTTCACCAGTTGTGAGACTACATTGCTGACCGACAGTGTAATTTCGGTTTCTACGATCTCGTTGCCCTCCGGCTTGTTCATTGTGTAAGTAACTGTGATCTTTTTCATATCTGCTCCCTCTTTGTAAATGGTCAATCAAAATGGCATACCGTTTTCCCGGATATGCATAAATCCCAGAATTGACAGTTCGGCACTTTCTTTGTAGCCACGAAATCCGTTTTGTCCGTCATAAACACCCTGCTTTATTTCGTATCTTGTGGAACCATGTTTTTTCCACTCAATCAAAATGTAGTAACGTTCATCCTTCTTCGGTTCTTGTTCGTCCGTGTAATCGCCGTGCCAATTGCGGATGTCTCCCGATTTCTCATCGAAAACCACCTCGTAGGCATCAACGATTCTCCCACTATTTCTAGGGTTCCAGCCGACAGGGTACGCTTTCATCTCGACGTTTTTGCCGCCTCTGTCGCAGTCATAACCCACAGTGCAGATTTCGTACTCACCGCCGGAAAACTTACACAGTACAGCTGGATACATCACAGCAACACGATTGATATCTCTGATGCTCATGCCTTTTGTTTTGATAAACATTTCAGTTTCCTCACTTTTCTTTTTATCGTCTTTCGATGTGGAGCGGTCAGCTTAGGACAAGAACATTAGAGTTCTTCTATGGATTCACCAAATAGAAAGGTCTCTAAGTTGTTTAGGGTTGCTCCCTCTTTTGCCAATTCTTTTCCACGACGTTCCAGATGTCGCAGTGTGTACATATACTGTCTGCGCTTATATTTTAATCGCTGTTCCTTTCGGGCAAGCTGTACGTCTTCTGATGCATTCAGGCGGTCAATTTCAGCTTCTACTTGCTCATCTGTCATAAGATCTTTCATGACTTACTTATCCTTTCATTTAACCATAATATGATTACACTCTTTTCTATTCTTGTGCAATCAGCACTGCGCCTTTTACCATATAGACGAATTCTGTTGTTCGCTTGCAATCCAGTTTTCTTAACAGCTCAATAAAGGTTCTCGCTTCTTCGTTCATGGTGTTACCTCCTTCACATTAGCATCAATCGTATGAGAGCAATTGCGAACAAAATCGCAACTATACTCTTTATCGTAATAGAGACTGCCATTTCCCATTTTTTCATTGACAAAACCTCCTGAATCGGATATAATGTGTTTATACACTTTCCTAAGGGGCTTTCGCCCCTTAGGTGTGTACTGGTTTATTTCGTCCATATTTCAATTATTGTTTTTATGGACATTGATACAAGTGCAAGTTTTGTGAGAACGTTGAGCGCTGTATCAAGATTACTGTCGATTTCTTTTAAGATTTCGGCAGTTTTCTTTTTGCCTTTCACTTTTTCACTCCTTTCTCTTGGTGTGATTATATTATAACATGATTCATGTTATATGTCAATACTTCTATGACATTATTTATGTTATAATAATCACAAATTTTGTTTTACTTTTTTGTGCAATGTGCATGATTTATGTTAGCTTATACAAAATATATTCTTTTACATATTGACAACTGACATTATTTATGTTATTATAAAACTAAAGGCAATGCTAAAAAGTGAGGTGTTAAAATTGAAAAATAACATTAAAAGTGTTAGAGAGCAACGAAATATGACACAAAAAGATTGTGCAGATACTTTGGGGATTACGCTTAGAGCTTGGCAAACGTATGAACAAGGTGTAAGTGAACCTAAGCAAGAATTGTTATGCAAAATAGCTGACATGTTTAACGTATCCATTGACTACTTACTCGGACGGGAAACAGGTGAACCCGAAACGATTGATAAACTTGTCGGTGAGTTCAATATGTCTGCTCTTGAAAAAGAAATTCTTGATAATTATTTAAGCCTGCCGAGTGATATGCGATGCGATCTCATGGAATTTTTACAAAAATCAGTGCGGAAGGTTATGGATGAAAGCGGTGAATGATTCATCGCTTTTTATTTTTGCCTAACAGTCGTGCACCTTGTATCATCAGTAACACACCTGCTTGCTCTTGCTTATTCAAACTTTGAATTATCTGTATGAATTTACGCAATTCTTTTTCATTCATATTGATTTTTCTCACTTTCTTTCTGCTCAATTTCGACAGAATTCGACAGGATTATAATAATTCTTGTGATTTATATAATCAAGTTATTGAAAATAATGTAAAAATATGGTATAATGCAATTGGCATGTTCAAAAAATATAGAATAGAAAGGACTTGATGTGTTATGCCAAAAAATACACAATCGACAAGTACTGGTGTTCCTACAAATAAGGAACCGTGGTATCGTCAAACTGGAATCATAGCTCTACTCACTATTTTATTTTTCCCATTGGGACTAGTTCTTATCTGGGCACATCCTAACTATCAAAATCGAACAAAGATTATGTGGACACTCGTTATTGCTGCTGTGGTTTTCCTGATCCTTACCGGTTGGTTTGGCTTGGCGTTGCTCTTGTCAGCTGCTCTCTGGATTTGGGTGTATAAGATCCATCCAGCAAAATCAGCGGCAAATGCCTTGTCTGGACATACTTGCGCATATTGCGGCGCACAATTACCAAATAGTGGCATATGCCCTTACTGTGGAGGTAAAACCAATGATGGAGAATAAAATTTTTCGTTGGATTGCTTTTGTAGTTTCTGTTATACTGGCAGTCATTGCAATTGCTGTCCATACATTTAGTGGATTTCTTTGCTTTGTGGTATCTGCATTTATTTTTATTCCATTCAATCATCTGCCTGAAAAATTAGATAGTGAATTGGATCCAAAATATCGAAAACGTGCTACCATAATTACTGCTGGAATTTTTTTGATATGTGGATTGTTGGCGTTCACTACTGCTGGAAGTCATTCTAATAACGACAATCAAATCGATACTGCTATTACAACTACAACCACTACAAGGGCTACAACAAAGCCTAAAGCAACAACCACAACTACTACAATAACTACAACCGCATCAACGTCAACAACAGAAGCCACAACAGCGACTACAGAAGCAACTACGGCTGCAATAACAGAAGCTCAAACGGAAGCAGCTACAGAGCCTGCTCTAGTTCAAGAGCCAGTAGCAGAAGAAACACCAGCTGAAGCACAGCCGCAAACGATTCATTTTGTTTTAAATGCTGCGACAGGATGTGTTCATGCAAATTCAAGCTGTTCTGCTGCGCAAAAGATTCTTCCTGAAAATTATAGCACACTGGACATTCCGGAAGATCAGCTAGCAAATTACGAGGGCGTATATTGGGCTTGTGGAAAATGCGCGAAAAGATATAGTAGTCAGTTACCAAAGTTCTAAGGAAAGTGTTTTAGATACATCTTAACAAGCCCATATGCACAAGTATCGTCGGAGCAACTTTGTTACTCATGATCTTTTCCTTCCTGCTCCGTCTTCTCCTGCTCCGCTAGCCGCTTACCATCTTTAATGCCATCGATGTAATTGATCGTAGACATGACGATTTGATTTGGTGTACCATAAATTTTCATTGCCAGTTCGAGTAAGTATCGAATATCTTGTTCGCTAACCGCAGTAGTCATGTTATCACCTCATTTCTAATTTTAGCATTGTAAAGGAGTGTGTTGTATACGCAAAATATCATCGAATTCTTTAGAGAAAGCACAATGACAAAAATTACATTTTGCATTTCCATCATTTCTTTCTGGCTTTCCATTTACAATTTCATTCGCAATCTATGGGAAAACCACAAGAACCTTGAAATTTCATTTGGTTTTATGTCCAAAGTTATAGCGTTCGATCAGTACATTCAAATCAATATTATCAATAAATCCTGCAAACAAATCACTGTATCAAGCATAAAAATGAAAAGCAATTCTAGATTTTTAAGTATGAAAAACGAACGTACTCTCTACTTGAAATTAAAAAGAATGCATGGAACAAAGATCATATCAGAAAACAATTCCTATACATCCACAACTCCATTCTACATTTGTGGATTAGGTTATTACTCTGGATGTTTTAGGATTTCTAAAAGCGAAAATTATTTGAAGTGTAATGAAACTGTAGAAATCATTCTCGGTACAAATCGTGGAAAAATCAAAAAGAAAATAATAACCCCGAAATCCTATAGTAACCCGAAACACATTACCGATGCATAAACGCAGTGATAACACCCATAATGAGCGACAGGATTACCATTATCAATGATGCATACGTCATTCAATCATCCATTTCTTTTCACTCCATTTCTAAATTTATTTTAAAACGAAAAAATTCCTTGCTTTTTTTCTTGCCGTATGCTATAATGGGAAAGAAGAAATGGGCGGCGGCAAGTACCGCCCGATCTTCTTGTTGTGTTAGCCTTGCTGGTTTGTTCTTACCGTTCCAGCAGGGCTTTTATTTTTACCTTTGCTTCTTCAATGTTCTCGCATCCGTTCAGGATTTCAAGAATCATTTTCAGGAAGGTTTCCAGTTCAAAACTGTTCATGTCTTCCATGTTTTTCTCCTTTCTGACACCTGCCGTCTTATTCAGCTTTGTTCGGGTTTGTCCCTTGCTGTGATTCTATAATATCACAAAGCCGAACATCTGTCAATGCTATTTGTTCGTTTTTGTAATATTGCACAAAAGAATTAGTTCGGATTCGTGCAAAAAGGATACTTTTTCCGGAAAATCAACCGTAGATATTGACAAATGTTCGGTTTTGTGATATCTTATTGTTGTAGAGAGGAGGTGCAAAAAATGATTGGAGATATATTAAAGCAACTAAGAACGAAAAAAAGACTTACATCGGAAGAACTATGCGCTAAGATTGGAATAAAAGGTGGTTCATACCGCAATTACGAACGTAACGACCGAAAACCAGATTATGACACACTTGTAAAACTCGCTGACTTTTATGGTGTATCTACAGATTACTTATTAGGACGGGAAACGATGTCGGAAAAAGATGATTTAAGTTCTTTTGTTAAGCATACCAATGTAAAGGACTTAGAAGAAATCTTGATTCGCCGCTATCTGGAATTATCCGACGATCAGCGTGAAGCAGTGTTAGACTTCATGCGTCGGGCAATTCAGGAGGAAGCCGGGCGACGTGGTATTGTGCTCCACCGCAACGGCACAGAGACCGTACAAGAAGCGGCAAGAGGTTCTAACCTACCAAATGCAACCAGTTTGGCGACGTATACAGCAGAACAATTACAACGACTGGACAATGCGCCTGACGTCGATCCCGATCTATAATAAATAAAAATCACCTTGAATGGTATAATAGCCGTTGAGGTGATAAAAATGGATTATGGAATCTATAAAAATGCACGCAATGCTAGTTGGCAATGTTTAATTGATTGTGGCGTATCTGAATTACCTGTAAAACCTGTGCAGATAGCCGATCACTACGGGATTGCATGCAAAGAAAGTGAAGAACTTCTGTCAAATGGCGAATCTGGAAAACTCATTCGGAGAGAGTCTGGAAAAGTTCAAATCATCGTCAGACCAACAGACGTTGTTCAGCGAAAGCGGTTCACGATCTTACACGAGTTAGGGCATTATTTGTTAGGCGAATCGGAATATTCTGCGGAACGTTTTGCCGTGGGCGTATTGATGCCTGCGTGCGTTCTGTGGGGCGTTGGAGCCTTTACCCCGGAAAGCATATCCCAAATCTGCAACGTGTCACAGCAAGCCGCACAACGGCGATCGGAACGAATGCGAATTTTGAGGGAAAGAAACAAGTTTCTAACACACCCGTTAGAGCGCCAAGTATATGGTCAATTTCAAAAATTCATTAAATTGAAGCAAAAAAGTTAAATACAATTTTGACATAATCGACAATGTTATTACAATTTGGATACGATTTGCTAGAATGTATTGATTTTCTCGCATGCATGTGTTATACTATTCTTGTAAAATTAAAAACAAGGAGTGTATGATTATGAAACATACCAAGAAAATTGCCGTTTTAGTTGCTGCCATTTTATCTATGGAATCCTTCGTTGCATGCGGAAACACAGACGATTCCAACAGCTCTTCCAGTAGCAGTTCGGAAAGCTCTGCTGAATCTTCCGAATCCACTACAGCAGAAACTTCCGAAGTGTCTACTGCAAAAGGTAGCGAAGAAGAGTCCACAACTGCCGATGAAAGCGCAGAGGATTCACAAAAACTGCAAGTAGAACGAGGAGACGACACGACAACCATTACCATTCCGGCTGATTTAATTAATGATCAGGAAGCCACGATCTCAGAAGCAGATTCTAATCCGGATGTTGTATCTTATACGGTGAATGATGATGGTTCCATTACATATGTATATACAAATGAAGCCTATCAAAAAATCGTGGATCAGATGCGCACAAAATTTAATGATACTGTAACAGAATTGCTTGGATCTGGAACGTATAAAAGTATTCAATCCATCGATGGGGATGACGATCTGAAGAATGTTACCATCACTGTAACCAATCAACAAGACTATGAGAATAGCATGGACGGTTTTATCATGCTTGGCTTATATGCTTATGCTGGATATTATCAGGTTCTGGTGGATCAGTCAGAAGAATATTCTGTACAGTTCCATTTAGTTGACAGCTCTACCGGGCAGGAATTCCATTCGGTAGCGTATCCAGATGATATTGGAAATAAAACAGAATAAAAAAATACGCCTCACTAAAATCAAGTGAGGCGTATTCCATAAGGAAAGGAGTGTATCGCATGGAGCAATATTGCATTTATCTTCGAAAGTCTCGTGCTGATGCGGAAGCAGAAGCAAGAGGAGAAGGAGAAACACTTGCTCGACATGAACACGCATTGCTAGGATTAGCAAAATCACAAAAGTTGGCAATTGTAAAAATTTACCGTGAAATTGTCAGTGGAGATAGTATTGCTGCTCGACCACAAATGCAGCAAATGCTTCAAGATGTAACAGATAAAAAATATACTGGTGTGTTGGTGATGGAAATAGAACGGCTTGCCCGTGGAGATACCATAGATCAGGGCGTAGTAGCACAAGCATTTAGAGAATCAAATACAAAAATTGTCACACCAATCAAGACATATGATCCAAGCAATGAATTTGATGAAGAATACTTTGAGTTTTCACTTTTTATGAGTCGCCGTGAATATAAGACCATTAAACGTCGTATGCAAGCAGGGCGAATTGCATCTATTAAAGAAGGTAATTATATTGGTACCAATCCACCATATGGGTATAAAAAAATACAACCTGAACCTAAAGTAAAGACATTGGAAATAGTTCCAGATGAAGCAGATGCTGTGCGAATGATGTTTGACATGTATTTATCTGGCATGGGAGCAAAAGCAATTGCAACACGTTTGAATCAATTACAAATACCGCCTCGAAAATCTCCAGCATGGGAACCTGTTAGTATACGAAAAATTTTGCAAAGTCCAATCTATGCAGGAAAAATTGAATGGCATACGAAAAAGGATGGTACAATTCTTGCAGATGGACTGCATCCGGAAATTATTTCATGGGAAGAATTTCAGCAAGTACAAGAACGTCGAAAGAGAAAAACTTCGCCTGTTCCAACTGGATATACTACACAAAACTATTATCACAATATATTGTTTTGTGCAAACTGTGGGCATCAAATGAAGCGACGACCTGCTCCAAACGGTTCTTCTCATATGCTATGTGTAAGGCAGCAATGTCGAGGAAAAGTTGTAAGTGCTCCTACTAGTCGAGTGGATGAAGCGGTTCTAGAGGCAATACGATATCGTATACAAGAATTAAAACTCAGTAAAGAAAAAATAGAAAAAGAAGATTATCATACCAAAGAAAATGAGGAAAAGCAACGTACTAGATTAAAGAAAGCGTTAGAGAAACTACAAAAACAAAAAGAAAAGCTGCACACACTCTTGGAAACGGATGTGTACAGCGTAGAAACCTTTTTGGAACGTTCAAAAGTACTTGAACAGCAAAAATTAGATTTGGAGACAGAATTAGCGGAACTTAATGATGCACAAAAAGAAGTGCATTTATCTCCAAAACAAGCGTTGCTATGGTTGCAACATACACTGGATCACTTTGAAACTGCAAATCCGGAGCAGAAAAATAAAATGTTGCAACGAGTGATCAAACGAATTGAATATAGCAAAACGGAAAGAATGTGCTACCGTAAGCAGACCTCTGACTTGGCGTTGCACGTTGAATTTTTGTAACTATTTATGTACAAGTGAGATATAATGTCTTTTTTTCATAGATCCACATATCTTAATTTGCACTCCTTTCCCAAGGCCACGGCCCTTCTACCCAGTTCCATGGAGTATTGGATGCACTTTGTTGAGCTGTCAATGGCCCATATTTTTTAATATATCGGTCTTCTGTATTTTGCTTCATCATTTTGTATTTCTGAAAAAGTTGCAAGGCTTCTTTTGAATGAGGGTGCGTATCCAGGTAAAGATTTAAATCATATAGGGCAAAATCATATTTTTGTATGGCTTTTAACAGCATCTGTTTTTCATGCATCATGGACACTCCTTCCTAAAAATGGATAATCCAATTCTTGAAAAATTGTTCCAATTGGAAGTGCACGATCAGCATCATATACTTCTCCCCAAGACTGAAATGGTACATATGCCATTCCTAGCGGCGTTTGTGATGGAAATGAAGGGATATCAGTATTTTTTTGTTCCAAAGCATCTACATAACCAGTCAAAACAGTTTTTCTTTGATCTGGACGCATACGCATATAATCAAAATCTGTATTGAATTGCACTACAAATTTCTCCTTTCGTAAAATAAAAGGACATTCGAACTTGAATGTCCTTACTTTATTTTATGTGTCAGTTACAAATTCGTGCATGCATGATTCTTGCTATTGTATTTCTCGGATCGTTCACTTGATGACTACCCGATATCGAAAATCATAAAAAGCTCATCTAAATTTCTGATAAATAAAAAACAATAGAAAACATATTTTTATGTGTAGCAGAAAATCTTCTAACATGTAAAAAGTGCAGCAGCTATTTTCAGCTGCTGCACTTTCTTTAATAAAAAAATGATTGCTTTAAGAAATAAGATCATCCCATGTAATACTATTTCCAACTGCGTGCTCTGCATAATAAGTCAATATCAACGTTGCATCTGTCAGTGTAATTCCATCGACATGATCAACATTAAGAGCATCTACAATTGCTTGATTGACGGAATCATCTTCACTAAATTGATAACTATTTCCAACTGCTTGTTCTGCATAGTAAGTTAGGGTCAGTGTTGCATCACGGATGGTGACATCACCATCTAAATCGGCATCTCCGGGAATAATTTGAATATTTTCTGATTTTCGAACATCTATTGAAAAAGAAATGGGATCACTATATGCATAACCGTCATTGATATAAAGGTAAACAGTTTCTCCCTTTTTTAGTGTATAAGGAAGCAAAAAGTTAGCATCTTCACCGCCATCGTCACTATATGCAAGAAAATCATCATCATTGTTCAGATCTGCATGCAGTAACAGCCATATATTGGTATCAGCATCACCATAGGATTGGAACAGATATTCTCCGTCTTCTGGGGCTGTAAAACGATACCAGGCACAGTAAACAGATTCATTTGACAGTTTGGTATTCAGTGGCAAATCTGGAATGATATCTGGAATAATATGAGAAGGATGTACGGACACTACTGCTGTATCAATGGAAACCTTTTCATTGCCCGTGCTTCGCACATAATAGTAAATAGTTTGTCCTTTTTCCACTTGATCAGCAGATAGAAAGGTGGAAGAATAACTCTCATCGCTGGGATCACCGATGTTAAAATTCACATCATCTAAAGAGTAATAGGAATGCCCCATGATATTGGTTGACCCGGAAGCTTGAAAACGGTAAAAATTTGTTTCTGGTGCAGTAAATTGATACCAGACACAGTATGCAGAATCACTGCTTGTGCTTGGTGTGTCAAGTGTTAAAGGCAGTATGTCTTTGTCTGTTGGAACAACCCAATGTGGATCTTCCGCACCGCAAATGGTGCAGACACCATTCTGATAAGTATGTTCACAAGTGTCTTGATAAATTGGCGCCGTATCATTTGATACATCTTTTTGACTGGCAAATACAGCATAGGAAACACTACCTACACATGCCACAACAGATAAAAGCATTGCCAATATTCTTTTTTGAAAGTTCATTTTCATCTTCTCCTATCATTAAAATTTCAAAACTTTTGTTTTGATGCATTTATTATAGCACATTTTAGAACCTAATTCAATTTATTTTTAGAAGGAACCATAGGATGACTATTTATTTTTGAATGGATAAATAATATTCGTACATGGCAATTGCCTGATGGATTGCAAAGGTGGTATGATATTTATGTTCTGCTAAGTCAGATTTTATTGTTGCAAGTGCAGTCAACACATAGCCTGGATTTTCTGTTTCTTCTTCGTAGAAGGTAACATGGTCCCCTTCACTATTTTTATCTACTTGCACTGCGATTTCCAAATTGCAGTCGTTTTTCTCTACATAATGAAATACAGAATTTGTTGCATTGGTCTGTACATCTGTTACCAATTTTTCAATTGCACTGGTGCTGTCTCGATACACCATTAAAATGGTATCATTTGCAATTTCTGTAATTGCGTCGTAGACGTTCTTTGTCATACCATTGTCATCTGTGTAGTCATACCGAACAATCCAGTAAGGCAAGCAGTAGACGGCAGATAAGTTCTTTGATGCAGCATATTGTTGTGCTGTTTCAATGAATTTTACTTGCTGGTACCTTGAATCATTGTTATTTTTCCAATCATACTCTGAATTCGTCCATACTTCCACATCATAGGAAACGCCTGCTAATCGTGCGTCATAATCCACAAAGCTGTTATATTCTGCAACTTTATCAAAAACACGATTAATTGCTGTTTGATAGGTATCTTCATATAACCATGTTTTTTCGCCAGTCAGCAAATACACTTTAATATCTCTTGCATACGCATTCTTTACAAAAGTTTCTACCACATTTTTGTTATTAACCAGTTTATTGGCTCCGCTGGAATAGTAAATTTCTGTGACACCGTAAAATTTCATTGCATCTAAGAATGCATTTTGTGTTTCCATGTCATCATCAATTCCATATAGAGCAGCTTTTGTGCCTTTCCAATACCAAGTTGCACAATTCATTTTTGTTTCTTCACAAATCACGTAAACATCCATTGTACTAGAATTATACAAATAGTTTATGGTATTATTCTCTAAACCAAGTTGTTCACGATTGACAAGGTAGAAATGATCAATGGAATAATCCAAAGGACGGCCCATTTTTTCTTCAATGGTTTGCTTTAAGTTTCCTGTTATCTGATAATTATACTCCGACTTTGAGATGTAGCCATTTGCAACAGCATCTTCATAACACATGCCGATCAATTGCTCCAAAGGATTTTGGACGGATGAAGTCATTAACGCTCGCTTCATAGAGGAAAGATCAAATGCATCTAATTTCCCATCCGCACAGAAATCACCAGCCTGTCCGTTTGCAAGATTTGCGGTGGAAGAATCTAGCAGCCATTGCTGCATCAATACGATATCTGCAATAGAAAATTGACCGTCTGCGTTGACATCGCCTGTAGCAGATTGCGTGCGTTCTACTGCATTTAAAATAGATTGGCTGTTGTCTTGTGCAGGGTTTATTGTTCCTGTTGCGGAAATTAAATTGGACGTGCTGAAATAAGCAGTCATAATACATGCCATCAATGCAGCGAATGATTTTTTCATGATTGAAACGACTCCTTTTATATATTTTTGTTTAATCTTGTGAATTTTCATTTTGCTGATCAAGCAGTTCTGCTTGCGTATCATAAATCAAAGATAAAATCTTAAAAGAATTGTTTCATGCATTCTGGTAAATCTTTGATGTTTTTTATTCTTGCACTTGGATAAATTGCTTTTCCAAATCCATATTCAGCATAAATAAATGGAATTCCCGCATATTTCGCGGCTTTTTCATCTCCTTCTGTATCTCTTACATAAACAGCAGTTTGAATACGATTGCGTTTCATTAAAATCTTGATATTCATTCCTTTATGAAAGCCTGTTCTTCCAGACATTTCAAAATCTTTAAAATAAGATTTTAGATGATGTGCATGTAAAAATGCCGAAACATATCCATCTTGACAATTACTTACAATGTATAAATCATAATCTTTGCTTAGAGAATTTATTGTTTGTTCTACTTCATCATAAAGAATAGCTCCATTCTCAAATAAGTATTGAACTTCTTCATTTGCAAAATCATCCAAAATAATTTGACGGTTTTCTTTTGATAGTTCTGGAAATAAAATATCCCCTATTTCTGTCATGGTTTTCCCCATGAGTTTGGCAACTTGTTCTTGCTTTATGTGAAAAGTCGCTTCTTTATGTTGATCAAGTACACGATTCCAAATAGCACAAGCACATCCTGTAGAATCCCACAAAGTGCCATCTAAGTCAAAAATAATTGCCTTCTTCATATTTTTCACTTCCCTACAAATTTACAAGATACTTTTTCAGAATATCCTATATTAACTGAAACTTTGTCCACTATTGAAACAATCATAGTAAACTTTATATCACCGGCTGTACACAATTCATTTTCTATGGTGTAATTGCAAAGATTAAAGTATTCCATTTTCGATTCCGTTTGGTAATGCAAAATTCTTCTTATTTTTTCCATTTTTAAGCATATCATAAATGAAGTGATTTTTCAAGCTATTTTTCATAAACTTGACAAGTATCCTGTTTCAATCAAAAATAATATAGAAAAACAATAAGACCGATAACGAACTGTTACCGACCTTATTGTTTTATTGATTCCACTATCTCAATCCATGTTGCTTTCCGCTTTTAGAAAGCAAATGCAGAACGCCTGATACTATTGCAGAAATACCTAACAAGTATTGCAGCCACTGTGCATGACCGGAAAAATCCATGAACGGGTTGTACCAATCCAATAGTTTGATTACGAGGAATGCCAACCCTAAGATAATTAATTCATGATCCAGCAGCTGCTGAATCCATTGGACGATTTTCATTGTATTCCTTCCGTTAAAAGAATTCCATCCGGAACAGCATGTTCCGGTTTATAGGGATGATTGATTGCATGATTTTGATAGGTCATGAAGGAACAGTGTCCGCCGTCTAAGTTATATGCTACTTTGCAGCCTAGTTGTTCAAACAGTTGTGCAAGTTCATTTAGAAACATTCCACGGGAATAATCTTTTTGTCTGCCATCTACCACAACAAAACAATAATGTCCTGGTTCATAATATCCGATAGCGGTTCGTGGATGTGATTCTCGAATATAGTCCCATGTCAAGAAATCGGTTTTTGCTTTTCCATTTGAATCCAGCAGACTGGGGCCGAAAATCCAGCTTTGATAGGCACCAGTTTGGATGAGTGTTTGAGTATTTAATTCTTCCGGTGTATAAATTTTCATGGTTCCGTCCCAATTTAATACACAAGTTTCCATATCTGTTGCAGCACTGCGGTAAATGGAGCCATTGCGAATGATAGTGCCGTTGTCCTGATGTCGATTGTTGTTATAGGAATCACCATTGACAGATAGAATTGCATTGCTTCGTTGTGCCATATCGGTCAATTTTTCCTTGTATCCAACTCCATATGTATCTTTTGCAAAAACAGTTTGAAAGCAAGTAATATCACCAATATAGACATCAGCTACTGTATAGGAGATTTTAGTGCCGTATTTTAGATGGTTTCCTTGTTCAGAAGCATCTGTTTGGTTGCTGTCAATCGTATGTTTGGTAATGGTGATGGATAAATTGGGACTTCGATAAGTATCCGCAGTTTGAATAATGGTATCAGAAAATTTCTCTTTCCAATTGGTAGAAGTAGGAAGATAGTTTGTTTGCTGTAATGTACTGTTTTGCTGTACAGGTTCTCCTGTTGACGTCAGCAATGGGAAGGCAGCAGCGGGAAGTCCATGCTGCGGACGAAGGTAAGCATCATACCAGATTCCTAAAAGCAGCAGCGCAGCTATGATAAGATCTACGCCAAGAAGAAGCAGACGGTTTCGCATAGATTACGCCTCTTTTCGTTTTTTTGTAATTTTCTGAAGGATCCAATCGGTTCCTTTTACGGAAGCGATTCCAATGATGCAGCCAATTCCTGCGCCTGCCAGCACATCGGATGGAAAATGAACAAAAAGGTACAATCGAGAAAAGGCAATCGCGCCTGCCAATAAATAAGCAGCAATTCCAACCTTTCGATTCCAATGCCAAAGAATTGTTGCCGCTGCAAAAGATGCCATAGTGTGTCCAGATGGAAAAGAATAATCATTTGGCATTGCAATCAACATGGCATGTTCTTCTATCCAACATGGACGATTGCGTGCAATAATATTTTTTAACAACAAATTGCCGATGAGGACACACCCAACACAGCCAGCTCCTAACTGTATTCCGTTTTTTCTGGTTCTGGAATTAAACAATAGAAATATTGCGATCAGAACCCAGAGAATACCGCCGTTTCCAAGTGTTGTAATTTTTGGCATTAAAAAATCTAAAGTAGAACAGGACAAATCTTGTATGCTGTGTAAAATCTTAAAATCCAGTTTGGTTAGCCATTGCATGTATTACACTTCCTTTTGATGGGATGCTGGAAAAATTAGGAACCGCTGTACCACTAAACTACAGAAAAACAATGTGATTTCTACAAATATTTTTGCTGCAAAAGCAGGAATTCCACACACTGTTAAGCCTTGCAACATAAGCGTGTTTGCTGCCAAAATACCAGCTGCTAATAAAAAATATTGCCAGATGGTTCCCTTTCGATGATCATGAAATACAAATTTTTGATTCAATTTGTAATTGAACAAACAACTAATGACACGGGCTAAAATGTTGCCGGCAGAAATTGGTAGGATCAAAGAAAAAAGATTAAATAACCCATAATCCAGCAAGAAACTTAATAAAGAAGAACCAGAGAACTTAAAAATAGAACGATAAATCTGTATGGAATCTCGGAATGGTTGAAAATGGGAAACAGAATTTTTTTGATCCAGGTAAACGGTTTGAATTGGAACCTCCTGCCATGGGATGCTATGTTCCGCACTTTGGAGCAGGACATTCATTTCATATTCGTATCGTTCTTCTTCTACTTTTAGAAAGAATGGAATCCACGCACTGGGAAATGCACGCAGTAATGTTCATAGGATAAATGGATCCATGCATTTCCAATCGTTCCAGATCGATGTACCGAACAGCAAAAGTCACTGGTGTAATGTGTCAACTCCCCAAGTTTAAAAATTGACCATAAAGAAGACCGGTTACGGTAAGTTTCAATCTTTTGGAAAACATAAGCAGCGGATTTTTGATAAAAATGCCGGTGGAAAAATTGGGTAGGCAAATAATCTGGAATAGCAGCACCCAAACAAAAGAGCCAACGCTCTATCGGCGATAAATTTTCCTGTATGGCTGCGATTTTTGCAATGAGGTAATGTGTGCGAGGTTTCATAATGAAGCACCTTCCTTTTAGGCACTTTGGATCTGTTGATTTTCCAGTACCTGTTTATAGTACGTTTCTACTTTTTCTGCAAATGCAGCCGCGGAGAACTGATCTGCTGTTTGTCGTGCACAAGCAGTAAATTGCTGTTTCTGGTGGTATGTCTGCATAATCCAGTGCTGAAATGTTTTAAAAGAAGTGTACAGCCCACCGTTGAAGCCATCGGTCACAATGCCGTCTAGACAGGGGTCTTTTCGACAAACCAATGGAAGTCCGCTTGCAAGCGCTTCTAAGTAGGTTAGACCTTGTGTTTCACTCTGAGAAGCACTTAGGAATACATCGCCTATTTGATAGTAGATTGGAATTTTACTTGGTTCTACTGCATCTGTAAAAATAACACGATCGGCAATTCCTTTTTCCAGTGCGAGTTGCTTTAAAGTAGGTAAATAAGTTCCGCCGCCTACGATACAAAGTACAGCATCCGGTAGAGAAAGTCGTCCGAAATAGCAGATGAGTTCCTCTAAATTCTTTTCCTTTGCTACTCTGCCAACGGTCAGCAAAACTTTCTGGTTTGGCTGAATTCCAAGAGCATGCTTCAAAGCAGTTAGTTGTTCAGAAGAAGCTTGTTGCGCAAATGGACGTAGATTCAATCCAGTTGGAATAACTGCGATTGGTTTTTGAACGCCATAGGAACGTAACAGGGTTTCTACCTTATGGCTAGGAGCAATCACACCGGCAGTATGTTGTAGGATATGTCTAGTCATCGCAATAACTGCTTTTCTGCCTAATGTGATGCTTGGTGAAAAATAATGCGTATAATCTTCATAGATGGTGTGATAGGTATGTACAATCGGGCATCCTACAGCGGCAGCAATTTTCTTTGCCATAGAAAACGAGAAAAATTCAGATTGTGAATGAATGATATCCGGTTTCCAGCTTATTAACTTTTGCAAACGGCTCTTTCGAAAACAAACTGCTGCTCTTGCACTGTTACAGTGCTTCCCGATGCCAATTGATCCGATTCGTATAATATCTTCTTGATTTTCGCCACGTAGGCATTGTGACGGACAGAGGATTTTTACTTCATGTCCTCTTTTGCGTAGCTGTGTTTCCAGATTCAAAATCGAAGTGACAACACCATTAATCATAGGGACATAGCAATCTGTTGTAATCAAAATTTTCATTTTTCATGCTCCTCTCTTTTTCTTATTGTATTTAGTATAATGGACAAGGTCAAACAGAAATGAAAGCAAAGATAAACGAAAGATAAACTTTCCCACATCTAGAAATTCGTACCAATTGAGATGAATGCTTATCTAGTAAACCTTTGCAAATAACTGCAAAAAACGCTTACAGAAATCATTATTCTGTAAGCGTTTCTCTTATAGCACCAAAAGAAGGGTTCCTGTTGTTAGGAAACCCAATCCGATTCCGGAACGTCGATTCAGGCGTTCTTTCAAAACGATACCAGAAAAAGCAATGGTTACGAGAATACTCAGTTTATCAATAGGAACCACGGCACTTGCCGGACCGTTTTGTAAGGCGTGATAATAACATAGCCAGGAAAGTCCTGTTGTAAGTCCGGAAAGCACTAAAAACAGTAAATCTTTTCGATTTAGCGTATGCAGGGTATGCTGCTGACCGGTAACAAATACCATACACCATGCTAGTACCAGGACAACACAGGTTCGGATTGCTGTGCCTAAATTGGAATCAATATCTTGAATGCCAACCTTTCCCAAAATAGAAGTCATGCTGGCGAATATTGCAGATAAAATGGCATAAAGCAGCCAGCCTTTTCCAGTTGATTTTGTTGGCTGTTTGTCGGTACGTTTGGGGAGCATAAGAAACGTGCCTGCTCCGATTAACAGCATACAGCATACTTTCAGAATGGTCAGAGACTCTCCAAGCAGTAAAAATGCTAGCAGCATTGTCAAAATTGTACTGGATTTATCAATTGGGGCAACTTTGTTGACATCGCCAAGCTGTAAAGCTTTGAAATAATACAGCCAACTTGCACCAGTGGCGCATCCGGATAGCAGTAAAAATAATAATGTTTTTCCAGAAATGGTACCAATTTCGGAAAATGCACCTGTTAGCAGTACCATGAACCAGGAAAACAACAAAACAATGACAGTTCGCAAAGCCGTCGCAACGGTGGAATTGATATGCTCCATGCCAATTTTTGCCAAAACAGCAGTGATCCCGGCAAAGAAAGCAGAACCACACGCAAAAAGGATCCACATCATTTTGATTCATCTCCTAAGCCCGAAACCGGTATCCGGCACCCCATACGGTTTCAATGTATTTAGGGTGTGAAGGATCCTCTTCCAATTTTTCTCGCAAACGATTGATATGTACTGCAACGGTTGCATTATCCCCGATTGCGTCCATTCCCCAGATGCGTTCATATAGAGTTTCTCGATCAAATACGGTATCGGCGTTGGTCACTAGAAATAGCAGCAATTCATATTCCTTATTTTTTAAGCTGACTTCCTGTTCTCGCACAAATACACGGTGTGATTTTGGACAAATTCGAATGGCCCCCACTGTAATATCTTGCTGTGTTTCTTGTGGCATTTTCAGTCGCTTATAAGTGGCAATGTGCGCTTGCACTCTTGCTACCAATTCGCTGCGTGAGAACGGCTTGACAATATAAGAGCTTGTGTTCATAGCGAAAAAGTGATATAATAGGAGACATGAAAAAAGAGTA
>ERZ824473.582-NODE-582-length-63138-cov-12.230934_pt1 | contig 63138 bp, 50 predicted proteins | sample MGYA00519874_ERZ824473 | MGnify/ENA primary metagenome ERZ824473 (study PRJEB31778, sample SAMEA3449151) | human gut metagenome | biome: human gut; feature: human-associated habitat; material: faeces | place: United Kingdom | collected 2010/2012 ... | reverse complement strand
CCATGCCTATGGCTGGCTGCCATAAATCAAGGGGCAAATATATAGTAACAGGAGACGAAACGCATGAAGAAAGACTGTGAGGTCGTCCGCGACCTGATGCCGCTGGTGCTGGATGATGTCGCCAGCGACGGGAGCAAGCACATGGTGTCGGCGCATGTGCAGACGTGCGCGGAATGTGCCGCATACATGAATCAGCTCAAAGCTGACCTGCCCGCCGGAAAGAAAAGCGAGTTGGATTCGCGCGCCGCGTTCGACGCCGCCGCCCAGACGCTGCGGAAGCAGAAGCGCCGCCGCACCCTCCGCAATGTCCTGCTGGGTGCGCTGATTGTGTGCATCCTCGGGCTGGCAAATCTATACTGCTTCGATTGGCTGATGAACGAAACGCGCCCGATTCCGACGAGCGAGTACGGGATTCAGCTGTCCCAGCTGGCGGACGGCAGGCTTGTCGCTTCGTTTGACTATCATGAAAGCACGACCCCGCTCTACGTCAAGCGGCAGCAGGTGACGGAGACGGCAGCTGACGGAAGTCGCGCCGAAATTCTCTATCTCTGCGCCGAAAAGCATATCGTGCCGCATACGGCAAGCACGCCTATGCAAAACACCGGCTTCACGCTCGATTCCGGCTGGCAGACGACGACGGCGGAGATTCGGCAGGGAACGCCGGAGGATTATCAGGTGCTGTGGCGACAGGGGGATGAGGATGCGGCGATTCCGGCAGCGTCGCCAGAGCTGGAAGCATATTACGCATGGGAAGCGGTGCTGACACAGCTTTGGTCGCAGCACTCGGAAAGCGCGGACGGAAAAGCGGGCTTCCCCGGCGTGAATGGAGAACGCTACACCTTGGCAATCCACCATGCGGACGCGCTGGCGGCGTGCGTCCCGGAGTGGCAGCCGCGGGTCACGCCGCAGTATCTGCTGCTGGATGATGAGACGATTCAGTGGATTTTGGCGGGTGTGACGGAGGAGGTTGAGATAGATGACCCGTGAGCAGTTTCTCTCCCAATACACCGGGGAATGGTCGCCATCCGACGGGCATTGGTTTGGCTTGGATTTTGGCTGGCGAGGGCAGGAATATCGTTTTCAGACGGATTCGATGTATCACCCGGCAAATACAGTACTGCCTGACGGGCGTGAAGCGCGATTCGGCGTGTACAAAAAAGAAGGTTCGGCGTATGCGCTGATTGGCGAATATGCCACGCCGCAGGAAGCGCTGGCGCAATGCCGCATTCAGGGAATGCCTTTGGGCGACATTCTCGAAGATGAATCGACAGAATTACTTGGGCAGGACTAAAGTGGAAAATGATAGCAGCTTTCCCGAAAGGGAAAGCTGTTTTTTGCAGCAGATAAATGCTTAATGATGGAAAATATGAATCTTTTTCTCGCATTGCAAAACCCGCGCATCTGTGCTATCATGTCGATACAGGCTGAAAACCAGCCATCAAGGAGGAAAAGTGCAATGTATACGCATCAAGACAACAAGGTGACAGGCTTGACGGTGGCTTACATCGGCGGCGGCTCACGCGGATGGGCGTGGGGTTTCATGCGCGACATTATTTCCGACGGGCAAATCAGCGGCACGGTACGGCTGTACGACATTGACCGCGAGGCGGCGGAGCGCAATCAGAAAATCGGCACGATGCTGGCGGCGCATCCCGACGCGGCATCCAAGTGGACGTTTGAAGTCAGCAGTTCCTTGCAGGAGGCGCTCACGGGCGCGGATTTCGTCGTCATCAGCATTCTGCCGGGAACGTTTGCGCATATGCGCGGCGATGTACACCTGCCGGAGCGCGTCGGCGTGTATCAGTCCGTGGGCGACACGGTGGGCGCGGGCGGCTTCATGCGGGCAATGCGCACGATTCCGATGTTCGTTGAGATTGCCGAAGCGATTCGCGACTTCGCGCCGAACGCATTTGTCATCAACTATACGAACCCGATGACGCTTTGCGTGCGGACGCTGTACGAGGTATTCCCGCAGGTAAAGGCGTTCGGCTGCTGCCACGAGGTGTTCGGCACGCAGAAGGTGCTGTGCGCGATGCTGGATGAGCAGGAGCACATTCCCGGCGTGAAGCGGCAGGACTTGTACACCACTGTCACCGGCATCAACCACTTCACTTGGATTACCTCTGCCAGCTATCAGGGCATGGATTTGATGCCGCTGTACGCCCGCTTTGTGGAGGAGCATCCCGAAGGCATTCAGCTGGGGTCGGACAATTGGATGAACAGCCATTTCGCGTGCGCGCACAAGGTCAAGTTCGACCTGTTCCAGCGCTACGGGGCGATTGCGGCGGCGGGCGACCGCCATCTGGTGGAATTCCTGCCGCAGTGGTATCTGCACAGCCCGGAGACGGCGCACCAGTGGAAATTCGACCTGACGCCCGTTTCGTGGCGCGAGGATGACCTGAAGAAGCGGATGCAGCGCTCGGACGACCTGCTCAGCGGAAAAGAGCCGCTTGACCTCACGCCGTCGGGTGAGGAAGGGCATTTGCTGCTCAAGGCGCTGCTGGGGCTGGGGAACATGGTCAGCAACGTGAACGTGCCGAATCAGGGGCAGATTCCGAACCTGCCGATTGGCGCGGTGGTGGAGACAAACGCGCTGTTCTCGCGCGGGCGCATCGACCCGATCTGCGCGGGCGACATGCCGGCGAACATCCTGCCGCTGGTAGCGCGCCACGTCTACAATCAGGAAAACACCTTGCAGGCTGCGCTGCACTGCGACCGCAAGCTGGGTTTCTCCACGTTCATGAACGACCCGCAATTGGGCGGCGTGACGCTGGAGGACGGGCAGAAGCTCTTCGACGACATGCTGCTGCATCAGCGGGATGTGCTGCCGAAGGGATGGTTTGAATAAGGATATGAAACTCAGGCGAATACTGGCGCTGTCTCTGCTGCTGCTTTCGACGCTGACGCCCGCTTCGCTGGCGGAGACGGCGCATCCGGGCTTCTATCAACCGCAGGAAAACGCGGCGATGGACTACGACGATTCCGAAAGCCGCTGGAGCTTTGCCCGGAGCGCCGAAAGCGAGCACTTCCTGCTGTTCTGGGAGGCGGGGTTCTGCGAGAATCCGCTGAACGCCGCACCGGACATGCGGGTGGATACAGCGGATTTGCTGGAAAAGGCGGAGCTGTTCTACGCGGAGAACGTAGATCGGCTGCACATGGCGGATGAACCCCTGCCCGGCGGCGACAAGCTGCAAATCTACCTGCTGTATACGGCGGATTGGGTCGCGACGGGGGCGGGGTACGACAACCGCATCGGCGCGTTGTGGATTTCGCCCGCGACGTGTCAGCCCGCCGGGTCAGTGATTGCGCACGAAATCGGGCATTGCTTTCAGTATCTGACATACTGTCAGGCGCTGGAAAGCGGTGCGCCGGATGACAGCCGCGCCGGATTCCGCTACGGTTACGCGGAGAACGCGGGCAATGCGCTGTGGGAAATCGGCGCGCAGTGGCAGTCTTGGCAAAGTTATCCGGAAGAAATGTTCACCGATTACGAGATGGAAACGTGGTTTCAGCAGTACCACCGTGCGCTGGAAAACGAGTACACCCGCTATCAGAACTTCTGGTGGTTCTACGCGCTGACCGAGCAGTACGGCTTGGATGCGTACAGTCGGATTTGGCGGGAAAGCGCCTACCCGGAGGATGCATATCAGACGTTCATGCGCCTGTACCTTGCTAACGACCTGAACGCGTTCTACGACGCGCTGTACCGCTATGCGTCCCATGCGGTCACGTTCGACTTTGCGGCGGCTGCACCATACAGCGCGGCGTGGCAGGGGCGCTATGACGCAACGCTGTACGATGTCGGGGATGGCTGGCAGCGAATCGCCTATGCATCCTGCCCGGAAGCGAACGGCTTCAGCGCGATTCCGCTCGACCATCAAGGCGCAAACCGGGTGACGGTGTCGTTCCGCGGCTTGCAGCCCGGTTCAGCGCTGGCGGCGGATGACCCCGGTCTGTACTATATCGGGGACGAAGCCACCCCGGAGAACCTGACGGGTCACACACGCATTTACAACGCGGTGGATGCTGCGCCGGGCTGGCGCTACGGTTTCGTGGCATACTTGACGGACGGCACGCGCGTGTACAGCGACGTTTGCGCCGAAGATGAGGGCGCTGTGTCCTTCGATATTCCGGAGGAAACGCAGTATCTGTACTTCGTCGTGCTGGGCGCGCCGGAAAGCTATCAGGTGCACGTTTGGGACAACGACGAATCGATGGATGCGCAGATGCCGTTTGAGATTCGGGTGGAATGGAGAAAGTAAACGGTTACTATTTCCTGCATTCGCCTGCGTCATCTGCTTACACATACTCATTTGGAAATAGTATAAGACCTACGAAAACCCGCTGTCCATCCCTTACATTGAGGTGAACAGCGGGTCTTTTTACGTTATATCCCTTACAGAACCGTCAAATCTTCCTTCTCGCAAGCGGCAATCGCGCCGTCATGCCCGATGACGCACACGCCGCCGTCCTTTGCCATCTGGTCAAGCACGCCGCACCACGTCAGCAGCGCGTCCTTGGTGGTGGAGAGCATTTCCGCGCGCTCACGGCAGAGATCCTCCGGCGTGATGCCACACAGCAGGTTTTCGTCGCTGACAAGAATCTGATTCTCCGAACCCAGCGGCGGTTCGCTTTCGCCGACGGTGGAAATGATGTACTTGTCAATCCGTTCGTCGCCTGCCACGAAGTCACGCAGACCCTTCGACATGCTGCGGTTGATGCCCAGCGTACGCGCCGGGGAGGGGTCGCGGTAGGAGTAAGTGACCATGCGCCCCGTCTCGCTGGTGTTCAGCCCTGCGCCGTATGCGCCGCCCTGCACGCGGACTTCGTTCCACAGGTAGCTTAGGGACAAGATGTTGCTCATCACGCGCGCAATACCGCTGTACACCTTGCCCGCACGGCGGTAATCATAGCCCAGCGACGCGAAGCTGATCTGCGACGGGATGCGGTAGGCGCACTTGGCAGGCAGGTCGCTGACATACGGCGCGGCATCCGGGATGGGCGTGCCGACCGGGTAGGCGGAGAGAATCGCGGCGGGGTCAAGCGCCTTATTCGTGGACAGGCTGAACGTGACGCGGGACTGCACCGCGCTGTCCTTGCTGAACCGCTCGCAGAGGGCAAGGAAATCCGCGTACTGCGCGTCGAAATTCTCCGCCAGCGCCTTCTGCACCATGCAGGCACTCAGACCGTTCAAGGCTTCCCGCGCTGCCGAGGCCGCGCTCATCGTCGCCGATGCGGCGTACATTGCCATCCTGTGGCCGTCGCTGATGACCTTTTGCTTCGCCATCTCGCTCAACTGGAGAATCAGCGTCTGCACACGCGCCCTGTCGTCAAAGCACGTTTCGGTCAGAATTTCCCGCACGAGCGCGGCTGCCTTGTCCACGTTCGCATCCAGCACGGAGCAGCTCACGTCCAGCACGGGCGTCGCCATTTCCGCACAGCGGGACATGACGCGCAGCTGGAACGTCAGCTTGCCGATATCGCGCTTGATGGCTTGGAAGAGGGATAGCGAATCGTGACGCTTCGTCGGCAGCTTGCCCAGCAGTTCGGGCAGTATCGACAGGCGCTTGAGTTCATCCAAGGTGAAATCGGTCAGGGAGATATACCAGTGCATGATGGTGATGCCGTTCATGGACAGATCATGCGTGATGACCTTCGCCGCGCCGCACTGCGCTTCCGCCGCGGGAATCAGCAGCGGGTCTGCGCTGATTTCGCTCAAGGACAGCACGGGCAGCGTTGCCAGCTGCTCGGCGGTGTCGGGGGTCTGCTGCCACGCGGTCAGCTTCTCGTTCTGCACGCGCAGCGCTTCCTTGTCCGCGTCCGTCCACGCGGCCTGAATCGCCTGCAGGCGCGCCGTTTCGTCCGCGCGGAGTTCGTCGCCCTGCGTGTGGGACGGCACGGTGCGGATGATGCTCATCGTGCTTTCATCCAGCAGAAGTTCTGCCATCAGGCGGTCAAAGCCGTCGCCCGCCGCCATTTCCCGCAGCTTCTGATAACGCTCTTCGGACAGGAGCGGCTGCATCGGGTCGCCGCCGTAAAGCCACGCGTCAAGCGCATGGATGCAGCGGAGCAGCCCCGACGGCTCGTCCGGCTGGCGGGCGGAAAACTCGCTGCTGTTGATGGAGGCAGTCAGCGCGTCCTTGTCCAGCCCGGTTTTAACCAGCTGCTGCACGGTGTCGCGGATCATCTGGCGCAGTTCCTGCTCACTGCCATCGGCAATGTTGCGCAGAGTCAGCATCATGTACGGCTGCGCCATCGCGTTGTCCAGAGACATGCCTACATCCTGACACTTGCCCGTCGCCAGCAGCGCCTTCTTCAGCGGCGCGTCGTTGCTGCCCGTCAGCACATCAAAGAGGATTTCCGTCGCCGTGACGCGCACCGTATCCGACCACGGCGCGACAATCTTCGCCAGCGTCAGCATGGTCTTGTCGGCAGTATCCTCCTCGGCGCCGATTTCATACGCCTGTTCCGCTTCGGCGGCGAAGGGCTTCTGCATGGGAATTTCGTGCTTCTCGTCCAGGCGGTCAAAGCAGCTCAGGTACTCCTCCGCCAGCGTCAGCACCTTGTCCAGCGGAATCGCGCCATCCAGATAAATGCGCGCATTCGACGGGTGATAATAGCGGCGGTACATGCGCAGGAACTGCTCGTAGGTCAGGTCGGGGATGTGCTTCGGGTCGCCGCCGGAATTCCAGCCGTAGCAGTTGTCCGGGAAGAGGACATCCAGCGTCTTCTGGTAAATCTGCTCGTCCACATCGCTCATAGCGCCCTTCATCTCGTTGAACACAACGCCCTTGTACAGCGGCACGCCGTTTTCGTCCAGCTCAATGTGCCAGCCTTCCTGATAGAAGATGTTCGGGTCTTGCAGGATGCGCGGCGCGAACACCGCATCCAGATACACTTCCGCCAAGTTCAGGAAGTCCTGCTCGTTGCGGCTGGAGACGGGGTAAATCGTTTTGTCGGGGAAGGTCATCGCGTTCAGGAACGTCGCCATGCTGCTCTTCATCAGCTCGACGAACGGTTCACGAACGGGATACTTGGCGCTGCCGCAGAGGACAGAATGTTCCAGAATGTGGAATACACCGGTCGAATCCTCCGGCAGGGTCTTAAACGCGACGCAGAACGTCTTGTTCACCTCGCCGTTATCCACCCAAACCAGCTGTGCGCCGGTCTTTTCGTGGTGCATTTCCACCATCTTTCCGTGCAGCTCTTCGCTTTCACGCACACGGTCAACGCAAAAGCCGTGACGCGCCGCAGTTTCGTTCAGATTCATCATGGGGACTCCTTTCCCTGTGACCCCAGGCGGGTCATTCATTTCCTTTATCATAGCACAACGGGCAGTTGAGTACAAGCGCGAATTGGCTGATTTTTGTCAAACGGTTATCGAATGCGCAGAAGTTCCGAAACATCCTTGCGCTTGGGGGCGGCAGGAGATTCCGCAGGCACGCCAATCGGAATCAGCGCCGACACGCTCTCCGTTTCCGGCAGATTCAGCACGGCCTTGACCTTCGCTTCATCATAAATGCCGAGGATGACCGTGCCAAGCCCCGCATCATGCGCGGCGACGCAGAAGGCTTCCGCCGCCAGCCCTGCATCAAAGGACTGCCAGTGCGTCCCTTTGCTGGTGCTAAACGAGCCGTCGCGTTCGTAGCCGCTGCGGTCGTTCACGGTCGTGAGGACAACCAGCGCGGGCGCGCCGTGCAGGGTATCGATGTTCTTTTGAAAGCCCATCGTGCATTCGTCCGCTACGCGGTCAATTTCCTCGCGCTTGGTCAGCAGGGTGTAGCGGGTGGTCTGGGAGTTCTTCCAGCTGGGCGCATACGCGGCAACGGCGACGATAGCGCGGATGGTGTCGGGCGAAACGGGCGTTGGCTGGAACTTGCGAATGGAACGGCGGGCGGTAAGAGCGTTGCTCATGAGGGGTGTCCTCCTTATCAGCACATAAATGGATTTTGTGAATTTCGAGACGTAATTCATCGGGTTTTGTGATGCTTCCATGCTGATTATACTATTTCCAGATAAGAATGCGCCGCGAATTTTTCATTCTGGCTAACGTGAATGAAACGCAGCGTAGCAGCGCTACGCTAAGTGGAATGAGCGGACGCCAGAAGGGAAAAGGCGCAAGCAGATGGCGCAGGTGAATCTGGAAATAGTATTATACCACATCCGCCGCACGCTGCATAGGATGGCAACAGGAAAAGAACAGCGGAACACATCCAACTATCAAAAACGCGCCTCCCGAAGTTTCCGGGAAGCGCGCTTTTGTCTGACAAGTTTTGAGAAAAATCAGTGGCAGCCCTTGCATTTGCCGCAGTCGCCGCCGCAGCTGCAAGCAGAATTGCCGCTCTTTTTGTCCTTGATCATCTTCCAAATGACTGCGCCAACAATCACCAGAAGTACACCGCCAACAATCCACGTTGCCATGGTTCGTTCCTTTCTGCGCCGATGCGGATGGAGGAAAACCGCTTTTGCGCGATAGAACATATGCCGGAGGGAAGGCGCGGATGATGCAGAACCCGCGCCAGCCCTCCGGCGTTCACAAGAGGGGTTTCAGAAAGCACCGGATACAGCGGCGCTTTCCTCGGTTAAGCCCGATGGAAAATCAGGCAGAAACCTTCTGGGTGAGGTGGTTGTCGTTGTAAGGATTCTTACGAACGACCAGATACACCAGGCCAGCCAGCAGCAGGATGGCAATCGCCGTCGCAACGGTGAAGCCAGCGCCGCTGAAGAGCAGGCCGAGCTGATAGACGATCAGGGCGATGGTGTACGCGAACGCGCACTGATAGCCAACCGCAGCCAGCGTCCACTTGGCATTGTTGAACTCACGCTTCATCGCGCCGATGGCCGCGAAGCAGGGAGCGCACAGGAGGTTGAAAATCATGAAGGCATACGCCGCCAGACGGCCGTGACCGTTGGAGGACTCGTTGAACGCCGTCGCAATCGGGCTGAGGGCTTCCGCCTTCTCTTCCTCGGTCATGTCCTCGTCGTCAACAACGTCCGCCGCGTCATCCGCGCCATACAGCACGCCCAGAACACCAACGACTTCTTCCTTCGCAACCAGACCCATGACCGTAGCGACTGTGGACGGCATATTGCCGAAGCCCAGCGGCTTGAACACCACGCTGACCGGGTTGCCGATCTTGCCAAGGATGGAGTTGTCCATATCCGCCACAGCGCCCCAAGAGCCAGCCGCGCGATCCATTTCGGGCGCGAGTTCCGGCGCTTCCTCGTCTTCTTCCAGCGTTCCAGCTTCCGCCTTCGCGTTGTAATCAGCCAGTTCCGTCTGGTAGGTCTGCTGCGCTTCAAGCTGCACGTCCGCCGCGGGCGCCCAGCCGTAGGTCTTCGCAAACCAAATCACAATAGAGGACAGGAGGATAACCGTGCCAGCGCGCTTGATGAAGCTCCAGCCGCGCTCCCACACGCTGTGGAACACGTTGCGACCAGACGGGAAGTGATACGCCGGCAGCTCCATGACGAAGGGAGCCGGGTCGCCCGCGAACATCTTCGTCTTCTTCAGCATGATGCCGGAGATGACAATCGCCGCCACGCCGATGAAGTATGCGGACGTCGCAACCCACGCGCTGCCGCCGAAGACCGCCGCGGCAATCAGACCGATAATCGGCATCTTCGCGCCGCAGGGGATGAAGGTCGTGGTCATGATGGTCATCTTGCGGTCACGGTCACTCTCGATGGTACGAGAAGCCATGATACCGGGAACGCCGCAGCCAGAACCAATCAGCATCGGGATGAAGCTCTTGCCGGACAGACCGAATTTCCGGAAGATACGGTCCATGATGAAGGCGATGCGAGCCATGTAGCCGACGTCTTCAAGGATAGCCAGCAGGAGGAACAGCACCAGCATCTGCGGCACGAAGCCCAGCACCGCGCCGCAGCCGCCGACGATACCATCAACAATCAGACCGCTCAGCCAGCCTGCGCAGCCAACGCCATCCAGCCAAGTCTGAAGGTTGCCCTGCACGATTTCCGCAACGAACACATCATTCGTCCAGTCCGTCAGCAGCGTACCAATCGTCGTCACGGAAATGTAATACACGAGGAACATGATGAGCGCGAAAATCGGCAGCGCCAGCACGCGGTTGGTCACCACGCGGTCAATCTTGTCCGAAACGCTCAGGCTGCCCTTTGCCTTGCCTTTCTTCACCGCGTTCTGCATCAAGGTGTTGATGTAGGCGTAACGCTGGTTGGTGATGATGGACTCGGCGTCGTCATCCATTTCCTTTTCGCAGGAGGAGACGGCTTCCTCAATGCCCTTCTTGACATCTTCGGACAGCTTCAGTTCCGCAACGACCTTCTCGTCGCGTTCGAACAGTTTCACGGCGTACCAGCGCAGGAAGCGGGGTTCAACCTTGCCGCCGATGAGGTCTTCGATATGCGCCAGCGCGTGTTCCACCGAGCCGGTGAATACGTGCGGATGTTCGCCCATCGTGCGGTTCTTGGCAGCAGCGGCAGCCTTTTCAGCCGCCTTCACGCTGCCTTCGCCCTTCAGCGCGGAAGTCTCGACGATTTCCACACCCAGCGCTGCGCTCAGCTTCTTCATGTCGATCTTGTCGCCGTTCTTGCGGGACACGTCGATCATGTTCATCGCGATGACCATCGGCGTGCCGAGTTCGAGCAGCTGCGTGGTCAGGTAAAGGTTGCGTTCGATGGAGGTGGAGTCCACAATATTCAGGATGGCATCAGGCTTGTCGTTCACCAGGTAGTTGCGGGCGACGACTTCCTCCAGCGTGTAGGGAGACAGGGAGTAAATGCCGGGCAAGTCCTGAATGACCACATTGTCATTGCCCTTGAGCTTGCCTTCCTTCTTTTCAACCGTAACACCCGGCCAGTTGCCGACGAACTGACGAGAACCCGTCAGCGCGTTGAACATGGTCGTTTTGCCGCAGTTCGGGTTGCCTGCGAGCGCAATCGTAATCGCCATTTTCGGCGCCTCCTTATGCGAATTTGTCTTAACTAACCCCACCAGAGACTCCGCCTCTGGACTCCGCAAGGGGCATTGCCCCTTGACCCTTTCGCGCGATTGCGTTGATGACTTCTTCATACCTATATGCGCGTGCTGATGCAGGGTTTCGCGTCTGCGGACGCGACCAGAGGGCTTTCCGATCGCCCTCTGGACTGCTTCGGTTGCACCTATGTTAGTAGGTTTGAAACGTATAAGGTAGGAAAAAGCCTGCGCGAAATCAGGTTTTATCGTAAGGGAAACAGAATTACTGAACCTCGATCATTTCCGCATCCGCCTTGCGCACGCTCAGCTCATAGCCGCGCACGGTCAGCTCCATCGGATCGCCCAGCGGCGCAACCTTGCGCACATGGACTTCCGTCCCGCGGGTCAGTCCCATGTCCATGATGCGGCGCTTGACGGCACCTTCACCATGCAGGCGGACAACCACCGCGGTTTCCCCGACCTTGACATCCTTCAGGGTTTTCATGCCTTCTGCCTCCTTTTCCTCAGTTCACCAGCACACGCATAGCCATGGATTGGCTCAACGCAACACGGCTATCCTTGACAGCGCAAATCAGATTGCCGCCCATTTTGCTGACGACCGTCACTCTTTCGCCCATCACGAAGCCCAGCTCCGCCAGATGCTGACGCACCTCATCCTGTCCGGTGATTTTGCCAATCACGCCAGACTCGCCAATTTCCACCATGCCCAACGGCATCATGTTCCATGACCTCCTTGTGTCAGTCCTTTTGCGGATAGTTTATTCCAACTAATCCGGCGATTCGCAAGCGTTAGTTTAGCATAACTAATAGGCTATGTCAAGCGTTTTTCGCGTGTTTTTTTGTTTTTTGTCCACCTTTTTTCTGGTCTTTGCATCGTTTGCCCAATTCGGGGGAATGCTGACCAGCAAAAACAAAGGGCAGCTCTGCTTTGCAGGGAAATCAGATACTTTTCCGAACAAAATTGAACCACCCCCTATCAAAAACTTCTGATTATCACCACTATGGCTTAAAGTGCCGAAGGGAGCAAGCAGAAAGCCCCTTTGCCGCCTCCACAGAGGCGAAATCCCCTGCATGATCATGCGATTCTATCAGAAAATGAAAACCGCAAAAAAGAGGTGCGAGAATGAAGGAATGGGCGGTCTGGATGGCGAACAAGATGGAGGAGCAATTGCTGCGGATGGAGCAGCTGCGGCTCAGTGAATTTGTTGCATATGAGAAGAACTGGAAGAAGCGTCTTCTGATGCAATTTGTAGGCGGAATTGCAAGAGGATTAGGGACAGCGGTTGGGTTTACGCTTCTGGGTGCGCTGGTGGTGTGGCTGCTGCAAGGACTGGTGCAAAGGAATCTGCCGATTATCGGGGATTTCCTGACCCAGCTGCTAAACCTCGTGGAAGGCAAGGGCAGCGGCAGCTAAAGCGCAGGCGACGAAGCGCCCCTGCCCGTAACTTCGCGCTTCCGCAGAAGCGCCCCAAGCTGCTCTATCCGCCATTTCCACATTGTCGCGTCAATGGGCGCGACCTGATTCCGCCGCTTCCCAAATCATCATCACCAGAAAGGGCTATCATCACCATGCGCAAACCCGTTTCCCAAAGGCTGATGCCTCTCCTGCTCATCCTCCTGACCCTCGCGCTTGACCGCTTCACCAAAGCCCTCGCCGTCGCGCTGCCGGATGAGCGCACCCTCATTCCCGGCGTTCTCCGCTGGATTTATGCCGAAAACACAGGCATGGCGTTCAGCCTGTTCAGCGGACAGTCGTGGATGCTGGGCGTGGTGTCCGTCATCGCGGTTATCGCCGGATGGCTCGTCCTCCGCCGCTATCAGCTCAGCGGATGGAGCAGAACCGCGGCGGCGCTGATGATCGGCGGCGCGCTTGGCAACGCCTACGACCGCTTGGCGCTGGGCTATGTCGTCGATATGCTGGATATCACCCTGTTCCCCTTCGCAGTGTTCAATATTGCGGACGCGGCGCTCGTCGTCGGCACGGTGCTGATGGCGTACTGCATCGTGTTCCGCACGGAAGATTGGAGGAAAATCAATCATGACGCAAATGATGCCTGACGCACTCGAATCGCGCACTATCTCCATCCCCGGCGACGGGCGGCGGCTGGATGTTGCCCTGTCCGAAGCCGCTGGGCTGACTCGCTCGCGGGTGGCGGCGCTGATGGCGGACGGAAACGTCACAGTGGACGGGAAAGTCGAGACGAAATCCGGCGCAAAGGCAAAGCAGGGTCAGATTGTTATCCTGACGATTCCCGCGCCGAAGCCCGCCGTGCCCGTCGCGCAGGAAATTCCACTCACAATTCTCTATCAGGATGCCGACCTCGCCGTCGTCCTGAAGCCCTGCGGCATGGTCGTTCACCCCGCCGCCGGCAACGAGGACGGCACGCTCGTCAATGCGCTCCTGCACCACCTTGACCACTTGAGCGGCATCGGCGGCGAACTGCGCCCCGGCATCGTCCACCGGCTGGACAAGGACACCAGCGGTCTGCTGCTCGTGGCAAAGAACGACCAGAGCCAACTCGCCCTCAGCCGCCAATTGCAGGAGCGGCAGATGGAGAAGCATTACCGCGCGCTGGTTGAAGGGAATTTGCGCGAGGACAGCGGGCGCATCGACCAGCCCATCGCGCGGAGCAAGAAAGACCGCAAGAAAATGGCAATTGACCCCGAAGGCCGCCCGTCGATTACGGACTGGACGGTGCTTGCGCGCGGGCGGAACGTGACGCTGCTGGACGTCCACATTCTGACCGGGCGGACGCACCAAATCCGCGTGCACATGAAGTCCATCGGGCATCCGGTCTGCGGCGACCCGATTTACGGCTCCGGCAAGGGCGCGAAAGTCCCCCGCCTGATGCTGCACGCGTACACGCTGGCATTTACGCACCCACGGACGGGGGAAAGGATGACGTTCACCGCGCCGCTGCCGGAGGAGTTTGTGCAGGGGCTGCGGGGGAACGGGGTGGAATGGGAGAAATAACGTTTCCTCACGGAAAGCCGGGAACGTTACATCGTGCGGTGATACTATTTCCATCATGAGAATGCGCCAGAATGGAAAAGCACGGACAGATGGCACGGATGAATTTAGAAAGAGCACAACTGGATAATTGCATAGAAAAGCGCCCTGCTCCGGAGATGTTCCAGAGCAGGGCGCGTTTTTTTGATTCATCACGAAAATCCGGGGAGCGTAATACTATTTCCAAATAAGAACGCGCCAAGATGTGAAGCGAATTTTTTATTCTGGCGAACGGGCGTGAAACGCGGCGCAGCAGCACTACGCTCAGTAGAACGACCGAAAGTCAGAAGGGAAAAGGCGCAAGCAGCTGGCGCGGGTGCATTTGGAAAGCGTATTATTCCACAACCTTCGCGCCGGCAGCGATCGCGTCTTCCTTGGTTCTGAAGAACTGCCAAGTGCTTTCCACGGTGGGGGTGATTTCCTTCTGGTCGCGGATGTACTGCGCCAGAATGTTACGCACCTGTCCGTTATCGTTGCCCAGCGTATCGCCGGTGTACATATCCGTGAGGCTGTAATCCTCAGGGGTCAGACCAGCCGCCTGCATGAAGCCGGCGCCGCCGGTGAAGCGGTAGTTGTTCATCACCACGGAGAACACCTGATCAGGCGCCACGGGCTGACCCTGATACTGCATGTTCTGGATGCGCTTTCCTTCAGGCGCATAGTAGTGGATTTCGTAGTACAAACCGTAGATTTCATCGGTGTAGTAGCCACCGCCAAGGTAATCGGGGTCCCACGCACTGGTGTAGTTGGTGGTAGCATGCTCCAGCCACAGCCGCAGCTGTTCGCCGGTCATGTTCACGCGATAGAGCCAGTTTTCAAACACGTACAGCTGATACAGCAAACGCATCGGAACGTCGCCCGCAGGAATCAGGTCGCGAACCTCGGCGCCGCTGGTCAGAGGCGCGCAGATGGACAGCTGCGCAGGAACCGCAGACAGCTGCGCCTTGTTCAGCAGATCCATCAGCGCGGTGGGCTGCAGGGAGATGTTCTTATTGGAGAAAGCGCCGGTAGCAGTGCCCAGAGGCTGATCCAGATAAGCCTGCAGCTCCTCGTTGTAGGGAGCCAGCGCCGTGGCAACCTTCTGATTTTCCACCAGGCCTTCCTGATCCGCCAGGAAGCGGTAGCCGTTCTCAGCCGTCACAGGGGTCACGGTCTTGGTCGCCGGGTCGTAGGCGAGCTTCATGAAGCCCAGGCCTTCACCGCCGCCACCTGCCAGCACGGGCACAACCTTGCCCTCGGCATTGAGGATGTCCTCACGGTAGTCGGTGTTATGGAAGTGACCATACACAACCGCGTCAATCCCGGTAGTCAGGTTAATCATTGCGCGAACCTGGTTTTCGTAGTCCGCGGGGTTGTTGCCATCGGTAGAAACAGCGTCTTCCACGCCGGAGTGCGCCACGACAATCACCACGTCGCAGCCCTCCTGCTCGCGCAGGATCGGCACGAAGTGCTCAACCGTGGGGACCAGATTGCGGAAGTCGATGCCCTCATAGTGGGACTCAACCTCCCAAGCGGGGATGTTGGGCGTATCCATGCCGATGACGCCAACCTTCACGCCCTCAAATTCCTTGACGATGTAAGGGACGCCCATCCAGGAATCCCACTCGGTGCCCTTCGCCACAAAGTTGGCGGCGGACATGGGCACGGAATGCTCCTCGCCGTTGTCGGGGCTCATCACATACTCAATCTGACGCTTGAGAATCGGCAGATCGTTGTTGAACTCGTGATTGCCCAAGCACCACATGTCGTAGTCCATCAGGCGCAGCGCCTTCATCATGGGATCGTCCTTTTCAGGCGCGAAGTAGGAGTAGTAATAGGTCATGGCAGAGCCCTGCACGGTATCGCCGCCATCCACCAGAACGACGTTCTTTTCCGTAGCACGAACCTGCTCGATCATGGAAGCGATCATGGACAGACCCACGTTCGGAGAAGGTTCGCCAGTGGCGTAGTTGATGGGCAGCACTTTGCCGTGCACGTCGCTGGTCGCGATGACGGTAATCATGATGGGATCCGCATTCTCTGCGAACGCCGCGCAGCCCACCAGGGGGAGAATCATGGTCAGCGCCAACAGAAGGGATAGGAGCTTCTTCATGATGGGCACCTCTTTTTCTTATTTCCCGCTCGAAGCAGGATTAAAATAATTATATTCCATATTCTTTCGTTTGTAAACAGTGCCGCCAGATGCAGACTTCGCCGCGCCAAGGAGTTGGTTTGTCGGAAAATGAATTTTGCGTCGAATTCAGTTGCAAATACGGCAGATGAGCCAATTGAAAGTCAAGTTTTTTGCAAGCCGTAGGCAGCACGAACACCATTGTAGGCAGCGAGGCAAATCGCGCTGGCGTGGTGACAATAATATATTTTGTATTCTGTAATTTATAGGTGGCAGGCAGAAATCAAGGGTTGTTTCGGTATCTTCTTCTGCGAAATAAAGGGGGCGGCGGGGAAACGCGATGGAAGCATCATTCACATATAAAAAACACCGGTGCATTTGACTTTGTTGCGCCGTTGTTTTCTGTTCTTACAGGAATCAATAAGCAAAAACGCCCACCCAAAACAAAAAACCAATAATCAATGAAATAACCGTCAGTGTGGTGAAAAACACACAACATTTCTTTATCGTTCGCAACTGTTGCAGCATACCATAGAAAGTATATTCCAGCCTCTCGTTTTCAGTAAGTCCGGCATCATAAATTCTGAAAAATTCGCCCGTTACAACTCCGTTCACATCTTGATATTCTCGAATGCCGTCGGGAAGCGCTTCACCATTTTTCTTCAATTGCCGAAACTGTTTGTTTTCTTCTTTTGAGCAAGCAATATCCTGCAGGAAGTGCATGTCGAGCCAAATATTTTGCAAGTTTTTCTTCATATCTATTGGTTCTTTTGCCATAATCCTTTTTCCGCCTTTCGATTGTTATAAAAAACAGTCCTGCCCTTCTTAAACCAGAAAGGCAGGACTGCGGGATTTGAATTACTTCAATTCCGCGAAGTACTTGATGGTGCGAACCATCTGAGAGGTGTAGGAGTTCTCGTTGTCGTACCAAGACACGACCTGCACCTGATAGGTGTCGTCGTCGATCTTCGCGACCATGGTCTGGGTAGCGTCGAACAGGGAGCCATAGCGCATACCGATGACGTCGGAAGACACGATCGGCTCGGTGTTGTAGCCGAAGGACTCGGAGGACTGCGCCTTCATGGCGGCGTTCACGGAGTCAACGGTCACGTCGCTGCCCTTGACGACAGCAACCAGAATGGTGGTGGAGCCGGTGCAGACCGGGACGCGCTGAGCAGAGCCGATCAGCTTCTTGTTCAGTTCCGGGATAACCAGACCGATCGCCTTCGCAGCGCCGGTGGAGTTCGGAACGATGTTCTGCGCGCCAGCGCGGGCACGACGCAGGTCGCCCTTGCGATGCGGGCCGTCCAGAATCATCTGGTCGCCGGTGTACGCATGAACGGTGGTCATGATGCCGGACACGATCGGATACTTGTCGTTCAGAGCCTTCGCCATGGGCGCGAGGCAGTTGGTGGTGCAGGAAGCAGCAGAGATGATCTGGTCTTCCGCGGTCAGGGTGTCGTTGTTGACGTTGTAGACGATGGTCTTCAGGTCATTGCCAGCGGGGGCAGAGATGACGACCTTCTTCGCGCCAGCCGCGATGTGCGCCATGGACTTTTCCTTGGAGCAGTAGAAGCCGGTGCACTCCAGCACGACGTCCACGCCCAGCTTGCCCCACGGAGCATCCGCCGCGTTCTTTTCGGCATAGATCTTGATTTCCTTGCCGTCCACGATGATGGAATCTTCGGTCGCTTCCACGGTGTGCAGGTTTTCACCGATCTTGCCGCAGTAGGAACCCTGAGCGGTGTCATACTTGAGCAGGTGAGCCAGCATCGCGGGAGAGGTCAGGTCGTTAATCGCGACCACCTCGTAGCCCTCAGCGCCGAACATCTGACGGAACGCCAGACGGCCAATACGGCCAAAGCCATTGATAGCAACTTTCACTGCCATTGGAATATACCTCCTTTAGTCGTTCAAACGGGGTTATACTATTTCCAGATAAGAATGTGCCAAGATGCGCCGCGAATTTTTCACTCTGGCTAACGGGAGTGCAACGCAGCGTAGCAGCGCTACGCTAAGTGGAACGACCGGACGCCAGAGGGGAAAAGACGCAAGCAGCTGGCACAGGCGAATCTGGAAAGAGTATCATTTCCCACCTCATATTCTACCCAATTTGCCGCCATTTTGCAAGAGGTTGCGCAGGATTTCCATCACTTTTGACACTTTTTTGACGCTTTTTTTTGAGAATTCCTCATCCGTTCCCCTCTTCTTCCCAATATGCGCCCCAATTCAGCTCGTTCGTCACATCGAGTTCCTTCAAAATCAGCTTGCCGTTCTCGTCCGTGATGACACTGCCGCCTTCATCATACACCCCATAGGAGACATACCCCGTGCCGCCCTCGCAGGTGATGAAGCTCATGCTGCGGCAATAGTCACCCTCCGCCACTTCATAATCGTTGAACACTTCAACGCCGTAGCGGTACACTGTGCCGTTGACACAGCGGAAGACGATTGTCGGAATGTCGCCCCTCCAGTAGAGGTTGCTGTCCGCGGGTGTCTGCACAACGCTCCATGTGCCGTGATACGGCTGCGTGCCGTCGCAGTCCGAGCCGTAGAATTTCCCGTCCGCGTCCAGCCGGAGATAGTTGTCCCAGAACTCGCCGCCCGCCTCCATCTGCCAGCTGCCGACCAACTTTGCCTCTTCATCTGGCAGTTCCACATCATCAAACACCACGTCGCGCTGCGGCACGAAGCCGCGGGTGATTTTTCCGTCCACCGTCGCTTCAACGTACACATACGCCCACTGGTTATCCGGATGGGACAGTGCCGTCAGCTTCGTCCCGGCAGGCAGCTCCGCCTGATGGTATTCGCTGACGTTCGGGTCGTCGGTCAGATAGGTGTCAAACGCTGTCAGCATCGGCACATGCACGATTTCGTCCGTCGTCTCGTCGCCATGATTGCCCAACTGCGCCCAGCCGAATCGGCTCGTCCGCAGGCTGACGCGGTACTCAATCAGCGACCAGTCGCCCACGGTGAGGTACAGCTTATAATCGTCGCCCGTGCTGACGGATGCTTTCCCCTTCGCCGCGCGGTAAGAGGACGTGTCCGGCGCGGAATACACGGCATAGGACTTCTTGCCGCTCTTCTGCCCCGAAACCACCTCCGGATACAAACAGGCAAAGTATTGCAGCCCTTCGTTCGCCTCGTTAAATCGGCGCACATCCTCAACCCCGCGTTTCGGCATATTGTGAATATTGAAGCTGCCCAGCGTGATTCCCACCGGCCACACGGCACTTTCCTCGCCCTGCGTCACCTGATAGATGTATTCTGCTATCCGCTCCACCTTCACATCGCCCATCTGCGCTTCCATCAGCGTGTAAAAGGTTCTCCCCTCATTGTTGTGCTGCAGCTCAAAATAGTACCTTTCGTCAATATCCGGGTACGCCAATTCAAAGCCGTTCTTCGTGCGTGTGATTTTGGGATAACCCGTCTCGTCCAGTTCCGACGGCTGATAGACCGCGGTCGTCGAGAAAATAGCGTCCTTCCAGCCGTCTTTCACCTCATCCACCGCGACCAGCTGATTGTGATAGCGACTGGTCAGAATCGTGTGGGTCGTAGCGGCTTTTCTGTTGTAATCGCTCACCAAGCCGGTATACTCGTCGTAGTCATGTGTCTGCTCCACCATCGCCAGCAATTGCCCGTTCAGATTCCAGCTGTTTGCAGATGCGGCGGGCAGTGTCACAGCCAGCGTCAAGCACAAAATCAGCAGTATCCGCAGTTTCTTCATATTCTCCACATCTCCTTTTGCTCAATATCCCAAAATACTAAAGAACAGCCGAGCAAACCAGCCGATAATATCATCGGTATACACCCAATCGCCGTCTGCTCCATCCGGCACATAACTCCTGCCTGTTTCGTTGGTCGAAAGGCTCAAATAAATGCTCCAAGCGCCCGGCATGATTTTCTCTTTCTCCACCTGAATCCCATAGCGGGATACCGTGCCGTCCGTTCCGCGCAGGACGATGGTGGGAATGTCGCCCCGCCAGTAGAGATTGCTCCCCACCGGGGTCTGCACGATAGACCAAGTGCCGCTGCACGTCCTCTCGCCATCATCATCCGCGGCGGAAAAATTCCCATCTGCATCCAGCTGGAAATCATCGTACCAGCCGCCGCCGCCTTTGGCGCGCCAATGCCCGACAAACTCCGCCATCAATTCCGGCTGCTCCACGTCGTCGAATATCACATCCCGCTGCGGCACAAACCCGTACAGCGTTTCGCCGTCCACTTCCGCTTCGACGTACACATACGCCCAGCCGCAGTAACCCAGCGCCGTCAGTTTCGTTCCGGCGGGCAGTTGCTCCTGATGCGCTTCGCTGACATGCGGGTCATCCGTGAGATAGGTGCCGCACACCGTCTGAATCGGCACATGCCGCCATTCTTGGCGGATTTCCTTGACGCCGTCCTTCCGCACATTTGCAAAGCGCTGCAAGCCGCAAGCCATTTCGTTCATCCGCCGAACATCCGCTGTGCCGCGGGGCATTTGGTGGATATTGAAGTCCGCCAGCGTGACCATTTTCGACCAGACCGCGCCGTCTTCGCCCTGCGTCACCAGATAGCCGAAATTCTCCCGCTTGGCGACCTCCATGTCGCCCATTTTCGCGTAGACAAGCGTGTACATAGGCTGATTCGTGCTGTCATGGCGCAACGCAAAGCGGTAGACTTCCCCCGCTTCCGGATACGCCAGCTCAAAGCCGTCTTCCGTCCGCGTGAGCGTCGGCACGCCATACCCCTCCGACGGCTGATAGACGGCGTTTGTCGAGACGACGGCACTTTCCCAGCCGTTTTCCTGTTTTGCCGCTGCAATCAGCTGATAATGTGCTCCGCTGGCTATGATGATACGGGCATCTTCGGCATCCGCGCGGCAGTCATCAGCCAGAACGGCGTCATCCGGCGAATTCAGCACGAGGGACAGCACGTTGCCGAGCAATTCGCTCGCGGACGCGGCGGGCAGCATCAGCGCAACCAGCAGGGGAAAAATCAATAAAGTCCACCGTTTCTTCATCGTTCGCAGCTCCTTTGGAGGTATTTCCCTACCCATATAAACGCATCAAGGCGCAATTTCCCTGCGAAGTGCCAAAAATCTTGAAAAATGTTCTGCCAGTTCATTCTGAATCCATCTTTCTATGGTATGATGGCGGACGCAAACGGAAAAGGAGGGATTGAAACCCATGCTACGAATTTTGAAACACCTCAGGTGGAAAGAGTGGCTGCTCGTCGCCGCCTGTGCAGTGCTGATTGTTGGGCAGGTGCAGCTTGACTTAGCCCTGCCTGATTATATGTCGGAAATCACCCGGCTGGTGCAGACGGAGGGCAGCCAGATGAGCAATATCCTGCTCGCAGGGGGCAAGATGCTGCTGTGCGCGCTGGGGTCGATGCTGCTGACGGTCTGCACGACATTCTCTACCGCACAGATTGCATCACGCTTCTCCGCTCGGCTGCGCGGCGAAATGTACCGCAAGGTGGTCGGCTTCTCAAACGAGGAAATCAACCGTTTCTCCACTGCCAGCCTGATTACCCGCACGACCAACGACATTTCGCAATTGCAGATGTTCTTTTCCTTCGGGATGCAGTCGCTGATTAAAGCGCCGATTATGGCATTCATTGCCGTGGGCAAAATTAGCACGAAGAGCTGGGAATGGTCGCTGCTGACAGGCGGCGTGATTGCGTTCGTGTGCGTGCTGCTGGTGTTCATTATGCTCTACGCCGTGCCGCGCATGAAGAAAATGCAGACGCTGACGGACAACCTGAACCGCATCACGCGCGAGAACCTGACGGGCTTGCAGGTCGTGCGCGCCTACAACGCGGAAAACTATCAGGAGGGCAAATTCGCCAAGGCGAACGAGGAAATGACCCGCAACAGCCAGCAGGCGAACATCGCCATGTCCGTCATGAATCCGGGCATGAATCTGGCGATGAACGGCTTGACGCTGGGCATCTACTGGATCGGCGCGGCGCTCATCAGCGCAATTGCGGTCACGTCGCCCGCCGCGATGATGGAACGCATTGGGTTGTTCTCGGACATGGTGGTCTTTATGCAGTACGCGATGCAGGTCATCATGGCATTCCTGATGCTGGTGATGATTTTCGTCATGCTGCCGCGCGTGACCGTTTCCGCGGGCCGCGTCAATGAGGTGCTGGACACGAAGGCGCGCATTGTGGACGGCAAGGAAACGCAGGGCAAGCCCGGAATGAAGGGCGAAATTGAGTTCCGCGACGTGTCCTTCCACTATCCCGATGCCGACGGCGACACCATCCACCACATCTCCTTCACCGCACATCACGGACAGACGGTTGCCCTCATCGGCGCGACGGGCTGCGGCAAGAGCAGCATCATCAACCTGATTCCGCGCCTGTATGACGCAACAAGCGGGCAGGTGCTGGTAGACGGCGTGGACGTGCGTGACTACACGCAGGACGCCCTGCGCAGCAAGATCGGCTTTGTGCCGCAGAAGGCGTTCCTGTTCTCCGGCACGGTCAGCAGCAACGTCGGCTACGGCGAGGACAACGCGTCGGACGCTGCCATCCGCAAGGCGGTTTCCATCGCGCAGGCGGCGGAATTTGTCGAATCCCCGGAGGTCGGGTATTCCGGCACGGTCGCGCAGGGCGGCTCGAACTTCTCCGGCGGGCAGAAGCAGCGTTTGTCCATTGCCCGCGCAGTGGCGCGCGACCCGGAAATCCTCGTCTTTGACGACTCCTTCTCCGCGCTGGACTACAAGACCGACCATGCATTGCGTCAGGCGCTCCGCGAGCAGACCAGCGGCACGACGAACATCATCGTCGCACAGCGCATCGGTACGATTCGCGACGCGGACTGCATCCTCGTCATTGAGGACGGCGCGATTGTCGGCAAGGGCACGCACCGTGAGCTGATGGAAAGCTGCAAGGTCTATCAGGAAATCGCGTATTCTCAGCTGTCAAAGGAGGAACTTGCGTCATGAGTGAAACGAAACGCCGTCCGGGCGGTCATCCCGGAATGCGCGGGCGGGGCGTACCGGGCGAAAAGGCGAAGGACTTCCGCGGTTCACTGGGGAAGCTCATCCGCCACTGCAAGCCCTTCTATCCGGTCATTTGCATCGCGATTCTGGGCGACTTGGCGGGCGTCATTATCCGCCTGATCGGCCCGAACAAAATCAGCGAAATCACCAACCTGATTACCGCCGGGCTGCGCGGCGAGATTGACATGCCCGCCATCCAGAAAATCTGCATCACGCTGATAATTCTCTATGTCGTCGGCGCGCTGCTGAGTTTCATGACGGGGCTGGTGATGACCGTCGTCACGCAGAAGGTCAACCGGGGCTTGCGTGACGGCATATCCCACAAAATCAACCGCCTGCCGGTCAGCTACTTCCAGTCCACCTCCACCGGCGACGTGCTCTCCCGCGTCACCAACGATGTGGACACCATCGGGCAGACGCTGCAGAACAGCCTGACCAGCCTTGTCTCCGCCGTGACGATGTTCATCGGCAGCATCGTCATGATGCTCTCGACGAACTGGATCATGGCGCTGACGGCGATTGTATCGTCGATGCTGGGCTTCGGGCTGATGCGGGGCATCATGAGCCGCTCGCAGAAGTACTTCGTCGCGCGCCAGCGGTGGCTGGGCGACCTGAACGGCCATATTGAAGAAATCTACACAGGGCACAATGTCGTCCGCCTCTTCGGCGCAGAGCAGCGCGAACAGCAGGCGTTCGACCGCATCAACAGCAAAATGCAGGAGACAGACTGGAAGAGCCAGTTCATGTCCGGCCTGATGATGCCGCTGATGGGCTTCATCGGCAATTTCGCGTATGTGGCGGTGTGCGTCGTCGGCGCGGTGCTGGCAATGAACGGTTCGATTACCTTCGGCGTGATTGTCGCCTTCATGATGTATGTGCGCCTGTTCACCTCGCCCCTGAGCCAGCTTGCACAGGCGGCGACGAACCTGCAATCCGCGGCGGCGGCGGCAGAGCGCGTCTTTGAGTTCCTCGAAGCGAAGGAAATGCCCGACGAATCCCACCTGCCCGCGCAGACGAAAACCGTCCGCGGCGAAGTGGCGTTCGACCACGTCCGCTTCGGCTACACGCCGGACAAAATCATCATTCACGACTTTTCCGAGCATGTGCAGCCGGGTCAGAAGGTCGCCATCGTCGGCCCGACCGGCGCGGGCAAAACCACGATGGTCAATTTGCTGATGAAGTTCTATCCGCTGGGCGGCGGCGAAATTCGCATTGACGGCGTGCCGCTGTCGCAGATGACGCGCGAGCATGTGCACGACCTCTTCGGCATGGTCTTGCAGGACACTTGGCTCTTCGAGGGCAGCATCCGCGACAACCTCTGCTACGGCAAGGAGGGCATTACGGACGAGCAGCTTGACCAAGTGACCCGTGCGACGGGGCTGTACCACCTTATCCACACCTTGCCGGAGGGTTACGACACCCTGCTTTCCGACAAATTGAACCTCTCCGCCGGACAGAAGCAGCTGATGACGATTGCCCGCGCGATGATTGAAAACGCGCCGATGCTGATTCTCGACGAAGCGACGTCCTCCGTCGATACACGCACAGAAATGCTGATTCAGCAAGCAATGGACACGCTGACAAAGGGGCGTACTTCGTTCGTCATTGCGCACCGCCTTTCCACCATCAAAAACGCGGACAAGATTCTGGTCATGCGCCACGGCGACATCATCGAATCCGGCACGCATGAGGAGTTGCTGCAAAAAGGCGGCTTCTACGCCGAGCTGTACAACTCGCAGTTCGAGCAGGCGTAACACATTTTCCAACTGCATAACAACCCCGGCAGCACACAAGGACGATTGTCCAGCGGCTGCCGGGGCTTTTCTATTGCGGTAGGATACGCTCTCCGTTTTTCCCCTGCAACGAAAAAGACCAGCATCGAAAGAAAACCTTCTCCCATGCTGGTCGGTCGCGCCCATTTGGCGCGACAATGTTGAGTTGATGGAAAGAGCAGCTTGGGGGGCGCGTCTGCGGACGCGCAAAGTTACTGGCAGGGACGCTTCGCTGCCTGCGCCTTTGTTGAGCGCGTTTGGCATACTGGTCGCCCGTGGAACAATTGGGGCGTTGCCCCAAACCCCACCAGAGGCGCTGCCTCTGGACTCCGCAAGGGGGAATTTCCCCCTTGACCCCTTTCGCGCGATTGAGTTGGTCGCTTTTCCCATACTCCTTCCGCGTGTTTATTCTTCTTTTGCCGCCTGCTCCATGTTTTTCCGCGCAGCGGAAAGCATCAGCTTCACGCGATTGAGCTGATTCACCTCACTCGCGCCGGGGTCAAAGTCCACCGCGCAGATATTCGCCTGCGGATACTTCTTTCTCAGCTGCTTGATAACCCCCTTGCCCACCACATGGTTCGGCAGGCACGCAAACGGCTGAATGCACACGATATTCGGCACGCCCGTCAGCAGCAGTTCCGCCATTTCGCCCGTCAGGAACCACCCCTCGCCGTACTGATTCCCCTGCGAAAGGAACGGGTCGGACAGCTCCGCAATCTGCTCAATATGCATCGGCGGTTCAAAGCGCTTGGACTTTTCCAGCGCCTTGAGTGCGGGTCGCCGCAGGGCGCGAATGCCCTTCACGCCCAGCACCGCGCTCGCCTCGCTTGTCCAGCCCTTGCCTAAATATTCGTGCTTGAACTTGCCGTTGTAGACGGAGTAGTTCATGAAGTCCATCAGGTCAGGCACAACGGCTTCCGCGCCCTCTTCTTCCAGCAAATCGACCAGATGGTTATTCGCCACGGGCATATACTTCACCAGAATTTCGCCGACGATGCCCACACGCGGCTTCTTCATGTCCTCGTGAATCGGCAGATGGTCAAAGTCGTCCACTAACTGCTGGCAGATGTCGCCGTAGCGGCCCGTGCCGTTCACCAGATGGTCGATGATCTTCTGCGACCATGTTTCCGCCAGCCGGTTGGCGCTTCCCGCCTCGATTTCGTAGGGGCGCACCCGATACAGGCAGCGCATCAGCAAATCGCCGAAAACAATCGCTTGTGCCGCGCCGATGAGCATCGGCAGGGTGAAGTGGAAGCCCTCGTTCGTTTCCATGCCGTTGGCGTTAATGGAGATAACCGGGATATGCCCCAAACCGGCTTTCGCCAGCGCGCGGCGGATGAAACCGACGTAGTTGCTTGCGCGGCAGCAACCGCCCGTCTGCGTCATAGCAAGGGCAAGGCGATCGGTGTCATACTTGCCGGACAGCACGGCTTCCATCATCTGCCCGACGGTGATGATGGACGGATAGCAGGCGTCGTTGTTGACGAATTTGAGGCCCGTATCAATCGCGGAGCGGGTATCGTTTTCCAGCATGACGATATGATACCCGTGCTTCTCCAGCACCGGCTGAAGCAGACGGAAATGAATCGGCGACATGTTCGGCGCAAGAATGGTGTAGCCCTTCTTCTGCATGTCGCGGGTATATTCCACGCGATGATACGTCGCAGGCACAGGATGCGCCACGATGCCGCGCTTTTCGCGCTGCGCCATCGCCGCCAGCAGCGACCGCACGCGGATGCGCGCCGCGCCCAGCGAGTTCACCTCGTCAATTTTGATGAGCGTATACAGCTTGCCGCAGCGTTCCAGAATCTCCGCCACCTGATCGGTCGTCACGGCGTCCAGCCCGCAGCCGAAGGAGTTGAGCTGAATCAGCTCCAAATCATCCCGCTGGCTGACAAACTGCGCCGCCACATACAGGCGGGAATGGTACACCCACTGGTCGCTCACGCGCAGGGGATGCTCACCGTGGAAGGAAGCGGGGATGCTGTCCTCAGTCAGCACCGCCAGCCCATAGGAGGCAATCAGCTCCGGCATACCGTGGTTGATTTCCGGGTCAACGTGGTACGGCCGTCCCGCCAGCACGATGCCCTTCCGATGGTTTTCCTCCATCCATTGCAGCACCTTCAGACCCTCGGCGCGCACGTCGGTCTTGGCACACTGCTGCTCGTCCCAGCCCGCGTGAACCGCGTCGCGAACCTCCTGCTCCGGGATATTGAAGGTCTTGCGGAAAAAGCGCACAAGCGTGTCCGCCGCCGTCTTTTCGCTGGTCAGCGCGAGGAACGGTTTAAGCATCCGCACGCGCCCTTCGGTCACATCCTCGACGTTGTTGGCGATATTCTCCGGATTCGCCACGACCATCGGGCAGTTGAAGTGATTCTGGGTCTTCATATCCTCCTGCCGCTCGTAGAACACGCTCGGATAGAAGATTGTCCCGACGCCCTGATCAATCAGCCACTGCACATGCCCGTGCGCCATTTTCGCCGGATAGCACTCGCTTTCCGACGGGATGGACTCCATGCCCTTCTCGTAAATCGCGCGGCTGGACGCGGGAGACAGCACCACCCGGAAACCCAGCTTCGTCAGCAGCGTCATCCAGAACGGGAAGTTCTCATACATGTTCAGCACGCGGGGAATGCCCAGTTCGCCGCGCGTGGCTTGTTCGGCGGTCAGCGGCTGATAGTCGAACATGCGCTTGAGCTTGTACGCCATCACGTTCGGGCCTTTTTCGCCCGTTGCGGTCTTGCCCAGCCCTTTTTCGCAGCGGTTGCCCGTGATGTGCCGCCGTCCGCCGGGGAAGAGGCTGACCGTCAGCATACAGTGGTTCGTGCAGCCCTGACAGCGCGCCGTCCGCGTCTGCCACTGCAAGCCCAAAATGTCCTGAATCGGCAGGGTAGAGGAGGGTGTATCGCTGCCCGATGCCCGGTCGCGCGCAATCAGCGCCGCACCGAACGCGCCCATCATGCCGGAAATATCCGGGCAGACGGCTTCCACGCCCGCAAGCTGCTCGAACGCGCGCAGCACCGCCTTGTTGTGGAACGTGCCGCCCTGCACGACGATATGCTGCCCCAGTTCCTTCGGGTCAGCGAGTTTGATGACCTTGAACAGCGCATTCTTGATGACCGAGCACGCCAGACCCGCGCTGATGTCCTGTATCGTCGCGCCCTGCTTCTGCGCCTGCTTGACGTTGGAGTTCATGAACACGGTGCAGCGCGTTCCCAAATCAACCGGGGCGGGCGCAAAGAGGGCTTCCGCTGCGAATCCTTCCGCCGTGTAGCCCATCGAGTTTGCGAAATTTTCCAAGAAGCTGCCGCAGCCGGACGAACACGCTTCATTCAGCAGAATCGTGTCCACCGAGCCGTTTTTCAGCTTGATGCACTTCATGTCCTGCCCGCCGATGTCCAGCACGCAGTCCACTTTCGGGTCAAAGAACGCCGCCGCGGTGCAGTGCGCAATCGTCTCCACCTCGCCGTCATCAAGCCGGAACGCCGATTTCAGCAGGCTTTCGCCGTAGCCGGTAGAGCAGGAGCGCGCAATCACCGCCGTGTCGGGCATCTTCTCCATCAGCTCGCGCATCGCCGTGCGCGCCGTCTCAATCGGACTGCCGGAATTGCCCGCATAATAGCTGTACAGCAATTCACCCTTTTCGCCGATCAGCGCGACTTTCGTCGTTGTCGAACCCGCGTCAATGCCCAGATAGCACTTGCCGGAATACGTTTCCAAATCGCCGCGCTGCACCTTCGCCTGTGCGTGGCGGCGGTTGAACGCCGCGTATTCCTCCTGATTGCGGAACAGCGGCGGCAGGTGCTTCAAGCCGAAGGTCAGCATCACGCCGTGCTCAAGGCGTTCGAGCAGGCTATCCATCGGCACGGCTTCGTCCTCGCCGCCCGAAAGCGCCGCCATCGCCGCGCCCGTCGCCGCAAAAAGGTGCGAATTTTCCGGCACAATCGCCGTTTCCTCCGTCAGGTGCAGGGTGCGGACAAACGCCTGCCGCAGTTCGGACAGGAAGTGCAGCGGCCCGCCCAAGAACGCCACATGCCCGCGAATCGGTTTGCCGCACGCCAGCCCGGAAATCGTCTGGTTCACAACCGCCTGAAAAATCGACGCCGCCAGATCCTCACGCGCCGCGCCCTCGTTAATCAGCGGCTGAATGTCACTCTTGGCGAACACGCCGCAGCGCGCCGCAATGGGATACAGCTCATGATAGCGCTTTGCCAGTTCGTTCAAGCCGGGCGCATCGGTTTTCAGCAGCGCCGCCATCTGGTCGATAAAAGACCCCGTGCCGCCCGCGCACACGCCGTTCATGCGCTCTTCCAATCCGCCGGTGAAATAGATAATCTTCGCGTCCTCGCCGCCCAATTCGATGGCGACGTCGGTCTGCGGCGCGGCCTTCTGCAGCGCTTCCGCCACCGCAACGACCTCCTGTACGAACCCGACGCGCAGCGCTTCCGCCAGCGAAATTGCGCCCGATCCGGTCATGCGCACCTTCACGCGGCACGCGCCGAGTTTCTTCCGCGCTTCCCGCATCATCTCCGCCAGTGTCTCCTGCGTGTGTGCGCAGTGGCGGCGATATTCGCCCCAGACCATTTCTCCCGCTTCGTTCAGCAGCACCAGCTTGACGGTGGTAGAACCGATGTCAATGCCCGCATAATAATAGGTGTTTGTTTCCATTTCAGTACCTCGTCCGTCGGGCTTTCCGCTGCCACCACCAGCGAAAACGCCCGGAAAATGATTGGTTTTTCGTTCTGCACACTCTGCCGTTTTTCCCACAGCGAGGTGCAGTCCGAATCGTTTTAATTCGCCATCAACCGCGAAAAATCCTCTTGCTTTTGCAGGAGTTATTATGTAGAGGAAGGTTTACCCCTCCTCGTCATGAGTCGCGGGAAATACAGTAAATTCAAGCAGTTATGGCTTGAAGGGAAACCTTCAAGTACATAGCTGCTTTTTTCATTGCAGCAGAAAGCGAGGATACCCATGAAACTGACCTATCGCCGCTGTGGAGACTACTACCTGCCCAACATTGGCATTCCCGCCGAAGACATGCGCCCACTTGGCAAGTACGGCAGAATGCGCATGCGCTATCTCCGGGAGCATCGTTCCCTCCTGTTCAATCAGCTCCTGCTGTCCGGTAAGCTCATGAAGCATCTGTACAACATTGACGATGCCTGCCAGGAACGCCTGGATCTGCTGATTCCTCAGATGAAAGCAGCCGAAGGCGTTACCGAGGCGTTGAAAGCCGCTGACCAGATGGAATGGGTACGCCGCATGAACAGCATCCACAACCGGATCGAAGAAATGCTGTTCAACGAGTTGATCTACGACTGAGAAATTGTGCCACATAGCAAACAAGCACGAGCTACACGCCCGTGCCCGTCTCCCCAAATCAGATGGAGGTACTTATGAAGAAACTGCTCAAGCTGCCCCTGCGGATAGCCACTCTGCCTCTCATTGCGATACTGCTGGTGTTTCAGCTGATTTCATCCGTAATTGTTGGATTGACCTCCATCGCAACCAACCTGCTTGCAACGGTATTCCTCATCGGTTCCGTTGCAGGGTGGATCGCCAACGCTCCCAGCGTCCTGATCTTCCAGACGGCGGCCCTTGGTATCTCCTTCGCCTTTGCTCCGCACATCGCTGGATGGTTTCTGGAGAAGGTAACAGACCTCACGCTCGGTCTGCTGGATCTCTTGCGGGCCTGATGCATCAGGACTTCTTGCTCGCTTTGTTCCTACACTCAGCAGAACAGAAACGCGAATCTGCCCTCGGGGCATAAAACGCCATGCGGCAATGCTCGCACAAAGTCATGGGATTCTTCGCATCGGTCAGTTTGACAGAGAACATGAACTTCACTGTCAGCATCAGCGAATGAAAATCCCACACGATGACCGGGTGCTCCCGCAGCGCCAGGTGATAGGTAGGCGCATTGCCCTCAAAACATGCAAGGCTCTTGCGGTACAAGTTCAGCCCATTCTCGTCCAGGATGTCCCGGTCTTCGTAATACAGGTATGTTGACATAAAGGTGAACGCCCAGTCGAGGAACACTTCCTTCAGCCACTCATAGGGTTCGCCGTAGCTGCGCATGAAGGAGATTGCCTTGGCGCGTGGATCGTCACTAAAGGTTAGAGACAACGCCGCTTCATCCCGGTCACTGCCGGATACATTCCAAATAGATTCAATTCCGCGTTTGCGAAAGTCTGGCATCTTGAATGGAAAGAAGAATTTCATGTAGGTCAGTGTATCCAGAGTTTCCTGCCGAATGAACTGGTTTTTCGGAAGATAGACCTTTTCGTATTCCACGAAATTTGGCGTGGTGGGAAAGGCGGTCATCATGCCCAGTAAACCGTAGTTGCAGACGAAGGTGTGGATCGCGGCCTTTATCTTCTTTTCAGGCGACTTGTGAATCACCAGCAGGCCAATGTTAACCGCATCCAGCACCAACTGGTCAGTCAGCGGCATGGTGTTGTAGACAGAAGCCTTGGCATCAGCCGTGGGCAGAAGGTACTCCTTCCCATCTGCTGCCTTTCTCCACTCATAAGAGGCATACTTGGCCCAGTACGCGCTGGTATGTTCAAACAGGTTCGTCATCGGAAGAATGCCTCCTTTTCGATGGAGTGTAATCACGCAGGAAGTCCTTCTCCAGGTGGATCAGCTCGTCGCCGTCTTGTTGCAGCACCGTCAGGGCTGCGTACAGTTTCCGGTGGATGCGCCGCTGGACGGTATCACGAACCTTGCGGATGTTGCGCTCTGTCTGGCCGCGTAGCTCCGCCAGCTTCTGTGTCGAGTACAGCCTGATACCCAGGAAGAACAGCAGCTCCTTGTGGTCGAGCTTCAGGTTCATGACGATCTCCCGTAGATGCGCCCGCTCGGTCAGATCGTGCATGGCGAAAAGGCACGTGTTGAGATAATCGTCAAATTCGCCCCGGCAGATTTGGCGGAAGGTCGGCTGGCTCATGCTATGCGGCAGGATGTGACCGCCAGGGAGCGCGCCGCTTTCCAGCGGTACATCACCACGCAACGTTTCATATCTGCGTTCCCGGCGCATACGGCTTTCTTCTTCACGGTCATACCAGTCAACCAGCTCCTGAAACTCGGACAGGGTTCGGGCAGACAGTTCCAGTCGCCGCAGCGCTTCTTCACGGACGTTCTGGGCTATGCGCTTTCTTAGTTCAGCAGAGGATCGTGTTTTGTCAGCATTGCGTCTGCGTTTGTCTGGCTTGGACGGCGGCAGTGATTCTTCTGGTTCATCATCCGCTGACCAGTCCTCAGCATCATCACTGCTGAGTTCATCGGGAATGTTGTTCCACGGCAACTCGTCCTCTGAAATCTCATTGCCGTCTTCATCATACAGGGGCATGGCGAGTATAGCATCCACGGCAGACGCTTCCTCGTCCTTCATTCCATACCAATCATCTTCTGGAATCACCTGCTCACCCCCTTCAAAGCCCATTATACAAGAAAAATTGTCTGATCTCAAATTTTCTTTCGGGAAATTTCCAAAACAGTTCCAAAACGACGCCAGTTTTGTCCTACTTATAGAGGGAGTCACCAGAAATATCAGACTTCCACAGGAAAGGAGAATCCATTGACCCAGAAAAACGAACCCCTTATCACGGCGCTCTATGAGCGTCTGAGCCGCGACGATGACCAGCAGGGCGATTCCAACTCCATCGTGAATCAGAAAGCCTACCTGACCTCGTATGCGGCAGACCACGGCTTCGCCCATTGCCGGCACTACACAGATGATGGCTTCAGCGGCGGCAACTTCGAACGCCCTGGATGGAAGCAGCTTATTGCGGACATTGATGCCGGCTTAGTTGGTACCGTCATTGCCAAAGACCTGAGCCGCGTTGGACGAGACTACATCCAGACCGGCTTCTACACCGAGGTGTACTTTCGGCGTAAGGGTGTGCGGTTCATCGCCATCGGTAACGGCGTGGACACGGTGAGCCCCATCAGCAGCGAGTTCGCGCCATTCATGAATGTGCTGAATGAGATGTACCTACGGGAACAGTCGAAGAAGATGCGCACATTCTTCCGGCAGCGGGGCAACAGCGGAAAGCCGACAAATACGCTGTGTGTGTACGGCTACCGCAAAGACCCAGCAGACAAGAACCATTGGCTGGTGGATGATGAGGCAGCTGCGGTCGTCCGTAGAATCTACCAGCTGGCGATTGACTGTCACGGCCCCTATGAGATCGCACGCATTCTGGAGGTTGAAAAGGTTGAATGTCCAGCCTACTACAACGCAACCCACGACACCTGCATGAAGCGTTCCAACACCGACATGAGCAAGCCATACGCTTGGAACGGCGTGACCATCGGCAACATTCTGCAACGCCCGGAGTACATGGGACACACGGTGAACTTCCGTTCATCGAAGAATGGCCTGAAGGCAAAGCGGCAGACCAAGCCATCTGATGAATGGTTGATCTTCAAGGATACCCATGAAGCCATTATTTCCGAGGACAGATGGCAGCTGGCACAATGTGTGCTGGCTGTCCGGCGCAGAACAGACAGCACAGGTGAGGCCAATCCACTGACCGGCAAGCTCTATTGCGCAGAGTGTGGTGCGCGGCTCAACAACCACCGCAGTCGGGCAAAGCAGTCCGGGCGTGAGTCGGATGACTACTACGATTGTCCGACCTACAGCCAGAACAAGGGTGACTGCTGCTGCCACTATGTCACAACGGCGTTCATCCGGTCTGTGCTGCTGCAGATGATCCGCTCGGTGAGCCAGTATGCCGTATCGGATGAAGCCGCCTTTGCAGATCAGGTACGGGCACTGTCCGAGGTGCGCCATGCCGATGCCGTAAAGGATATGACCGCCGAAGCAGCCAAGGCTCGGAAGCGCATTGCAGAACTGGATACCATCATTCAGAAGCTGTACGAATCCTATGCGTTGGGTAAAACGCCGGAAAGCCGCTTCAACCTGCTGTCCTCTACCTATGAAAAGGAACAGGCTCAGCTGAAGGACAAGCTCGCACAGACTGAAACTGCGCTGGCTACCTACCATGCCGACACCACTAACATCGAGGCGTTCATGACACTGGCACGGCAATACCGGGATACGGAAGAACTGACGGCATCGGTCATCAACAGCTTCATTGACAGAGTGATTGTCCACGCTCCGCAGAAGGTGAACGGCCAGCGGCACGTGCAGATCGATATTGTCTTCCGCTTCATTGGATGCTTCTCTGTACCGATGGCACCGACCATTCTGACGGAGGAGCAACTGCAGGAGGAAGCCCGGCGAGCCAGGGAACGCGAGCGGAACCATCAGAAGTATCTGCGCAAAAAGGAACGAAACAAGAAGTTGCCCCACGATCAGGCGGCAGCTTAACGAAGGAGGAACACTATGTTTGATCTGATCGAAAAACAGAACGGAAGAAAGACACGGGCTTCGGCAAAAGCAGATGTAGAGCCCATTACCGCGCTTTATGAGCGTCTGTCCCGCGATGACGAACAAGAGGGTGAGTCGAACTCGATCACCAATCAAAAGAGTCTGTTGCAGGCATACGCTCAGGAAAGGGGCTTCACCAATTGTCGTCACTACACCGATGACGGCTACAGCGGCGGCAACTTTGACCGTCCTGGTTGGCAGCAGCTGCTTGCGGATATCGAAGCTGGCATTGTCAAAACGGTGCTGGTCAAGGACATGAGCCGTGTTGGGCGTAATTATGTTGAAACGGGATTCTATACTGAAGTATACTTTGGCCGGATGGGTGTGCGGTTCATTGCTATCAACAATAACATCGACAATGACAACCCGGATAGTACCGAGTTTGCAGGCATCCTCAACATTATGAACGACTGGTATCTGCGTGACCAGTCCCGTAAGATTCGATCTGCGGCTCAGCAGAAGGGGCGTTCGGGTAAACCGCTGACCTACAATCCATGCTTTGGCTATGTGAAAGATCCCAAAGATAAGAACCACTGGCTGATTGATCCAGAGGCGGCAGATACTGTCCGCCGCATCTTTGAACTGGCTGCTTCCGGCAAGTCTCAACTGAGTATATGCCGAACACTGGTACAGGAGAAACGCGTGACACCTGGATACTGTCGTTTCCAACACTCACCGGATGGAGTCGGCAAGCAACACACGAACCGCCAACCATACAATTGGGATACACGAATGTTAAGCAAACTGGTTCAACGGCGGGAATACATGGGTGATACCGTAAACTTCAAAACCTGCGTCACGGAATACAGAGGCAAGCGGGTAAGCGTTCCAGCAGAAGAGCAGCTTGTATTTCCTGGGACGCATGAAGCAATCGTGGACGAGGAGACATGGCAGGCAGCGCAGCAAATCTTCCATCCCGAAATGGCCTCCGCTCCGGGAAAATCATGCGCCTTGAAAGGACTGATGGTTTGCGGCGAATGTGGTGTACCAATGAAATTCCATCGCATGACTGGACATGAAGAATGCAACGACTTCGTATGCCGGACACATCAAAAGTCTGCTGCTTATGAAGAACGACTCTGCACTCACAATTCGATTCGCGTTACTGTCATCCGGGAAATTGTGCGGGACACACTCCGCACCGTCAACCGCTATGCCATCGCTGATGAAGAGGGCTTCCGACGCAGGCTTGCTCGGGAAGCAGCCACCTACCAACCCGATGATCGGAAGCAGCTGGCCAAGGCCATACGCGAGAAGGAAAAGCACATCGCTCGACTGGAACACTTGCTGAAGAAGCTTTACGAGGACTATGCGCTGGGGCATATCCCGGAGGAACGTTTTGACCGGTTGTCTGCACAATACGAACAGGAGGAAGCTACACTCAAAGTAGAACTCGCAGATGATCAGGTTCGGCTGAACGAAGTGCAGACTGCCTCTGCACAGACCGACAAGTACCTTGCCCTTGCCCGCAAGTATCGGGACTGCGCAGAAGTAACGGACGACATGATCCTCGCATTTGTGGAAAAGATCGTCGTCTATCGTACCATCCGCCCAGCCAAGGGACAGCGCACCCGCCAAATTGAGGTGCACCTGAACTACATCGGACAATTTCCTATCCCGACGGAAGGAATGGAGAATGAAAATGAATAACGGCCCAACACCCAACAGGCAGCACATGAGGCAACTCGGTGCTGCTTCTTTTTATGTAAGAATCAGGAGGAACAATGACGAAGACTACCCCTATGATGGAAATGACCCGCCAATACGGGCACACCGTTTACACGATCAGCGCATTCGGAAGCCCCGAAAGCGCCTGTACTTATGAAGACCGGCTGCTGAATCTGATCCAGCATGAAGCGGACAAAATGGACAGCTGCAAGAAGAATAGTGATGATTCCGAAACCAAAGTCAACAAAATCTAAAAGAGCAAGTATTGTGAGATGGCATACTGAAAGGCGGCCTGCAGCACCCTGCGTCGGTCGTCTTTTGCATGCCTGGAACTTCGCGCCAACTTGGGTCTGTTGACAAACCTACCACCTGGCGCTCAAATGTGGTAAAATAGAGAAAAGCCACAAGGGGCGAAGGACATGCAGCTCAAGCTACACATGGTCACCATCGAAGACCTTGTACCAGTCGACCACTTCCTGCGCAAGCTGGCAGCGGCGCTGGATTTGTCATTTGTGCACGAGGAAACCGCGCATATGTACTGCCGACGGTATGGCCGCCCGCCCATTGATCCGGTGGTGCTGGTGAAGTACCTGCTGGTCGGGTATCTGTATGGAATTCCGTCCGAGCGTCAAATCGAGGAACGTATCTCTGACAGCATCGCTCTGCGCTGGTATCTGGGGATCGATCTGGATGAGCGTGTGCCGGATCACAGTACCATCTCGCAGCTGCGCCGGCGGAAGCCTTCCTTCCGCAAGGTGTTCCGGCGGCTGTTCGAGACAGTCGTACAGCAGTGCATTGAATTGGGACTGGTCAGCGGCCGAATGACCGCCACCGATTCGACCCATGTGAGGGCCAATGCCTCCCGAAAATCTGAGTATCTGATGGACATGCCCGAGGAACCCGGCGTGTACTGGGACCGGCTGGATGCCTACGAAGAGGAAGGCTTGGAGGAGCTTGCGCAAAAGACCGGTAAGCGTCGTACGAAGCGAACCCGGACAGTGAAAAAAGAAACCCGGAACGACAAGAAGCAGGTCAGCCGTACCGATCCGGATGCAGGACTCCTGAATCGAGCTGGCAAACCCAAAGGCATGCACTATCTCAGTCACCAGACGCTGGATACGGATCACGGAATCATCCTGGATGTTGCTGTCACACCGGGTGACAGCAGCGATATCGAACCATTCCTGCCTCAAATGGAGCGTGTCAGGGAACTGCTGCCGGTACAGGCAGTTACAGCAGATTCTGCGTACAACTCCGGTTTGGTTCAACATGAGCTTGAGCGAATGGGGATTGCATTCTATGCACGTCCGCGCAAAGCGGAAGCGCCGCAAAAGACGTCTTTCACGGCCTCTGCTTTTTCATACGATCCGGATGCAGATTCGTACACCTGTCCCATGGGCAAAGTGCTTCCGCTCCGGACGCTGGAGCGCAACCGACATGGCTTGTACTGGGTGTATCGGGCAAAGGCGGCGGAATGCCGTCAATGTCCGGAATATGAGCGCTGCGTCAGTGCCGGGCAGCGGAATCAGGGACGCCGTCTCATGATTAATTACTTCCAGACAGCCAAGGACGCAGAGTGCCAGCGGCGTAATACGCCGGAATACCGGGAAGCTCTGCGACTGCGGCAGATCTGGTGCGAGGGTACCTTCGCGATCCAAAAGCGAGGTCACAATCTGACACGCCTCACACGACGAGGAATAGCGGCAGCGGAAGACCACTGCCTTCTTTCCGCTGCCGCCATGAACCTCAAAAGGATGATTAAGTGTATTGGATGACGCCCGTCGGCGTCTTTTTTATTCCGGTGAATGGGGTTGCAGCAAAATAGACGGCTTTTGTCAACAAGCCCAACTTGGCACGAAGTCCCTGCACCCAATTTAGAAAGGAAAATTGAAATGATGAACATGAAAAACAAGCCCGTTGTCATCGGCATCGACCATGGCTATGGCAACATGAAAACCGCCCACTGCTGCTTCCGAACCGGCATCCTGCCCATTGACGGAAATGAGCCTGTGTTCAGCAGCGACATCCTGACCTACGACGGCAAGTCCTATGTGATCGTTCAGGGCCACAAGGAATTTACCGCCGACAAAATGCTGGATCAGGATTACTATCTCCTGACGCTGGTTGCTGTCGCCCGCGAGCTGCACATCCGTAACCTGACCACCGCCCGTGTGGTGCTGGCGGTCGGCCTGCCGCTGACCTGGGTGTCCGCGCAGAAGGAGAGCTTCCGGGCATACCTCATGCAGCATGAAACCGCCGACTTCACCTTCCGCGAGGCAGCATACCATGTGGAGTTCGCCGCCTGCGAGGTGTTCCCCCAGGGTTTCTCGGCTGTAGCTGCCCAGCTGCGTGATTTCTCCGGCATCAATATGCTCTGCGACATCGGCAACGGCACCATGAATGTGATGTACATCAACGACCGCAAGCCCATCCCGCAGCGTTGCTTCACGGAGAAATACGGTGTCCACCAGTGCGTGCTGGCCATCCGGGAGAACCTGATGCGCACCTGCGGCGTGACCATTGATGAGGCCATGATCGAACGCATCCTGCGCACCGGCAAGGCTGAGGTCGGAGAAAAGTACATGGCTGTCATCCGGCAGACCGCAGAGGAGTACATCGGCGGGATCTTCCGCAAGCTGCGCGAGCATGAGTACAACCCGGACCTGGTGAAGCTGTACGTCATGGGCGGCGGCAGCTGCATGGTGAAGCAGTTCGGTAAATACGACCCGTCGCGCGTGAGCTTCAACCACGATATCTGCGCCACCGCCAAAGGCTATGAGCTTCTGGCAACGGAGCGACTGCGAAAGGCCGGTGAGCTGTGATGAAGCGTATCTTCACCACAACGCTGCGGCTGGACATGACCGATGAGGAAGACCGTCTGGCGTGGTCGCACCTTCAGCAGATGGACAAGAAGCAGTACCGGTCCTACAGCAAGGCAATTGTGGCAGCGGTCAACGACTATTTCGGACGGCAGGAGCAGCTGGCAGCAGACCCATATCTGGAAACCCGTGAGAAAGAAGATGCTTTCCTGCAACGGATTGAGAGCACGATCTGCAACGCTCTGCGGTTTGCACCTGTGCCAATGGCAGCAGTGCAGCCGTCCACGCCCATGCAAACCGAACCGGCAGACGACGATCTGTCCACGGCACTGGACTTTGCTGACAGTTTCTGATACCAGCACTGCTCCTGATTGGTATTGCTGCAATACCATTTGGAGGCACACCTGGTACCAACTCCATCACCGACCAACAACGCAATACCAACCCTGCGGCCATCTGGTATCACCCCGGTACTGGATGGCCGCTCTTTTGATACCAGAAAGGAAAACGAACATGACTGAACATGAAAAGAAACTGATTCAGGCACGGCATCGGCTGGAGGAAGCCCAGATGCGCGACCGGGACAAGGAACGGAAGGCACGAACCCGCCGACTGATCCAGACCGGGGCGATCCTCGAAAAGGTCTTTCCCCAGGCACGAACCATGACCACCGACGAACTGGAGGAGTACCTGTGCAGTACGCTGAAAACCGAGTAACCAGGCAACCAACAAAGGAGGCGTTCCGGGCAACCGGGGCGCTTCCGCATTTCGGCCATCGCCGAGGGGACTTCGTCCCTTTCCCTGCCTCGGCGCTGGCTACACTTCGGTCAATGCAAGCATTGACCTCGTTAGGCAGCCCTGCGGGGCTGCCCTCACTTGTTATCCCCGAAGGGCGCACTGACTCACCACCCGAAGGGCGGTGGTCTCCCCTGACGGGGCCGTGCGCTCTCCGAGGGTCGCCCTCGAAACCCGCAAGCGGCTTCCGAGGGTACAGGCTATCAATGCAAGCATTGACTGGCCTTAGTCAGCCCGATGGGCTGACCTCATGGGGCATTTCGTGTCTGCGGACACGACCAAAGGGCTTTCCGTTCGCCCTTTGGAAACCTTCGGTCGCTCTCCTCACAGAGAGCGACAGGCTGCGCTGTCACATCCCCATATGCCATCCCACCCAGCGCCTTGCTGTCCTGCCACCGGCAGCACATCTGCGGCATGACGCAACCTGCCACCGGCAGCTTGCGGGTGCGACGGGGCTGGTCAACGACGAAGGAGGTGAACGCAGATGGCCATCTATCACATGCAGGCAAAAGTCGTAAGTCGCGGCAAAGGACGATCCGCCGTGGCAGCGTCAGCCTATATGAGCTGCTCCAGCGTGACCAACGAGTATGACGGCGTCCACCATGACTACACGCGAAAGAAAGGTCTGATGTGGGAGCAGGTGTTTCTGCCGGAGAATGCGCCCGTCGAGTGGCAGGATCGTGCCACCCTCTGGAACGCCGTGGAGGACGCTGAAAAGAGCAAGGACAGCCGCCTTGCCCGGGAATTCGTGGTGGCTCTACCGCGTGAGCTGAACCCGGATCAGCAGATCGCCCTGCTGACAGAGTACATTCAGCAGCAGTTTGTGGCAGACGGCATGTGCGCCGATGTGGGCATCCACGATCCTGATCCGCCCGGTCACAATCCTCACGCCCATATCCTGCTGACGATCCGCCCGCTGGATGCCCATGGCAAGTGGCAGTACAAAACAGAAAAGGAGTACCTGTGCATCCGGGGCGATGAGGAGCGGGGCTTCACGGCAGCCGAATTCCTTAAGGCGCAAGACGAGGGCTGGGAGAAACAATACCCCTATCTGGTCGGCAAGAAAAAGGTGTACATGACCACAGCTGACGGTGAAGCCCAGGGCTTGAAGCGTGCCTCCAAGCATCCGAAAAGCACCGCCTACGGCAGGCAGAATCCCATCACCGAGCGTTGGAACAGCGAAAGCCAGCTGATCCTTTGGCGCAGCGCGTGGGCGGATATCGTCAATCTGCATCTGGAACGTATCGGCTCAACTGAACGGGTTGACCACCGCAGCCATGTCGAGCGCGGACTGGACGAGCAGCCCACCATCCATGAGGGTGTTGCTGCCCGTGCGATGGAGAAGAAGGGCATCATCTCCGACCGCTGCGAGTTGAACCGGCAGATCAAAGCCGACAACGCACTGCTGCGGGAACTGAAAGATCTGGTCACCATGCTGACTGAGCTTGTAGCCGATGCGGTCACCTCCATCGCCGATCAGCTGACCAAGCTGCGCGAAAAGCTGATCGTGATCTGCTATCAGATCAAGGTCATCATCAGGGGTATGGATAAGCGCACCGCGACCATTCAGGCAACTCAGCCGAAACTGAAGCGGTACAATGAACTTACGCAGCAGATCAGGCAGAAGACCAAAGCTCGCAAGGCCTTGGTGGCAGAGCAGAAGAACACCTCCAAGCAGAATCTTATCAAGCAGCATGACCTTTCCAGACAGATCACAACGCTCACAGAAGAAATAGAGGAGATGCTTTCCGAAAAAGAAAACCTTCTGCTGGATCTCGGCTGTGCGGACGATGCTGGCGTCAAGGCGGTGCAGAGCGAAATCACCGCCATGGAGGCCAGCTTGCACAAGCTGGATGAGCAGAAGGAAAAGTATTCGGTTGAGCTGGACGAAACCCTGCAGCAGAACAAGCAGCTGCAGAGTCAGGCAGAAGCAGAAGACCAACAAAAGATACGCATGGATGCCGCTTCGGCAGCCTCTGCAAGATTGCAGCAGGCATATGGGAAGCACTACAATACGCAGTTGGCACGGGAAAGCCAGCAGGATGTTGCTTCATGGCTCGGCGAATCGACGCAGCCCGCATCCATTCGGGAGTTTCTCCATCGTGCTGAAAAGAAAACGCATTCTGCCTCCAACCATCACAAAGACACACCTGAACGGTAAACGAATTACCCGCCATGAGGCAGACTTATCTGCTTCATGACGGGCTTTTTTACGTTAACGGGTTATTTTTACTTCTACGACCATTCATCGTAATGATGGTCAATCCGGCGAAGCTCAGAATCGCCAGGGCAGTCCACAACGCGATATTGGATTCGTCGCCGGTCTCAGGAACTTCGATCTTCTCCAGCACCTGAAGCAGGAACACAGGGCTTTCGGTTTCCCCATAGGCATTGCTCGCAACGCAGTAATATACGCACCATCTTCCGTCGATTTCTGGAAGGCTCTACACCGGCAATCATTGCCAAAGAACTGAATGCTGCTGATATCCCCTGCCCCTCCCGTAAGAGTCTGCTGGGAGAGAATGAGATCGAAGCCGCTAAGGCCAGAAAGAAAACCGCCTGCTGGAGCCCGTCTACGATTGAGAGCATCCTGACCAACGAAAAATATAAGGGCGATGCTATCCTGCAGAAGACCTACTGCACGGACTATATCAAGAAAACCTTCGTGGTGAACAATGGCAACGAGATCCCGAAGTATTACGCGCAGAACAGCCATCCAGCCATTGTCAGCGCGGAGGTATTCGATCTGACCCAGATGGAACTGGAGTGGCGGAGAAGTCTGAAAGGAAGCTACAGCGGCAAAAGCTGTTTTGCCTCGCGCATCGTATGCGGTGACTGCGGCGCCTTTTATGGCAGTAAAGTCTAGCACAGCACGGATGAGTACCGCCGCACAATCTGGCGCTGCAACAATAAGTATGAAGGCGACAAGAAGTGCTCGACGCCGCATGTGACGCAGGAGGAGCTGGAGAAAGCGTTCGTTGACGTGATGCAGAAGGTCATTGCCGAAAAGGATCCCTTTATACGATTTCACATTTCTATTGAAACCTGCAACAGCTTATGCTATAAGGCAATACCGCACAAATGCGTTGGTGCGGTATTGCCTTAATCAATCGGAGCGGATGCTCACCGGTCAGCGTGCGGATGAAGCGAAACATCTCCCCGAAAGCCGCGTTCAGATATGTCCCTCTGAAGCGGCTGCACAGTCCTCCGGCTCAGACGCAGGCTTCCACGCATCGTCAAAGTGGATGATAACACCCGTTTTTTCAAGCTGTTCCTGAAGCGTATGGATGGGCACATCCGATACGGCGCATCCGGCGTCCAGTGCCAGTGCTGCCGCCAGACCGGATGCCTGACCCGTCAGCACGGCGGGCGGAATCACCCGCAGCACATCCCAGCCCCATCCGGAAGCGGACGCGCTTCTGCCACAGGTCATCAGATTGTCAAAACCATCCCGGACCAGCACGCCATAGGGCACTTCGTACAGGCAGTCCCGTCTCTCAAAATCGCAGATGGTGCCGATGGACGCCGCCTGATGGCGGTAGCAGTCCTCCTCCGTCAGCGTAGCATTGCCGTCAAGCCGCCGGGCCGTGCGCAGCTGCGGCATGCCTGGCAGCATGTGAATGCTGCGCGCCCAGCGATCCTTCCGTTCCTCTTTTTCCAGCATCAAAAGCTGATTCTCCTGCAGATAGGCATTGATGGTTTCCATCGATACCCCGTGATAGGTCGCTATTTCTGCCGGCTGCTGACGGCCATGCAAATCCGCCGTGCCGCCAAAGGGGCGGCTGTATGCATGGTACAGGTTTCCGGTTTCAATTGCCCGGCGGCAGCCCGCCAGCGTGATGCCCTCGCCATAATAGGTGAAGTAATTGTCGCCCTCTATGGTCGGGACGCCCGCCTGCGCAAGCACCTGCGCATCGCCCGTTGCATCGATGACCACGCTGCCCTGATAGAATTTTCTCCCCGATTTGCCGTCGATAATGAGCCCCTCGCAGTGCCCGTCCGCCATCACCGGCCGGGAAATCAGCGCGTCATAGAGCACCTCCACGCCGTTTTCGCGCAGAAGCCGAAGCAGTTCCAGCGCAAACAGACCGGAGGAAAACCAGCTGACGCATCGCTCGTTCGTTGGCTGTGCCGGTTCACCGTGCTTCCAGTCCTCCGGCAGCGTGTCAAAGCCCAGCCGCAGAGACAGATTCAGGAACTCCTCTGCCATGCCGCGGAGAATCATCTTTCCCCTTCCGTTGCACAGCGGCACCCAGAAATTGACCAGCCCTGTGGTAGCCAGCCCGCCCAGGCTGCACTGCTTCTCGATGAGCAGGACACGCTTGCCGCAGCGCCCGGCAGAAAGCGCGGCGGCAGCGCCGCTCAGCCCGCCGCCCGCGACCAGCACGTCATAGCACCCCGCAGCGGTCAGCGTTTCCTCCAGATGCACCGTCATCCCCGCATCTTTCACCATCATTCCTCGACCTCCTGAACTTCACCGCAGGTGATGCCGCTCCCGTTGAAGGCATCCACCCGGAACCATACGCGCTGTCCTTCACACAGCGCCGTGATACGCCGCATCCCCGGGGCATAGGTCAGGCAGCTGTGGTACAGCTTATCCGGCGCAGATCCCCATTGGATGCACACGCCGTCCGCTCCTTCCGTATCCCATGTCACCAGCATGTCGAGCGCGCCCTCCCGGGTGGCTCGGGAGGAAATCAGCCGCGGCAGCTCACCTTCTGCGTGTCCAAACACGCGCAGACCGGAAATGCGGGCTTTCTGCCCGTAGGGAAGCTCCTGCACGGTCAGGCGCAGGAAGCGGCACACAACGCCCGCCTCCCGGACAACCAGATCATGCGGCAGATCCGTTTCCGCCCGGCGCTTGTCCAAGAGGACGAAATATGCTTTACCATCCGTTGAGCCTTCCAGCAGCCAGCGGGTATGCTGGGGAACGCGCTCGATATAGCGCCCCTGTTCCAGCCCCTCCGTGGGGCAGGGCGGCTCCAGAAACAGACCCTCGTCTGCAAAATTGATTTGCACGGCGTTCAACTGACAGGCCGCCTGCAGATCGACCTCCAGCCATTCTCCGGGCTGATTCCCCGACGCGCTCCACCATGTGCGGATGTTTTCATCGACCGCGCACGCCGCATTCTTCCCGGAGGACGCCCGGACGGGCTTCCCATGGGAAAGCAGCATCCAACGCGGCGGCGAGAAGGGAGCATCCTCCAGCGCCATCGGCCAGTCCGCATACCGCTGATCGCAGTACATCAGGCCGTCCGCATCAAAGCCCGCGCGCCACAGACCGAGCCGGCGCTCGAATGGGTGATTGACGCTGATGCGCATGGTAGATGCGTGGAAAAGCCGCCCGTCGCGCGTCCTCAGCGTGCTGCCATGTCCCGCACCCTGCGCAAAGCCGTCCGGCACGAAGGAATACGGCAGACTTTTCGCCGGCACAAACGGCCCAAGCGGATGGTCGCTCTCGTATACGCCGTCTGCGTAGGTGTTGAATTCCGTGCCGGGGGCGGCGTATTGCAGGTAATACCTTCCGTTGTGCTTTGTCATCCACGCGCCCTCGATCCACGGAGCGCTGTTTTCATCGGAGCCGTCCTCGCCCATGCGCTCGTAGCCGAGCTGTTCAGGATGCCCGGCAATCAGAGGAACCGGCTCTCCGAGCGGGTGCATCGTGTTCCTGTCCATCTCTACGCCGAGGATGGGCTGTGCATTCGAACAGCCCCAATAGAAGTAAAGCCGTCCGTCATCGTCCACAAACTGGTGCGGATCCCAGAACGGGAAGGTACCGGGAATCTCCCGGAACGGCGCGGCAAGCGGGTCGCGGCTGCGGTAAAAGCTGCCGTTTTTGCTCCCATGCGACGCGCAGAGCTGCACCTCGCCGTTCAGCACGCAGCCATCCGGCGCATAGTCGTTCGCCGGGAGATTTTCCGGAAGGACATGGAAGGTCCATGTGCAGAGATCTTCGCTCGTATGGAAGCCCGCCGTCATGGAGGGAAAGAGGGCATACTGCCCATTCACCTCAAGCAGTGTCGGGTCGGCAGCCTCCCGGCAGGCAGGATGGGAAGCACCGCGCATCTGATAGCGGTACGGCAGATTGAGCGGGTTACAGATGATCTTCATACCATTTTTTCTCCCTGACCGGCTTCAAGAATCCTTTGGGCATAGGTGCGCAGAACGCCGTGCGGATGGCGGCCATACGTCTCAATCACCGTCTGCGCGTCCCCGCTGCCGCACAGAAGCGCCGCGTGCGCCAGCCGCAGCGCCAGATAGGCCATATAAACATTTTGATCCTGCGGCTCAATGTCCTGCGCCAGATACGAAAGACGCATCAGCGGCCCAGCCAGCGCGCCATCCGGCATCAGCAGGCCCACCTCCGCCATGCACAGCATGCGGTCGTAGGTGCTGTTGGTCATGCAGTCTGGACGCAGGTTGCCATAGGTCGCCGTCTGCGGGTGATAGAACGCGCCGAGACCGGTGCGCTCCATCGCTGCACACAACGCCGGAATGGCCGGGCGGTACTGCACATGTGCCAGCAGCACCATCGCCTGATTGACGAGCCACACGTCATTCGGCGCATTCCGATAGCCGCCGTGAATCAGGCCGTCCGCCTCTCGCAGTTCCCCGTACTGCCCGGCGAGCGCTTCATCCCGCTGCACGAAGTCCTCCAGCACGTCCGGCGCCAAGCGCGTGTCCCCCGTGAAAAGCAGGGCATGCGCCACCCGTTTGCTGTTTGGCAGCACGCCGCTTTCCATCGCGCCAAGAAGCAGCTTCTGTGTCTGCGGCCACGCACAGAGCACAACCTCCGCCAGCGCGCCCTCCTCACCGCACAGCAGCGGCGCAATGACACGCTCTGCTGTGTTCTCATCATACGGTTCTGAAGAAGGACGCCGCACCAGCGCGCCGCCGGCGAGCATCTCCTGCTGCACCTCGGTCAGCGCAGGCGCGGACAAATCATCCGACAGCGCCGCAATGCGCCCGGCAGCATGGCCCAGTGCCATCACGTCTGCGCACATGCGGCAGTAATTAAAGGCATCCTGCGTTGCGGAAATCGCTTTGCCAAGCACCAGCAGGTTGCCGGCTTCGTGGGTGCGCAGCGCCCGGTAGGGAATGGAGACATGCCGGGGCTTTGCGCGCTCCGGCATCAGCCCGAGCCGCCCCGGCAGGGACAGGCAGCGGCAGTGCGGGTCATAGGAGGAATACGCATCAATCAGCGCATCCGGCTCCACATGCCCCCGCGCCGCGTCCTCAAGCGTGATGCGGTACTGCCCGAGGATGCGGCTGCTTTCCCGCGGGGTCAGCATCTCCATGCAGTCGTACTCCGCGCCGCCCAGCGTATTCTGAATCACAGCACGCTGCCATTCCTCCGGCAAATCGGTGCGCAGTGTATCCTGATCGGCCATGGGGCTATCAAAGCGCGTCCCGCTGACGCGATGGGTCTGGCTGTAATTCTGCACCATGCCGGTCAGGGAATCGCCGGTTTCCATCGGAACGCCGCACAGCGCGGCCACGTCCCCGTCGCCGGTGGCATCCAGAACCTTGTCCGGATGCACGACAAAAATCTCCCCCGCCGACACACACAATACCTCCGAGATACGCCTCCCGCTCAGGCGTGCGCCGCAGATCAGCGTGTCGGGCCGGTACGCAACGCCGCTCTCCCGGAGCTTTTCCAGATACAGGAAAGCCTCGGCGGAGCCAAAGTGGGAATACGTCCTCCCGTGCGTCAGCGCGCCCGCATAGCGCTCGATTTCCGCAAACATCTTCTGGAACAGCGGGCTTCTGTTTCCGTAGTAGAGCCACTGGATACCGCCCATCGTCCGTGTGCCGCCCGGATAGGGGAAGAGCTCCGCGAGCAGCACGTCTCCCGCCTGCGCAGCAGCCAGCGCGGCGCGGATTCCTGCCGTACCTGCGCCGCAGACCAGCACCTGCGCCGGGCAGACGGGATACGCTGCCCACGACGCATCAAAGCTGAGCCCGTCCGTGATCTCCACGGCCTGCTCCGTTTCAGGCGATTCCATGAAAACCTGATCCGGCAGGGCATTGGTCATCTCCAGATGCAGGAACCGCTCATCCCGTGCCAGCCGTTTGGCCGCATGAAGTGCGCAACTAAGCAGCGCCGCACGCGCCCCCTGCAGCGACGTATCCTGCGAAAAGGCGTGCGTTACGGTCAGGTAGGCGTGGTCCTGTGCAACCGGCCCGCGCTCCAGCACTTCGTGATCCGAAAGCGGGAGCACATCCTGCGCCAGCGTGATACCGCGGTATTCCAGCGAGAAGCGCACTTCTCTGCTTGCCGGAACGAGCACCGCCCGCTGTGTCAGCCGCGCGGAAGCGACGTGATAGAGAGTCGCATCCAGCAGAAGGTCGCAACCTTCCCTGTCAAGGCCGCCCTTGCGGGCCAGCACCACGCCGCAGATGCGCCCCTCCTCCCGGAGCAGCCCCGCAGCCCGGGTCATGAAGCGAACCTGCACGTCCGCATCCAGCAACACCCGGAGCGCTTCCTTTTTGATTCTTCCGGGGAGGAAGGGCGGCTCCACGCATAGCCCGGCGGCGGCCAGTCTGTCACCCAGCCATGCCTGATGGCACACGCCATAGCCATGCCATGTTGCCGTGACATCCTCCGCCAGATAGGTGCTCTGCGCGCACAGCAGCACGGACCACCCTGCCGCCCGGAGACGCAGCGCCTCCCGGATCGCCGAAAGGGTGCCTCCCAAAATGACTGCTTTCATACAAACCTCCTCGGACGGACGGTGCCCGCCGTTTTCTTTGAAGCGCTTTTTGCAGTGATGCCTTTCTTCGTCCCTTGCACATTTCCCGCAGTCCCTGATTGACTGAAAAGGAGAGGGGCGTGGCTGCCCCTCTCCGATACAAAAGGCTGATTACTTGATGTACCCCAGCTCGGTCAGGGTCTCGGTGGCGGCGTCAAGGTACGCGCCCAGGTTGTACAGGTTGTAGAGCTCCTGCACGAAATTGTCGTACTCCTCCATGGGGCGGGTGCCGTAAATGAAAGCGATCAGCTGCTCGGACTCATACGCCTTCAGGTCGGCCATGTTCACACCCTCGGGCTGGCTGACCAGCGCCTCATAATGGGTAAGAATCGGTACCTCGTTGGCAGCGTGCTCGATCTCGTCCGCGCACTCGGCAAACTTGGTCATGCAGTAGACCATGTCATTGCGGCCGGTGAACTGGATGGCCCAGCCATAGCCCAGCTCGTTCATTGCCGGGAGCTTGGTGATGACGCCATTCTCCTTGGTGTAGTGCACGTTCTCCAGGCCGTAGCACAGCAGCTCGTCGCCCTCGCCGGAGATGGTGTACTCGAAGATGGACAGCGCAGCCGCCAGCTTCTCCGGGTCATCCGCCAGGTCGGGGCTGAAGGAATACACGTTGGAGAAGTTTGCCGCGGTATGGGTCGCGCCCGAGATGCCGAGCTCGGTCACGATGTTGCTCTCAATGTGACCCCAGTCAGCGTTCGCGTCAACGGCCTTGAGCACGTCCTGCTGCGCCTGCTTGGCAAAGGCGCACCAGCCGCCGTTCGCCAGGAACACCTTGCCCATGGACATCTTCTCGCGCAGGGTATCCTCGTTCATGGAGACGAACTCAGGGTCGATCAGGCCGGCTTCCATGAAGCGGCGGATCTCGGTCAGCGCCAGCTTGTAGGCCGGATCGGTGCAGGCCCAGACCGCCTGGTTGTCCTTGATCATCAGGGTGTTGGGCTGGGTCACGCCATAGGCGGTGAAGAACATGTTCAGGGTACCGGCGCGGCTCTCCAGCTTGCTGCCGCTGATGGGATAGGTGTCGTTCACGCCGTTGCCGTCCAGGTCAGCGTCACGCACCTGCACGCACAGGTCGTACAGCTCGTCGAACGTGGTCGGGTACTTGGCGCCCAGCTTCTCCATCCAGTCTTTGCGGATGAAGTAGTCCATGTAGTTGACCTCGCCGCGGCGCGGGATGCCGTAGATGCCGCCATCAATGGTCAGGCGCGCCCAATCGGTTTCCGGGAAGGCCGCAACCACAGAGGGGATCTGGTCGAGGTACGGCGTGAGATCCAGCACCGCATCGGACTCATGGTACACCGCCAGGTTGTTCAGGTCGCCAACGCGGAACACGTCGGGGATGTCATTATCCATCATGCGGGTCATCAGGCCGGTGGCCGCATCCGCGCCGCCCGCGGCGGTATCCACCACAATCTTGAGACCCAGACGGTTGCCTAGCTCAGGCAGCACCGGATCGGTCTCGGGGATGGTTGCGCCCAGACCATACACATGGATGGTCACGGGTTCTTCCGCCAGCACGGGGGTGATGCACAGGAGCATCATCAGCGCAAGCAGCAGGGAAACAATGGAACGCTTCGTCATGGAAATCCCTCCAGTTTTTATTTGATACAGACCGTTCGCTCGGCCTGTCATCATCAGCCCTTGATCGCGCCGAGCATGATGCCCTGCGTGAAATACTTCTGCAGGAACGGATACACCACGATGATCGGCACCGAGGTAAAGACCACGCCCGCCATCTGCAGTGTCTTGGTTGGCACTGTCACATCGACAGCGGCTTCCGTGTTGCGGCTGAGTACCTCTCGCAGCACCACCTGTAGCGTTCGCAGCTCCGGACGATTGACGTAGATGACACCGCTGAGATACTCGTTCCAGTGGCCCACGCCGTACATGAGCCCGATCGTTGCAATGATCGGCATAGAAATGGGCAGAATCAGCCGGAAGAGGATCGTCCACTCGCCCGCACCGTCCATGCGGGCGGATTCGGCAATGCCCTTGTCAATCTGTGAGAAGAACGCCCGCGTGATAATCAGCACATAGGACCAGATGGCGCCCGGGATGATGTAGACCAGAATCGTATTCATCAGTCCCGTGGAACGCACGACCAAGTAAGTCGGAATCAGGCCGCCGGTAATCAGCATGGGGATCAGCACAAAGAGGTTGAGTGCCTTGTGCCCGAGCAGATCAGTCTTGGCCAGCGGATACGCCATGAGTACGGTCATGAGGATGTTGAACGCCGTACCCAGCACCGTGCTGACTACTGTGGTCATGAAGCACTCAAACAGATAGGGTTCCTTGATGAACTCGCGGTAGGCATCGACCGTGATGCTCGTGGGGAAGAGAATCATGCCGCCGCGACGGAGATATTCATCGTAGGGCGTAAGGGATACAGCGATGACATGCAGCATGGGAATCAGGCAGACAAGCCCAGCCATCACCAGCAGCAGAATCACCAACACGTCGAATACGCGCTCGGATTGACGCTTTACCATACGGAGGCCTCCCACTTCTTGGCAAGCTGGTTGACCAGAATCACCAGAATCATACTGATGACGGACTTGAACAGGCCCACCGCACTGGACAGCGAGATATTCCACTGCTCCAGACCGGTTCTGTACACCCAAGTGTCGATGATATCCACCGTGGAACGGACAGCCGTGTTGTACATGACAAAGATCTGGTCAAAGCCCGCGTCCAGCACATTGCCGCACTTGAGCACCAGTGTCGTGATGACAACGGGCATGATGCTCGGCAGCGTGATGTACCAAATGGACTTGAGCCTGCTTGCACCGTCGATATGCGCCGCCTCGTAGAGATTCGGGTCCACGCCTGCGATAGCGGCCATGTAGATAATGGACTGCCAGCCCACGCTCTTCCATACATCCGACCAGATGATGACGCCGCGGAAGATATGTGCATCCGTGAAGAACGGCACGGTGTGCCCGGTCAGATTGCGGATGAGGACATTCACCAAACCATTGGTTTCGGACAGAAGGGAGAAACACATGCCATAAATGACAATCCAGGAGAGAAAGTGCGGCATATAGGTCAGCGTCTGCACGCAGCGGCGCAGCTTGACGCTGTGACATTCATAGAGCAGAATCGCCAGCAGCAGCGCAATGGGGATCGTCAGCAGGATTTTGCTCAGGCTGATGATGAGCGTGTTGGACAGCAGCTGCGAAAAATAATTTGATTCAAAGAAGAACTTGAAGTTGCTGTACCATGGATCCAGCAGCTTGCTGCCGGCAAGTCCCTTGCGCAGATTGTACTTGACCACACTGGTCGCCACGCCCAGCACAATCGGGGCATATTTGTAGATGACATAATAGACAAGCCCCGGCAGGAGCATCAGGAAAAAGGCACGCTGCTTCCACAGCTTTCTCAGCAGCGGATGGCGCTTTCCCTTCACGCTTTGCATCACATTTCTCACCTCGCAAGTATCATAGCATAGAAAATGGGCAAAAAATATACACCCAAACTGCCCAATTGTCATAAAATACGCCACAATCAGGCTTTTGGGTGCATGGACTTTTGTAAGATTGGACTATTTGAACACCTTGGGGCTTTGTCCGTAAAAATTGGAAAAGGCGTTTTCAAAGCTGCGGTAGCTGGAGTAGCCGCACTGCTCCGCCACCTGATAGACACGGCTGCCTCCTGTGCGCAGCAGCGTTACCGCACGCTCCATGCGCACCCGGGTCAGCATCTCCTGATAGGAGACACCCATCTCCTCCTTGAAACGACGTGACAGATACCCAGGACTGACGGCGACATAAGCCGCCACATCCTGCAGCCTGAGTGCAGGGTTGCCCAGGTTGGCGCGCATGTAATTGAGCGCGCTTTGCAGCGCATAGCTGATCTCTCCCCTTTCCGGCAGCAACTCGTCCAGCGCTTTGGAGAAGATGGAAATGGCATCCCAGACGTGCACGGCCAGCCGGATCTCTTCCCGCCAGGCAAACAAAGGCTTCTTGTCAAATATGAGCTCAAAACGCCTCAGCCACCGCTCCAGCATCTCGCGGACGTATTCGGGGTCGGGCCGGTTTTGCAGCAGCACGGGCAGCACCTCCCGGGAGAGGTACGCCTTGACTGCCTGCCCGTCTCCGCACTTGAGCTCGAGCTGGCGCATCCATTCCTCACTGTATGCTGCGGGCAGGTATTTAGCCTCGCTGGGCCGCGCCTGCGCAAGCGTGTTCTCCCGGGCGTAGAAGCTGTTTTTCAGCGTGTACATGCAGCGCAGGTGACAATTCTGGTACTCCTGCACACCACAGAACGGCCCATCATAGACCATGTACATCAAATCGTCAAAGGGAGGTGCCGAAGGCTGAAGCCGGGCACACCATTGTCGGATTTCTTCCGGGCCGCCGTCAAAAACCAGCTCGAAGAAAGCGCCGTCATAGAGGATGATCTCCGGGAAGCCGTTCTGGGAAGAATGCAGCCTGTCCAGCTGCTCCACCAGCGGCGCTACGTCCCGCCCGTGTCGCCTCAGGCGGATGCTGAGAATCCACGCATGAGCATGCCGCGCCGTGATAGCCGTCAGTTCGCGCTGCATCTCCACGCTCAGGATACCGCTCGTATTGAGCTGGAGCAGCTTGTTGGCCCGCTTGAGCAGGGAGGAACGCAGATCCTCCAGTCTTACACTGAATACCCTGTATGCTTTGTCAAGCGCCCTGCCCAGAGCTTCCTCCATCCGTTCATCCTTGAGTACATAGGCGATGGCTCCTTCATCCAGCGCTGCCTGCGCATACTCAAAGCTACGGCATGCCGTCAGAACGATGATCTGCATCTCGGAGGAACCGGAGCGGATGTGGCGCATCAGCGAAACACCATCTTCCCCGGAAAGACACACGTCCATCACGACGATATGCGGCGTCAGCCGCCGACTGAGCTGCACCACCTGTTCCCCGCTCTGTGCGACACCAATGCACTCGCATTGGTGCGCCAGCCAGGGAAAGTCCTGCATGCGCTCCAAAAAGGCGGAATCGTTATCTACTAGCAATACGCGCAGCATAATGGCTTCCTCCTCTGTTCACCGTCAGGCGCTCTTTTCCGGCCTCATCTGTCAGAATTATCGCACGTTATTGGGAGACGGTCTATAAAATCCTTTCAACTCTATGGCGGTTCAGCCCAAGTGAGCGTGAAATGGGCTGGTGTTTGACCGGCATAGGTGATGTGATTGACTGCTTTGAGCGTTTGGATAAAGAAAAGCCATATGACAGTGAGCTTTGCGCCCATTGCCGATCAGATCAAGGACGCCACCTATTCCTGCTATGACGGAGCCTGTGGTACCGGCGGTATGCTGACTGTTGCACAGGGACGGCCGAACAGGATTGCTGAAGAATCGGGCAAAAAGGTCTCTATTCATCTGTTCGGTCAGGAATTGCAGCCGGAAACCTATGCCATCGCAAAGGCGGATATGATGCTCAAGGGCGACGGCGAAGAAGCCATGCACATTGCATTCGGCTCCACACTCTCCAACGATCAGCACGCCAGCCGTTCCTTCGACTTCATGCTGGCAAATCCTCCGTACGGCAAGAGCTGGAAGGTGGATGCTGAGAAGATGGCAAGCGGGAAGAAAAAGGAAATTCTGGACATGGGAACGGGAGCAGCCCTTTGCGTATATGTCAGCAGGGCAGGCGCAACCGTGTGGTCTCCCCCACCTGAAAACTGGTTTTGATGCTCAGAATCTGTCCGCAGCCGCCGTGGTTGCACATTTCTACCAGAATATTGACCGCGTTACGGGCCAGTTCCGCCATGGAATAATCAGCCCGTGTCAGAGGCAGATGCTGATCCGTGATTGTTTTTGTGCAGGAGCAGCCGGTGACGCTCACATCCTCCGGCACATTGTAGCCCATGTCCTCAAACGCGCGGATACAGCCCAGCGCCGTATCATCGTCCGCGCAGACAAAAGCATCCGGCATATGCGCAATGGGCTTGGCAAGGAATGCCCGCACCGCGCTGTATGCGGCATACTGATCGTAATGTCCGTCGAAGATGATGTCTTCATACAAAGGAAGCCCCAATTCCGTCATCGTCTGTCGGAATGCTTCCAGCTTCGACTGCGCGCTGTAGGTTTCCAGAATACCGTGTAGATGACCGATTACCCGATGTCCGGTGCTGGCCAGATACTGCACAGCCTGGCGCATACCCTGCGCTTCGTCAATGACCACGCTGGCAATGCCATCCTGCGCCACCTGGCGGTCAAGGAATACAACAGGAACATCCTTGCTGTGGAGCATGGGGATGCACTCATTGGGAAAACGGTCGCTGAGGATGATGGCGGCATCAATGTTACTGGAGAGGATATTGGACAGCAGATCCCTGCTTTCGATATCCCGGCTGATATGCACCAGCAGGTCATAGCCTTTTTTCAGGCAGCTGACGTAGATCTCCTGGATGAGGCTGAGGTAGAAGGTGGAGGAGAGATAGGGCAGGAATAGCCCGATATTGTTTGTTTTGTGGCCCCGCATGAGCTTGGCACTGATGTTGGGGATATAGTTCATTTTCTCCGCAGCTTCCATAATACGCCTTCTCATGTCTTCACTGACATTGGCGCGGCCGTTGAGTGCGTTGGATACCGTGGCGGTGGATACGCCGACATAACGGGCGATGTCCTTGATGGTACTCATAGCAACAGTTCCTCCTGTGAGATAATTCCATTATATCATAGGTAGATGGACATTGCAAGATGAAACGTTTTATGGTTTTTGACGTATGTTTTGACAATAGAATAGATATTCAGGAAAATTTCTGACCAAAATCCATTGACAAAACAGAGAAAACCGTGTATAATCAAGTTAAACGTCTTACTTATATGGGAGGGTGATGACATTTGACACGACAGACATCATCGGCATCTCGTACACCACAGCCAATGCTCGGCGGAAAAAAGTTTGGGTTTGTGTCAAATCTGCTCTACGATCTGCGCAAGAACCCGACTCTGCTGATCATGATGATCCCCAGCGTGGCATTTTTCATCATTTTCAGCTATATGCCCATGGTTGGCGTCTATTATGCATTCACAAAGTACAATGTGCGCGGCGGATTGTTCGGCAGCCCCTTTGTGGGACTGAAGAACTTTGAGTTCCTCTTTGCCTCCGGCAAGGTATGGACGCTGACCGCCAATACCGTTCTGTACAACGTCATCTTCATTGCATTCGGTACAGTATTGAAGGTTGCCTTTGCCATCATGCTGGCAGAGATCAGTTACAAGCGGTTCAAGAAGGTATGCCAGACGGTCATGTTCCTGCCTCACTTCATCTCCATGGTGCTGGTGGGTACGATCTGCTACGCGCTGTTCAAGTCCAATGGTTTTATCAACACATTGATCGTCAGTATGGGCGGTGAAACCTTCAACTTCTACAGCAAGGAACACGCGTGGATCTGGTACATCATCATTCCGCTGGTCAACTTCTGGAAGTCCACCGGCTACGGTACTGTCGTGTACCTGAGTGCCATCATGGGCATCAGCGATGATCTGTACGAGGCTGCCGATTTGGACGGCGCCTCCTTCATGCAACAGGTGCGCCACATCACGCTCCCGTGCCTGCGGCCCACCATTGTCATCCTGTTCCTGATGAATCTGGGCGGAATCGTCCGCGGCCAGTTCGACCTGTTCTACCAGCTGGTGGGCAATCAGCCGCTGACCTATGGCACGACGGATATCATCGATACATATATCTTCCGCGCGGTGACAGAGAGCTTCGACGTTAGCCGCGGTACTGCCATCGGTCTGTATCAGTCCATCGTGGGTCTGCTGCTGGTGCTGGGCTCCAATCTGCTGGTGCGCAGGATCGAGCCTGAAATGGCGCTGTTCTGACCGGAGGTGATGGATAATGGAAATGCGTAAAAAGGTCAACCGCGGATACCGCATCTTCAACATTGTCGCATCCGTGATCATCGGCCTGTTCACCCTGGTCTGCCTGATCCCCTTCCTGCTGCTGCTCATCGGTTCCTTCACCGACAATACGGAGGTGCTGGTCAAGGGCTATTCCTTCATCCCGGAGAAATGGTCGCTGGACGCTTACAAGTACATCTTTGCATACCCCAAGACGATCATCGACGGCTATAAGGTCACCATTTTTACCACTCTGGTGACGACGGCAGGCAGCCTGTTCCTGACTGCGCTGACCGGCTATGCTCTGTCCCGCCAGGACTTCCGCAGCCGCAATGTGTTTTCCTTCATGTTCTACTTCACCCAGCTCTTTGGCGGCGGCCTGATCCCCTGGTACATGGTCGTCACCGAGACCCTGGGGCTGCGCGATTCCATCTGGGCGCTGATCATTCCCAGCCTGCTGGGCAGCTACAACATTCTGCTGATGCGCAATTTCATCAAGCAGTGCGTGCCAAACGAGCTGGTGGAGTCCGCCCGTATCGACGGTGCCGGCGACTGGCGCATCTTCCTTCAGATCGTGCTGCGTCTGTCCACACCTGCGCTGGCGACCATCGGTCTGTTCATCGCCCTGGGCAAGTGGAACGACTGGTACGGCAGCATGCTCTTCATCAAGACCGACACCAAGCACACCCTGCAGTACATCCTCTACCGCATGGTCAACATGGCCAACGCGCTGAAGAACATGGAGCAGGCCGGCGTGCATGTGGAGATCGATACGCCCTCTGAGACAGTCAAGCTGGCCATGGCCATGGTGGCGACGGGCCCCGTGGTACTGGTGTATCCCTTTGTGCAGCGCTACTTCGTCAAGGGCCTGACCGTCGGCGCGGTCAAAGGCTGATGCAGGCGCAATTTCATTTGGCTATTGGCGGCAGACGCCGCTGATATATTGAAAAAGGAGGTTCCCCCGTATGAAGAAGATCGTTTCTCTCCTGCTGGCGCTGACGATGGTTATCGGCATGATGTCCTTCGCCTCCGCTGACAATGTGACCAACCTGGTCACCATCTCCCTGGGCAGCAAGCCCGTCGGCTATGATGACGTCATCAAAGCTGCCAACGAGTACACCGCCGAAAAGTATGGCCTGACCCTGGAAGTCCGCTTCCTGGACTGGGATCCCAGCAGGGTGTACCCCATCATCATGAACACCGGCGACGGCGTTGACCTGGTGTTTTACTCCGGCTGGCCGGGATCCCAGGACTGGGCTCGCAAGGGCGGCTTTGTGGAGCTGGATGATCTACTGGACAACTATCCCGAGCTGAAGGCGGCCATTCCTTCCGAAGCCTGGGAGCAGGTCAAGATCGACGGTCACATCTACTGTGTGCCCGCACCTGAGACCTCTTGGACGGCCAATACCGGTATCATCTACCGCAAGGATCTGTGCACGAAGTACAATCTGCCCGTGCCGGACTCCACTGAGAATCTGATCGCCTACCTGGAGGGTGTGAAGGCCAACAATCCTGACATGTACCCTCTGGCTTCCCACATGAACAGCTACGCGCTGCGCTTTGATACCCTGGTCTGGCCCACCGCCAGCGACTCTGCCAACGGCTACGGCCTGGAGGCCATCGGTTCTGTGGATAACCTGACCAAGTATTACGGCTCCGAGGCGCATCTGGCTGAGCTGAAGCTGATGCGTGAGTTCGTTGAGAAGGGCTATGTTTCCCCCGATCTGATGGGCGACACCGTTGATGCGTCCACCAAGTTTGACAACGGCCTGTGCGCCATCCTGCTGGACTCCCACACCGACTCCTACGGCGGCCGCGTTCAGGCGCTGGAAACTGCCAAGGAAACTGATCCCTCCAAGGCTGACTGGGAGATCGGCTTCGTTCCCTTCAACGTGGCGCAGGGCTACGTCCGCATCCCTTCCTACTATGACAACAATGCCACCGGCATCGCCTACAAGAACTCTGAGCACATCAACGAGGCGCTGACCTACCTGCAGGCTGTTATGACCGATGCCAAGCTCCATCACATCCTGCGCTACGGTGTGGAGGGCGTGCACTACGAGCTGGACGAGAATGGCTACTACAAGAACCTGTCCGCCGACTTCACCGCCTGCGGCCTGTCCCTGTGGAACTGGCGTGCTGACGCCCTGAACCTGGAGGGCTCCAACGATCCTGCCTCTGCTGCCAAGGAAGAGGTCTTCGAGATCTACCGCACCTGCAAGACCATGGCTACCACCTTCACGTTCAACAAGGAGACCGTAGAGGATGAGTGCGCCAACTTCATCGCCGTCTGCGATGAATACCTCAAGCCCCTCCAGTACGGTCTGGTGGAAGACGTCGAGGCCGGCCTGAACGAGTTCATGAAGCAGGCCAAGATCGCTGGCCTGGAAGACATCTGGGACGAGTACATCAAGCAGTACAACGCCTGGCTGGCCCAGCAGTAATTCCCGCTGAAGGCTGATGCATTCGGCATAACAACCGGGTCTGCCCTATGGTTCGTCCACGGGGCAGACCCTTTTCGAAATCTACCCCTTTTTGATTATCATTGAAAGGATGGATACACCATGTTCCTCCGCGGATACATATCAGATGCCACCAGAAAGTTCGCACCGTTTGCAGCAGTCTTTTCCTACCGTCCTGATGCAGAAAACAAGGCGCTCAGCTTGTACCCGGACGTCAAATGCCAGACCATCCGCGGCTTCGGCGGTGCATTTACCGAATCTGCCGCCCATGTTTATGCCTCTTTGCCAGAGGAGAAACGCCGGGAGGCGATGGAGCGGCTGTTTTCCCCTGAGTTCTCAGGATTGAAGCTGGGCCGCGTGCACATCGGCTCCTGCGATTTCTGCCTGGGCTCGTATGCCTATACTGAGCCCGGTGACCGTGAGATGAAAACCTTCTCCATTGCCCATGACGAAAAGGAGATCATCCCCATGCTTCGGGACGCCATGGCTTTCTGCCCGGAGCTGGAGCTGGTGGCCTCTCCTTGGAGCCCGCCTGCATGGATGAAGGAAAACGCCAGCGTTCTGGAAGGTGGCAAGCTCTTGCCAGACTGGGTGAAGGAATGGGGCGAATATGTGGCGCATTACCTGTTGGCAATGCGCAAGGCGGGCATTCACATCACGATGATGACAGTACAGAACGAGCCTCTGGCTACCCAGACCTGGGAAAGCTGCCGGTATGACGCAGAGGACGAGGCTGTCGTCATCCGGGACGCGCTCCTGCCCGCACTGGAACGTCACGGTCTGACAGATGTGAAGCTCTTCATCTGGGATCACAACAAGGAGCGGGTCTATGACCGCGCTCGGGATGCCTTCAAGGTCGGCAACACCCGGCAGGTGGTGGATGGCGTGGCTTTCCACTGGTATTCCGGCTCCCACTTTGACGGCCTGCAGGCGGTACACGAGTGCTTCCCGGAGAAGGAACTGCTGGAAACGGAGTTCTGCACGGACATTGATCAGCATCCTCCGGAGGATTTCGATGCGGCGCTGCTTTATGCGGAGGATATTGCAGGAAATCTGCGTCATTGGACGAATGGTATCATTGACTGGAATTTGATGCTGGATATGCAGGGCGGCCCCTACCATGACCGAGAGGGCGGATGCCTCGCGCCTGTGCTGGTGGATGGCGATGATTATCGCCTGACCGGCGCCTACTGGGGATTGTGCCACTTCAGCCATGTGATTCGCCCCGGTGCGGTGCGCATCGGCGCTTCTGTGTATGACGAACGCATCAGCTGCGCAGCCGCTGTTAACCCGGACGGCAGCATCGGCTGCACCATGGCCAACCTCCACGATCGGGAAATGCCCCTGACCATCCGCGTGGAAAAGGAAGCAGTGGATATCATTCTTCCGGCCCGGAGCCTGACTTCGGTGCTGATCAAATAAGGAGGCACCCATGAAAATGCCTTTTACCCGCCTTGTCTGGCAGGACGAGTTTGACGGAGCGGACATCAACCGGGCGTTGTGGCGCTTCGAAGAGGGCCATGTCCGCAATAACGAACTGCAGATTTATACGGATGCTCCGGAGAATGCCTTCCTGCGGGACGGCTGTCTGGTGATCCGCGCCCTGCGCACAGGCGACCCGGATTGTCCCTATACCTCCGCGAGCCTGCATACGCTGGGGACACAGTCCTTCCTGTACGGCCATTTGGAAATCCGGGCGAAGCTGCCCCATGGGAAGGGAATCTGGCCAGCCTTCTGGACTCTGGGCGCGAACATCGAGGATGTCCCTTGGCCAGCCTGCGGCGAGATTGACATCATGGAGATGGTTGGCGGCCCGGAGCGCAATGAGGCCACTTGTCCCTTCGGCGACCATGTGGGCGATCATATCGTGCAGGGCACCATCCACTACGCAGACGAGCAGAGGGGCCTTCAGCGAGCAATTGAGCTGACCGGCGGTAAGCGCTTCTGCGATGATTTCCACATTTTCACCCTGGACTGGACGGAGAGCTGCATCAAGATCGGCGTGGACGGACTGGTGTATGCCAGCTATGACATCCGTGATCTGGAGGCATTCCACAAGCCTCATTATGTACTGCTGAACCTCGCCCTTGGCGGCGCATGGCCCGGAGACCCGGATGAAAGTACTGTATTCCCCCAGGAATATGTGATCGATTATATCCGCTACTACCAGTAATGTAGCAGCATGCTGACAAGGAGAGGATGCCCATGGATGAGCAAAAACTTCAGGCGTTGTTGAAGGACATGACCCTACAGGAGAAGATCGAGCAGCTGGTACAACTGGACAGCAGCTTCTTTGACAATGACGGCGTATGCACCGGCCCGGTGGAGAAATTCGCCATGACGGAGGATCAGCCCTATCGCGTGGGCAGCCTGCTGGGCGTCAAGGGGGCGGAAAAGATCATCGACCTGCAAGGCCGCATGATGGCCCGACAACCACACCATATTCCGGCGCTGTTCATGATGGACGTGATCCATGGTTACCAGACCATCTTCCCGGTGCCGCTTGCGATCGGCTCCAGCTTCAATCCGGCACTGGCGGAGCAGGTTGCTTCCGTTGCCGCCCGGGAGGCTTCCGCTACCGGACTGCATGTGACCTTCGCGCCCATGATCGATCTCAGCCGGGACAGTCGCTGGGGCCGCTGCATGGAGTCCACCGGCGAGGATCCCTGGCTCAACGCCCGCATGGCGGAGAGCATGGTGCGGGGCTTTCAGGGGGATAACATCGCTCAGAAGGGCAAAATGGCCTCCTGCATCAAGCACTTTGCGGCCTACGGCGCGGTGCAGGCAGGGCGTGACTACAATGTGACCGAGCTGTCCGAGCACACGCTGTTCGAGGATTATCTTGTTTCCTACCGCGCGGCGGTCAAGGCCGGAGCCAGCATGGTCATGACGGCCTTCAACACCATCGACCGCAAGCCCTGCACCACCAACCGTCGTTTGCTGCGGGATATCTTGCGGGAGGACATGGGCTTTGACGGCGTGGTGATCTCCGATTTCAGCGCCCTGCGGGAGACGATTAACTTCGGTACCTCCCGCGACCATGCAGATGCGGCAAAACAGGGCATGCTTGCAGGCTGCGACATCGAAATGATGAGCGAGTGCTACCTTCACCACCTGGCGGAGCTGGTGCAGCGTGGCGAAATCCCCGAAATGCTGGTGGACGAGGCAGTCATGCGCATCCTTCGGCTGAAAAACAATCTGGGCCTGTTTGAGAATCCCTACAAGGATGCGTCGGTTGAGGACGAAAAGCGGCTAATTTTCTGTGAGGAGCACCAGGCGCTGTCCCGCGCGGTGGCGGAGGAATGCATCGTCCTGCTGAAGAACGACGGCCTGCTGCCCCTGTCCGATAAGCAGAAGATCGTGGTAGTGGGCGCACTGGCGGAGGATCGGGAGATCACCGGTTCCTGGGCCCTCTTTGCCGACTGGGATCAGACCATCACCATGCGCAAGGGTATCGAGACGCTCTATCCCCAAGCAGATGTGACCTTCTTCGCCTCCGACGATGTGACGGACAATATGCTGGCGGCAGCAAAGACAGCGGATGTGGTCATCATGGCCCTGGGTGAAAACCAGCGTCCCTCCGGTGAATCCCAGAGCAAAGCGGATATTTCCCTGCCCAAGGCTCACGCTGCGCTGTTCAATGCGGTACATGCGGTCAATCCGCGCATTGTGACGGTGCTCTTCGGCGGACGGCCCTTGGCGGTACCGGAGCTTGCCGCCAGGACAAACGCCCTCGTTGAGGCATGGCTGCCCGGCTCCTGCGGCTGCTATGCGCTGGCGGATATTCTCTTCGGCAAGGTCAATCCCTCCGGCCGTCTGTCCATGAGTATGCCCTATTGCACCGGCCAGCTTCCAATGTCCTACGGTGCCAACCTCACTGGTCGGCCCAAACCGGAAAAGAACGGCTTCTTCGTCTTCACCTCCAACTATCTGGATGTCCCCAACGAACCCCTATATCCCTTCGGCTATGGCCTGTCCTACGGCGAGGTGGCCTATTCGTCTGTCACGCTAGACAGCGCTGTCCTGCGGAAGGGTGGACAGCTCACTGCCAGCGTCATCATTGAGAATCGCTGCGATCTTCCTGTCAAAGAGGCGGTACAGCTGTATATCCAGGATGTGCATGGCAGTGTGATTCGGCCCGAAAGGGAGCTGAAAGACCTGCAGAAGGTCAGCCTTCAGCCAGGAGAATCCTGTCAGGTCAGCTTCGGCATCACAGAAGACATGCTGCTTTTCTACGATGCGGACATGAAGTTTGTCAGTGAGTGCGGTGATTTCAGGCTCTGGATTGGCCATGACAGCATGACAGACAACAGCGCAGTTTTCCAGCTGCAGGATTGACCAGAAAACAAGCGGAAGCATTCGATATGACATCGACTGCTTCCGCTTGTTGTGTATATGCCGGATGGAACCGGTGGTGTGCAACCATATGTCTCGGAATACAGTTCCCCCGAACGCTCAACACCTGCGTGTTGAAGGAAAATGTGAAAACACCCTTGACAAAACAACTCGCAGGAAAAGTCGTGGGTTTTTGTTCAATCGGATGCGATTGCTTAAAAACATGAT
>ERZ824473.581-NODE-581-length-63149-cov-6.137683_pt1 | contig 63149 bp, 61 predicted proteins | sample MGYA00519874_ERZ824473 | MGnify/ENA primary metagenome ERZ824473 (study PRJEB31778, sample SAMEA3449151) | human gut metagenome | biome: human gut; feature: human-associated habitat; material: faeces | place: United Kingdom | collected 2010/2012 ... | reverse complement strand
TTTTTTATTTGCAGTTTTTGTATTATTTTTTTTGTAGAGAATTTGCGGTTTAACACTTTACCAGATGGGCGAATCCTTTTACCACGCTGTTTCATGCGAAAAAGTCTCCTTTCTACCTAGCGACTATTTGTCTTGTGTCGGTTCTTTCTTTGCTTGTGGTTGAGCTTTGAATGAACTAGAATCCTTTGTCAGCACAATATCGTCTGCCTTGATATACCAGTCAACATCTGCTCCTTGATAGGTGGCAGTAGCAACGGTGTCCGCAATGGGATTGATAAGTTCCACCCGTGCGTTATAATCAAACTCTTTCAAAGGCACGCTGGCAGGAATACTTACTTGAATCATGCGTCCTTGTCCTTTGGATTTTAAGTCATAGGTACGTTCCTTGATTTCATCTGAAACCGACCCGTCTTCATTTTGGATTCTCACTTCACGACGTAGAGCAGAGAATTTCAATTCTCCAAAAGTCGTGTCTTTATCTAATACAATGCCATTTGCTAATCTCATCATTTTTCCTCTCTTTCTTTATTCTTTTATCATGTCGTCAGCATGTAAAAGGTAATTTGTAAAACCACGAGTGCCGATTTTGTAGCCCTCTGCGGTAATACGTGGATTGACTAACTTCACACGTTCCTCAAAGCCGAAATGTTTTTCGCCAGCTTCAGCAGGAAGCACCACCACAATATCATCTGCTCTTTGAACATCAGAATAGAGATTATAGCTTCTTGATAAGACAGTTAGCCGTCCGTTGATTCTTCGCTGAACGACTTTATCCTCGCTAGCAAATTCTAAATTGCCGAATGTTTTTTCCATGTTGGGAATCACAAATTTAAGTTCCATATTTTTACCTATCCTTTCTTTTTTATTGGCTGAATGAATGTTTGATGGTCTTAAAGAGTGGGGAACGACCTTTTGATTCTTGATTTTTTGTTTTCATAAGTTCACTTCCTTTCAAAATCGGGTAAAAAAATAGACACCTCATTTTTTGAAGTGTCTACCTATTAAATATTCAAATTTTATTGGAAGTATCTTTATATCTTCACTTTTCAAGGATAAATCGTCGTATCAAAGCTCATTCATAAGTAGTAAATTAGTAGTAAATTGAGTGGTTTTGACCTTGATAAAGTGTGATAAGTCCAGTTTTTATGCGGATAACTAGATTTTTATGCTATTTTTTATATAAAAATTAAATTTAAAGGTAAATATAAAATTGTTCTAATTAAAAACGTGATATTCGTTAGTATTGTTTCTTATTCTGTAGTTCATAACAAAAATAATATATACAATTCAAATTTGAATGCTTGTATCGTATTATTTTCAAAAAGCTATTTGAATTGTGTTCAGCATTTCTTTCAATTTACTAATAAGTAAATTACTTATTTAGCACGATTTGATTAGAAATTTGGGAGAAGTGCTATGATAAAAATTCGGTCACCACCTTTTTCATATTTATTTTTTAACAAATAAATATGGAGGAAACAAAGGTGAAAGATTATTTATACGACTATCAAAAAAGTAGTTTTAAAACAGCTAATAACTCAGGAAAGAAAACATATTACATAAAGATAAATCAAGACTACATTGAAATCACTGAAGAAATATATAAAGTATGTAAATCAAGTTATGACAAGCTAAGATACACATATAAACAAGAAGTCGCTCACTCTGTCTCACATTATGAAGACATGGATATAGCGACTTCTTTTTGTTTACGCCAAAATGTAAGCGCTATTAATAAACTATTATTAAAGGATCTAACATCTACAATTTATTCAGAAATAGATCAATTAAATTCTACAGACAGGAAAATTGCAATACTCTTTTTTATCTATGAGTATAACATTAGTGAAATATCACGAATTCTCGATTTACCAAGAAAAACAGTTACATATCGAAAAAATAAGATTCAAAAACATTTGCAAAAAGTTGTTAAAGATTTTTGCCACTTTGATGATTAGTTTTCACGTATTTAAGTGAAAGGAAAAATCAAGGAGGTAAAGAAAAATGAAGAAGAAATTAAAAGCGTGGATTTTTTGCAGAGTGGCACCTCACTCTCCCACATCGCTGCTTACCTTTCAAAAAGAACAGTTAGAAGAAATTGCCGAAGCATGCAATATGGAAGTAGTTGGGACAACTCAAGTTATCTCAGATGGAAAATGGCTCAATGGATTTGAAATTAAATCTCTACTTATTCAAATTCGAAGAAAGAAATTTGATATTTTGTTAATCAATAGTCCCTATAGAATTTCTATCTATCCAGATGTATATGAAGAATTTGAAATGATATGTCGCTTATATAATGTAAAAGTACTTACTTATATGGACTACATTAGCAAATAGTTTTAGGGTATCTTGAACTATGTCATACAATTATCGAAAAGAATATGCAAAATGGAAAAGATGGAAAGAACAAGAAGAAAGAATTCTTAAGCAAATGAATATGCCTAAAAATAAGATCAACGAATTAAGAGAGTTTGATTGGGCACAGTTCAATGACGAAAGACGTTTTACTAGGAAACAAAACATTACAAACGACCAATATTTTGCGTTGATACCTGTCAATGATAAAAAAGAATTCAAAAATATCAATGATATTTTAGATTCCATAGAAGATGAAGCATTATATGAATATTTAAAAGATGAAGAACCTGTTTTATTAACAGTGATACTATTAAAAATACAAGGATTTTCAATAAAAGAAATATCAAAAGTAATAAATATACCAATCAGTACAATTTATAGAAAAATAGAAAAAATTAAAAGAAATTTCAGATAAAATGAGAAAATTTCACTTTTTCAAGGCATTTATAGTGTAAGCATAAAAAACGATGCTTAAATGAGTACCTTGAAAAATAAATAACATCTTATCAAATACGTTCCTAATATATAACTTTATTCAATACGCCAAGACCATTTTATAGATTTTAAATAAAATGCGAGCGATCAACTATTGAATTAAAATGTAAAAGGCAATTACATTAACGAAGATATTTATTAAATAATGATACACCTGCACGTCAGTTGCATGAGATACCATGCGATAGTGAAATTCTAGTGAGAACTATGCTAAAGTTCGTTTGATAAGTATTCCCTAGTTTTGGGTATTCAGGGATAAATAAAAACAATGATTCATATTACTTCTCATCCGAATAGGCTTAATTGTCTATTCGACATACATAGGAGGTCAAAAATATATGAAAATAAAAAGAGGCGATATTTATTTAGCCGATTTAGGTAAAGGATACGGCAGTGAACAAGGTGGAATTCGTCCTGTTTTAGTTGTACAAAACAATAAAGGAAATAAATATTCCACTACTCTACTTGTCGCTTGTATCACTAGTAAGGCACATTCAAAACATCATTTGCCAACACATTATATTATACCCAAAGATGTTGGGTTAAAATATGACTCAATGGTCATGATGGAACAGATCAAAGTTATTGACGAATCAAGAATTATTAAATTTATTGGTAAATTAACACCAAGATTTATGAAACTAATAGATAAACGTTTAATGATTAGTTTCGGTTTGGTTAATAAAAGATAAAGGAGTCAAGATGAAAATAAAGGATGGAATTTTAGAATTTAAAGGTGCTAATGTACCCATTTCAGAAGTAGCAAAAATCATGAAAAAAGATAAACAATTCGTAAGAATGGGTATTCAAGAGAAATGGTTACCTATTGGTGTTGCATACAAAAAGGAAGGATCCTCAGAATATTCCTATTATGTCTCCCCTAAAAAATTATACGAATATACAGGCTTTATTTATAACGATTAATGTCAAATGTGCAATCTAATTATTTGCACATTTTTATTTAAAATTTTAATGTCGTATTATTTTTGCGAAAGGAGTGATAAATATGAGATTACCAAATGGATTTGGAAGTGTTTATAAACTAAAAGGAAATAGACGCAATCCTTACATGGTTGTCCTAACAAAGGGTTATGTTCGTGCAGAATGTAATATTAAAAGAGAAAAAGTAATCCTAGGATATTATCCAACAAAGAAGAAAGCTTTACATGCATTGGCTGATTATCATGAAAATCCATATGATATCAAGACTCATACCATAACATTTGCTGAATTATATGAAAGATGGAGTGACGAGCATTTCAAAACACTTAAAAACAAATCAGCTATCAGGACCTATACAGCAGCTTTCAATCATTCAGAGCCATTACACAATATGAGATTTAAAGATATAAGACCTAATCATCTTGAAAAAACAATTGAAGATGCAAAGGTCGGTCAAGCAACAAAAAGTAAAATGAAATCCATGTATAACCTTATATATAAGTATGCATTGAAATACGATATCATTGAAAAAAATTATGCTGAACTTTGTAATTCAGTAAAAATTGAAAGAAAAAATAATCGTATTCCCTTCTCCAAAGAAGAAATTAAAAATCTATGGAACCACATAGATCAAATACCATTTGCAGATATGATATTAATAGGAATTTATACAGGATTTAGACCAATTGAATTAGTTCAATTAAAAAACAAAAATGTAAATTTAGATGAAAACTTTATTATAGGTGGAACTAAAACAAAAGCAGGAACAAATAGGACGGTCCCTATTCGTTTTGATATTAAACCTCTTATTGCTAAAAGATATAATCCATCAAATGAGTATTTATTTAATGATTATAACATGTTTGAACATGATATTGTTCCATTAACTTATGATAAATATCGTGGCCGATTTAAAAAAGTAATGACAGCATTAGACATGACTCATTCACCTCATGAAACAAGACACACTTTTATTACCTATGCAAAAGAAAGTAATATAAATGATTATTTATTAAAAAAAATAATTGGGCATGAAATACGTGATGTTACTGAAAAAATATATACCCATCGAACAACTGAAGAACTTATTAACGAAGCAAATAAAATCATATTTATATAAAATATATTTAAAAAGGAGTCAAAAAATGGATAAAAACTATGAAGTTATTGAATTTAAAAATGGAGAATTTAAATTAGATGTATCTGTAACACCAAATAGTGATACCGTTTGGCTGAACGTCAATCAAATGAGCAAATTGTTCAACAAAAACAAATCAACAATCTTAAGACACATAAAAAACATATTAGTTGAAGAACTAGATGTTAGAGAGGTAGTTGCAAAATTTGCAACTACCTTTTCTCATGGATCAGCAAAAGGAAAAACGCAAATTCATGATGTAACATATTACAATCTTGATGTCATTATATCTGTAGGATACAGAGTCAAATCAAAAGAAGGAATTATTTTTAGAAAATGGGCTAATAATATTCTTAGGCAATATTTATTAAAAGGATATGTGATAAATGAAAAAAAATTTAATATACCATCTATTGAAAACATTACTTCTTTACTTGAAAAATCAAGAAAAATATCTGGAAGTCTTCAACTTAATGGTGACGATATGCTTGACTTTTTATTAGCATATAATAAAGGATTGTCAATTTTAGATGATTTCGATCACCAAACAATGGAAATAGAATGTTCTTTAGATACAATTTATATACTTAATTACGAAGAATGTATTCAACTTATTCATGAAACATCATTTTATAACAAAAAAAATCTATTTGGTTTAGAAAAGAATGATTCATTTAAATCAGCAATTGAAACCATCTATCAAACATTCGAAGGTAAGGATCTATATCCTACTTTAGAAGATAAGGCAGCAAATTTACTCTATCTAATCACAAAAAATCATGCATTTACTGATGGAAATAAAAGAATAGCCGCAACTATATTTTTATACTTTCTTGAAAAAAATAATGCCTTATTTAAGAATGATGAACCAAGAATATCGAACACAACATTAGCTACATTAACTATTCTTGTTGCATCTAGTAATCCTGAAGATAAAGAAAGTATAATCAATCTTATTAAATTAATTTTATTTAAGTAATATATATAAAATTACAATATTCTACTTTATTTTTTTGTTACACCTGTATCTCATACACGTCGTCATGAGATTTATAAAAACTTAGTAAACCGAAATAAAACTTTATGAGTTACCTACAAATTACTAACAAAATTTAATTATATTTTCATTAATTTAAAACATCTAAACTTTTAGAGAACTATTTAAACTTATTTAGACTTATATAGATTTATAATTTACCTCTAAAAAATTGGAATACTGCTTTAATTGAAGAAGCTTGTAAATAATTAGGGTTTTCCTAAAAAAAGCTAAAAAGTCTTGATTTTATCAAGACTTTTTTTGTTATATTAATTCTTTATCATATCAAAATATTTGTTTTTTAGTTATAATATAGTTAGGTGATAAATATGTACAAAAGTTTTCAAATAAAATCAAATTATGATCAACTAAAATTAGATGGCATTATTATTTCTTGTGAAAGCCCAAAAGGAATTGTACAAATTTCTCATGGTATGTGTGAGCATAAAGAGAGATACATCGACTTTATGAATTTCTTATCAAATCAAGGATATTTATGTATTATTCATGACCATCGTGGGCATGGAAAAAGTATAAAAGACAAAAATGATTTGGGGTATTTTTATGATAATGGTCATCTAGCAATTGTTGAAGATCTCCATCAAATTACTTTGATGATTAAACAACAATATCCTTATCTCCCACTCTAGCTTTTAGGACATAGTATGGGGTCTTTAGTCGTGCGCTGTTTTTGCCAAAAGTATGATCAAGATATTGATGGTTTAATTGTTTGTGGAAGTCCTAGTGATAATCCTCTTGCTCCTATAGGAATAAAAATAGCTCGTATCTATTCAAAAGTCAAAGATGATCATTATCGTCCTCAATTAATTCAAAATTTAAGTTTTCAAGCTTTTAATAAAAGGTTTCATACAGATATTCCTAACAGTTGGATTTGTAGTGATGAAAATATTGTAGATTCTTATAACAAAAATCCTTTATGTTATTTTACTTTTACCGCAAATGGCTTTGAATCTCTCTTTAATCTTGTAATAAATACATATCATAATGAAAACTGGACAATGTCTAATCCCTCTTTACCTATTTTATTTATTGCTGGTAAAGATGATCCTTGCATTACAAATGAAGTAAAATTCAACAAAGCTGTTTCCAACATAAAATCTAAAGGTTATATGTGTGTAGATTCCTATCTTTTTGAAAATATGCGTCATGAAATTTTAAACGAAAAGCAAAATCAGCTTGTATATCAATATATATTAGATAATTTAAACGCATGGCAAACAAATATATAAAAATTGTAATTTGAAATACTTATTAATCATTTAGATTATTTTTCATTTTCGTATCTATTAAAATCATACCGTAATATACTAAGTTAAATAAAAATGACTTGAAAGTGATGATTAAGATGAACAAAGAAATAAAGAATAATCTTCCTCTTAATATAATTGATATTTTTAACGCTTTGGAAAATAACTTCAGCAAAATTTATACAGTTGATTGACAAACAAAAAGTATTACCATTTATCGTTATAAAAATTCAAACATGAACGATGAAGAATTTCCTAAAGATGTTCTTCCTTTTGAAGAAGAAATAAAAAAATATATTGATAAATATGTTTTAGGAGAAGATAAAGAAGCTCATGTTTCAACATCCTCTTTTTATCGTCACTATAAAGATAAATATGACGTAATGAATGATAATTATAAAAGGATCCTAGACCAATATATGCATAGTAGTCAAAATCACAATTATGAAGATGTCTTCATTAATTTATTTAATATGAGTAAAGAGCTTCATTATTTAAAAAATGCTTTTGATTATACCGGTATCAATTCTTTAGGAGATTTTATCTACCAATATTCCTATAATACTGTTATTGAGATGTGTAAAATAAAAAACATCCAATTTGAAGATAAAGATCTTCTTTTATTAGATGTTTTTTGTGGTGGAGCTTCTATCATGTACCAACATTATATTCTTGGTAAATTTGATTTATCTCCTCAACAAGCTGGTAAAACACTTTATCAAATGTTTCCTGACGTTTTTAAAATTTCATGGTAAAAAATCAATTACTTTTCATTTTCTTTTAAAATTTGATGCTCTTTTAATAATTTTTCAATAACCGTTCCTTTAATACTTCTTATTAAAGGCTTTTTGATTATATTTAAAGGACCTAAATTCATCTCTAAGGGTGATTTCCCATCCATTAATTTTACAGAACTATCTAAAAGTTCTCGAATATCGTAAACACTGCCCCATACTTCTGGAACACCTCGATCAACACCTAATAAACCATAAACAGCTTCCATCGCTGTTCTTACCGAATATTCTGTAGTAAATACAGTATCTCTTGGTGTATGTGCAAATTGTCCTAAAAAGGCAAAATTAGTTGCATCTTTAACAATAACATCCGGACGATCTTCTTTTCTTCTTGGCATAAAGAAAGCTGTAATATAAGGCATCATAGTTGGTATACAGATAGCACTGTTGGTTGCATAGTCTTCTATTAATTCTTCTGGAACACCAAGGTGATACAACCATTCCATGGTAATTTCTTTTCCTGTACAATCTTTCATTGGCTTTTTAACATAATCTCCTATTGTATCAGTAAACAATCCATAAACCCACACACAGACTTTATCTTTATCTTGTTGTTTAAATTGACCTTGACGATTAATGGTCCAACTTAAAAGCCATGATGAATCTTGACAACTGACAATACCTCCTGTAACAACATGTCCTGTTTTAGGATCTCTTTTACAAATATTCGTAATATAGGGAATAATCTTATCATCTAATGTTGTAACTGTTGCCGATTCCCAATTTGTTTTTTGAATATCACTACAGAATTTTTCAGGATGGCCAAAAGATTTATCTTGTTTAGCAATATTTTTCCATAAATTCCAACATCCACTTGTTCGTATTTCTGCATTTCCATTAGGAGCATGATTTTGATCTCCATAAATTGTACCCTCTGTACAACTTCCATTGGTAATAAAAACCAAATCATTTTCGCTAAGGGAAATTCTTTTTTCTTTTCCTTTTACGTTACATTCAATCGTTTTAGCAACTTTTTTATCAGGTTTAATATCAAATAAAACATTCGTTACCTCTGTGTTAAATTGAAAATCAACCCCATGTTTTTCAAGATACTTTTGCATTGGTAAAATAAGTGATTCATATTGATTATAACGCGTAAATTTTAAAGCGCTAAAATCAGGTAAGCCCGAAATATGGTGAATAAAACGTTGAAAATAAAGTTTCATTTCTAAAGCACTATGCCAGTTTTCAAAGGCAAACATGGTACGCCAATACATCCAAAATGTTGAATCAAAGACTTCTTCATCAAAGACATCTTCAATCGTTTTATCATAAAGATCTTCATCTTTTGTCATAAAAAGTTTCATGATTTCCATGCAGCCTTTTTGACTTAAATTAAATTGTCCATTGGTTTTAGCGTCTTGTCCTCTATTAATAGTTGCTCGACATAAAGAATAGTTAGGATCTTCTTTATTTAACCAATAAAATTCATCTAATACACTGGCATCTTTGATTTCTAGTGAAGGAATACTTCTAAATAGATCCCATAAACATTCAAAATGATTTTCCATTTCACGACCACCACGCATGATATAACCTCTAGAAGGATCAAAAATACCATCACAGGCACCACCAACAATATCCATTGCTTCTAAAATATGAATATTTTTTCCAGGCATTTGTCCATCTCTTACCAAGAAACAAGCTGCCGCTAAACTTGCTAGACCACTTCCTATTAAATACGCATTTTTATTTTCAACACCTTCTGGTTTTTTAGGTCTGGCAAAAGCTTCATAATTTCCATTTGTATAATAAATTCCTTTATCATTTTTATCATACTTTCCTAATTCTGTATTTCGATACGTATTTATCTTTTCATCCTTTTTATTATTCTTTACTTTTTTAGCAACAAGGACTGCTGATGAAACGGCCGTCGCTGTTGCTGCAGCAATCGTTAAACTTTTACGATTCATAAACAACTCCACCTTTCTTTTTACACTTCAATCATAGCATTCCCTTATTTTAGATAAAATTTACAATAAAAAAGAAATGATAAATTTTTTATCATTTCTCCCTATTTGTAAAGTTTTGTATCGATAAATCGATTGTTCCTAATACCGTCATTTCTAAATCATCTAGAATCATTTGATAATCTTCATCCATTCCCGAATCAATCCAATCCAACATTACACCAACAAACCCATATTTATAAAAATGAGCAATAAAATCCTTTTGTTGATTTAAAATAAAAATATCTTTACTTCTTTCTTCAACAACAGATTCTATCAATTCATGAACAAGTTTGAATAATATCTTTTCAATTTTATCTCGAGAAATATCATGATAGACATTTAGAATAAATGGTTTATTAATATAAACCGCTTCAAAAATATTAGAAAGTCCTTCTTTCCAATGTGCATAATCTTTCTTTTCATTCAAAGCTTTTCGAGCATCTTCTATTAAAATCCATTCTGTTAAATCATACAAATCTTGAAAATGATAGTAAAAAGCCATGCGACTTATATGGCATTTATCCGTAAGATCTTTAATCGTTATTTTATGAAATGTTTTCTCTAATAAAAGTTCTTTAAATGCATCTTCTAATTGTAATTTTGTTCTATTTGACATATTTATTAATTTCCTTTAAGCATTCCTCAACTTGTTTTGAGGAATTTTTTGACAAAGCAAGCCATATGGCATTTGATAAGACCAATCAACTGGTAAAGTAATTAATGAAGGATGAATAAGATCCCAAGCATCAAGTGTTAATAAAAGACAACCTTCTTCTTCACAACGATTGAATGTATCTAAATCATAAAAGTAACCGACATCCTCTAAAATAATTTGAGGATAAAACATTTGCATATTCTTTCTAAAATCATCAATATTTAAACAATCCCCACTACTGACACATAAAAGTTTTTCATTATATAAATCCGTAATTGAAAGTTTTTTCTTTTTTGCTAGTGGATGACTTCTAGGCAGAGCTACACAAACGTTATAAGTTCCTAACTGTTTGCAAGAAGCAAAAAATAGAATTTGACTTGAGTTAAAGGCACCAATTAAAAAATCAAATTTTATTCCTAACGATTGATAAACTTCCATGATTTTATCATGATTGCCTCCATAAGGAACACCACGTAATTTATAACGTTGTATTAAGGTTTGTATACTATGCCATAAATCAATAAATTCTTTTGCCGAATTTAAAAATGAAGAACCAATATAAATCATAGAAGATGTTTTCTCTTGGATTTTATTCAAATAATTATCTGAATTTTCGATAAGTATTTTAGCTTCATCATAAATTTTTTGTCCCTGTACTGTCAGTTTAATGCCACGATGGGTACGATTGACTAATTTTATGTAGAGATGTTCTTCTAAAGCATTTATTTGTTTCATCACACTGATTAGTGTAATATACATTTTTTGTATCTTAGTACTTTTCATAATAATTCTCCTCAGTTTTTACTTTTAGTAAATAAATTGTATCTTATACGGTTATTCCAATCAATAGAGAATAATTTATTTTAAAAGTCATAGAAAACAATGAAAAAGAATTTAGATTTGGCTGGATAAGATTATCTCAACTCTCTGAAGATCCAACAAATATTGATTTTGATCAATATAAAGATATTAAACCTCATGGTATTTCTTTAGCTTCTCTTTTAGAAACTTATAATAGTTGTATGGTTCAAGCTTAGAAGTAGAAGATGAAAAATTAAATCAACTTATAAAAGAAGCTGATGAATTTTTAGCAAATCATTCATTTGTAAATTGCGATAGTAAATAGTAAATTAAAATAGAGTCCATTTTGAACTCTATTTTAATTTATTGCCTCTTTCCCTGTATTCCCTGTATCAATCATGTCAATTCCCCCTATTTCATGAATTTGTTATACAGTATAAATGATTATTTATTATCGCGCAAGTATTTTATTACTGAAATATATTCTTATAAAGAAAAAACTTGAGCAAAAATACTCAAGTTTTCCTTTTAAATTTATTGATATTTCCATGCATTTGATTGCATTTGCATATCAACCATATGTTTATAAATCCCCTTTTGTTGTTTTAATTCTTGTGGCTTCCCTTGTTCAGCAACAACACCCTCTTTTAAAACAACAATTTTATCAACACCATCTACTGTTCTCATTCGATGCGCAATAACTAAAACTGTTTTATTTTCAATTAATTTAGAAATAGATTCTTGAATCAATGATTCATTATCTACATCTAATGAAGCTGTTGCTTCATCCATTAAGATAATTGGAGCATCTTTTAAGAAGGCTCTAGCAATAGAAATTCTTTGTCGTTGTCCTCCTGATAATTCAGAACCATTTTCACCAATCATTGTATTCCATTGATCAGGCATTTTTTCAACAAATTCATCACAATGCGCTAATTTTGCTGCAGCAATTACTTCTTCATCCGTTGCATCCTTTTTACCAATACGAATATTTTCCATAACTGTATTATTAAATAATGTGACATCTTGAAAAACAATTGAATAAAGTTCTAATAATTTTTCAGGTTCAACCTTTGAAACATCCATTCCCCCAACGGTAATCTTTCCTTGATTAATATCATAAAAACGTGCAGCAAGTCGAGAAATAGTTGTTTTACCGCCACCACTTGGTCCAATTAAAGCTGTAACTTCTCCTTGTTTTGCGACAAATGATACATCTGATAATACTTTTTCTTTTTGATTATAAGAGAAAGCCACATGATCAAATACAATATCATAACCTTCATTTGTAAGTGTATCAACTCCTGTTTGTTCTTCATGGGATAAAATCTCATCCATACGTTTACAATTAGTATCAAGACTAATCATTGCAGATAAGTTTTGTAAAGAAATTTGTAAAGGTTCATACATACGTGTTACAACAAGTAAAAACATAAAGAATGTAAGAACTGTGATTTCACCTTTGACTAATAAATAACTTCCTACGAGTGCAACTGTTCCCATGCCAAGTTTTAAAATCATTTGAGCACTGCAAACAAAAGCCGCATTGGTAAATTCCGCAAAGATAGCATGATTTTCTACAGCTTTGATTTTTTTATTAAGAGATTCCATATACGTATCACACATATTATTCGATCTTAAATCTCTTAATGTTTCTAAACCTTCTTGAATACTATCTAAACAATTAATACGATATTCATTGGTTTTTTCATGTGTTTTTCGTAATGCTTTTCTTGAATAAAGAACAATCGCAAAAGCAATAGGCATCACCCAAACAGCAGCAAGAGCCATACGAAAATCAAAGAAGAATAAACTGATGACAATAATTGTTGTTGAAATCATGGCTCCTATTAATTCAGGAATCCAGTGAGAACTTGCTGTTTCTAAAAGAGCACAGTCAGACATGATCGTATTTGTAAGATCCGCTAAATCCTTTTTTCCAAAATAAGCTAAAGGAAGTTTTCTTAACTTTTCTGCAAGTGTACGACGTCTAACACCACTTTCAACATACGTTGATAAAAAAGTAGCACGATATTGAAATGTTGTCGTTAAAGCAATACAAATCAAGATTACAACACTCTCAACACTAAAGAAAGTAAGTTTTTCTTTAGGTAATTGTTGATCTAATAAATAAGATGATAATACATAAAGCAGTCCCACAGGAAGCATTAAAACAAGATTAGAAAGTGTCACTGCCACAAAGGCTCTTATCATGTCTTTTGCTCCTTTAGAAGATAAAGCATATTTATGTTTTAATTTTTCAATCATTATTCTTCATCCCCCTTTTGTACTTTCCATTTGACAGATTGATTATATTGATGCCACATATGTTCATAAACACCTTTTGCTTCTAATAATTCTTCATGGTTTCCACTTTCTACAACATGTCCATTTTCTAATACATAAATACAATCTGCATTTGTAATCGTTGATAAACGATGAGCAATCATGACAACCGTTTTATTTTTTGAAAGTTTTTCAAAAGCTTTTTGAACAAGTACTTCATTATCAGGATCAGCAAAAGCCGTTGCTTCATCTAAAATAAGAATTGGAGCGTTCTTTAAAAAAGCTCTAGCAATCGATAATCTTTGACTTTCCCCACCGGAAACATAAACTCCTTTTGAACCTATAACGGTATGAACTCCATCAGGGAATTTATCAATAATATCTTGACATTGGGCATCTTTTAAAGCTTGGATAACTTCTTCATCACTTGCCTCTGGTCTTGACATACGAATATTTTCTAAAATACTCATTTTAAGTAAACGACTATCTTGGAAAACATAAGATACTTGATTCATTAATTCTTTTTGTTCAATATCTTTAACATCAACATGTCCTATTTTAATACTTCCTTCATTTACATCCCAAAAACGAGAAATAAGAGAAGCTACAGTTGTTTTACCACCACCACTTGGTCCAACTAAAGCAATATGTTCTCCTGCTTTAATATGCATACTTAAGTTGTCAATGGCTTTAGTAGAAGCATCTTGATACGTAAAGCTGACATTTTCTAAATCAATAGAAGCATCACTTGGTACTTGTATTTGTTTACTTTCAGGTAAAGGTTGTACATTCATAATTGAATTCATACGATTTAAAGCATCTTCTACAAGCATTTGCGATTCACCGGCATAAGCTACTTTCATTAAAGTCGTTGTTAAAATAGATGTAATTAAAATATAGAAAAAGAGATTCAAAATAAATTGATCTGTAATAGTATTTCCTGCAAATAAATAAGCAGCAATAATTAATGCCGCAAAGATTCCATTAGCAAAAGTTGTAAAACATACCATTGGTTTCATCATACTCTTTGTATAATCTAACGTCCATTTTTCATATTCATCAATTGCTTCTTTAAATCTTTTAAAAGAGAAAATTGTTTGTCCAAATGTTTTAACAACAGGTACCCCTCTTACATATTCAACAGCTTCTGATGACATCGTTTCCAAAGCATTTTGATATTGTTTCATATCTTCTGCCATCTTTGGTCCCATCATCGCTGTAAACATTAAGACAAAAGCAATAATTGCTGGAATAAGACTCATTAAACCTAGTCGCCAATCAAAGATTGCCATCATAATAAGTAAACCAATTGGTGTTGCTTTAGAAACAACTTTATCTGGCACATTATGTGCTAAAAAGGTTTCTGTTGTGGCACTTGATTCCATTACGATTTTTCTAATTTTTCCACTTCCTTGACTTTCAACATAGCCAAGAGGAAGTTTCATAATGTGTTCCATCATTTTCGTTCTCATTGTCGCTTGTACTCTAAAGGCTGCTTTATGCGAACACATTAAGGCTGCGATATAAAAAACCATAGCTAATAACGCAAATAAAACTGCATGCCATCCATAACTTTTGATATGGATTGCTTCATTAAAGTTTGGTCTTACTTCTAATACCTCTTTGATGATACGCCACATATCATAAAAAGGAACCAAAGCAATAAAGGCACTGATTGCAGCTAAAATACATGAAGCATAAACATAATACTTATGATTTCCTGCAAAGTGCATTAACTTCGATAATGTACTCTCTTTCTTTTCTTTCATAAAATCCCTCCTATTGGTTAGTTTTCGCTAACTATCGATGTTAACTTTAGACAGGTTTCCCTGTCTATTTACTCATCAATCCCCATAACTGCTTTCCAGCCAGCAACATTAAATAACTTTGTGCTATTCATAAAGGATTGAGCTTCTTTATAAGAACAATCATGTGCAACAAGTTCATACATCGTTTGCCATCCTGCCCGGCAAAATACATGAATAAAGAATGGATCTACTGTAAAACCTTCTTTACCATATTTATCAACAAGCTCTTGGTAATAGGATTCTTCGATTTTTCCAAGTTCATCTAAAAAATGTTCATATTGAGAACCGGTAGAACAACAAAAAATCAATTTAAACTCTATAAAATGTTGATAAATATAATCTAAAACAAAATCTGTGCCTTCCTCTCCTTCATAATTAGCTTGATTAAGATCAGGACTATAAGTTGCTTTTTGAATACTCTCGAGATAAATATCCATCAACCCATCCGCTGTTTCTTTGACGATTGCTGAAAACAAACCTTCTTTATCTTTAAAATGAGTATAAATAGAATTTGTACTAACTCCGCTTTTGGCAGATATATTTCTTAGACTTGCTTTCATAAATCCTTTTTCTAAAAATTCTTCTGTTGCACTTTTTAATAGGTTTTCTGTAACACCTACGGTTTCTTGCCTCATAGATTGCCCCCCCCATCATTAAATAACATTGTTATTATAACACCGTTATTTTAAAACCGTCAATATTCTATCGCTATATTCTTTCTACCAAAAAGATGATATAATTATAGATAAGGAGGCATTTCTATGACTTATAAAATTGCTTTTTTCATCTGATTGGCTTTTTGAAATTGCCCAAAAAAAACAAAATGCGATCAATCAATTTTTAAATGATTATCAAGATATATCCATTGATATGTTTGAAACCTTTGGAAATTACGGTCTTGTTCACCCTATGGATAGCTTATTAGAACTCTATAAGCTTCCCGATATTAAAGATTATGACGTTTTGATTTTTCAAACAAACTCCAATTTTTATAAAGATTATCGCCAACAAATGATTGATGAAGCTCATAAATATCATATTCCTGTTGTTTCTATTAACGATCCTATTAAAGATTGCGTTTATGTAGGAACAGACAATCAACAAGCCATTTATAAACTTACTCAAACAATTTCAGCTGAAAGAAATTGTCAAAAAGTAGCTTATGTTTCTGGACCTATGTCTTCAAGAGAAGCACGACTTAGAAAAGCAGGCTTTTTACAAGCAACTAAAGATTTAGAAGATATTCAAATCATTGAAGGTGCGAGTTGTGGTTATCCAACAAATGAAAAAGATAATTTTGAATTAAAAAAAGAATATTTATCTTATACTTATCATAGTAATTGTTTTTTTGAATCAACAGAACGTTTAGAAACACTCTTATCTCAGACATCTCATTTTTATGATTTATTTGATATTTTTGAAAAAGAATCACAAAATTTTGGATATAAACAAATTTATCTGGTTATGAATTCAAAATATATTGATGAAATGTCTGAAAATATTATTCATTTTTCTGATAAAATGTATTTAATGGGTATGACTTATCACAAAAATTCACCTGATGAAAAACATATCTATCAAGAATTTTCTAAAAAAGAAGTTCTTCCTCAAGAATATAAATCACGTTATATGATTTATACTTATTTAAGTAATAATGGTGTCGCTATTGGTTATTTAGCTTTTGATAATTACTCAAAAAATATTTCTATTAATTATATGACAATTATCTTAAAACTATTAGGTCTTACTATTGAAAGTATGCAAAAAAAACATGTTTTAAGTTTATTAAACAAGGAATTAGAAAATCTTTATGTTAAAGATTCATTAACCCATCTGAAGGTAGTGGGTTTCCGCCTATGGCAAACGAAAGGATTTAATTTATGAATCAACTAGAAAAAAACTTTATTATCAACTCATTGAAAAAGATCAACAAGCATTGATTTATTTTATTGATATGGATTTTATGAAAAAAACAAACGATCTTTATGGACATGATATGGGTGATAGTGCTATTAAAGAAATTGCTTCTATTATTTTAAAAGTCATTTCTAAAGAAGATATTGCGATTCGTTATGGTGGTGATGAATTTATTATCATTACCAATTATTCATCGAAAGATCTTTCTACAAAAATAACTGATGAAGTGTTTTCTTTTTTGAATACCCACATTCCACAGGTGATTATCAAAATAAGAAATGATAGTTTAAATTTTCTTGGCTTTTATGTGTAAAAATGATTTCAATAATTGGATTGACCTGTTGATTATGGGTAATTTAATCAAAATTAATTATATTAATTACGTTTTTCTTAAAAAGATCTAATTTTGAATATGATATATATGGAGGAAATTTTTGATGAAAGTTTTTAAAGAAATAATTGCTTATTTTAGTCATATGAATAATAAAAGAAGAACTTTAGTGTGGTATATTATATCATTGAGTATTGTTTTGATAGAATATCTTATTAACTCTAGACTAGACAAATTTGTCTACTTTCATCCGTTCATTAGTATAGTAATAAATATAGTTCTCTTAATAGATTTATTTTTTATACCTATTACTTTTATAGCAATTGATATATTAAAAGCACAAAAAAATTCTATTATAAAATTTTTTCAAATTATTTTATCAGGAATTGGTATAGGACTGTTATCTTTTACGGTTATTTTTGTTTACTCTTTCTTTAATAAATCATCATTTAACATTGATAGTGTAAGTATAGATTTTAGAAGTGATAAAATATATGTTGAAAATGTAGTTTGGTTAGAGGATAGTCACCATGTAGATGTGTATCAAATCGAAAACGCATTTTTTGTAAGGCGGATTGACAGTTATAAATTATAAAATGATAATGTTTTTTGAATCCCCATAATCAACAGGTGACGATTTAAGAGAAATGTGGAGCAGAAATATTCAGGATATATACTATCTGTCTATGACTGATAGGAAATGATTTCTGTAGGTATTTCTTGATTTTATCCATAACAGTCTTTCGCATATTTCTGTGGTTAAATCTATACTCCTGTTCATTCAGGAATAAAGGCATCTCTCTTTTAGTTATTCCATGATATATACCAGTAATATTATTTTTAATATTACCGATTATTATATTTAACCAGAGTAGTCTATGATTCTTTTCTTCGTAGCTGATCTTCTCGTTCTTTACCTGAATCTCTTCATTTAATGTATTAAAGCCTTTCTCGCCATCTGTATTAAGCAATGCAGCATGTGTTAATATACAACATTGTTCTATATTTTTCTTAAGTGACAGACCAGTATAATCATTGATGCGTCTTAACTTAATAAATCGGGGATAGTTATTCCCTTTATCTGTAGATAGAATACCAAGAATAGGCTGTTGCTCACTTGCACGACCCGCATTATTCTTGGATTTTGCACCAATATTAAAGACATCCGCCTCATAGAAAAGGCTGTTGAGCAGCTTCTCTGAATTGCTTAGTGACATAAGATTCTACACTTGTTCTCTAGAAGAAGTGCAGTCTTGTGGTTAACATCTAGTATTGAACATAAATTTATTGCACTGATTCCTTTATTTTCATTAAGGAAAAGGAAAACACCTAACAGAAGTTTGTATAGATCAAGTTTGCAGCTCTGAAAAATAGTGCCTGAAAGCAGAGAATGTTGCTTATGGCATGAGCTACATTCAAGAACATATGAAGTCTTGGTCTTTCCTACACGCTTGACTAGGTAATACTTATGACATCCGCAACGGTCACATGAAAATCCCCCAGGCCATTTCATGGATTTGAAGAATTCAATACAGTTACCAATATTGTTTGAATAATTTTGAGTGAACTGATAAAGAGAAGCTTTCTTTGGCTTTAATACTTTATTTGACATGTGGTTATACCTCCATCTGATTTCTAATCTAATTATAGAACGGATGGAAAATCCATGTATTCAATTCAGCTTCATGAACGCCGTCCAATCGGTGCTTATAGAATTTAATTTTCACTAACCTGTAGGTATTCAAATTTTCTTTTAATAAAACAAAAAAATATCCTTTTTCACTTTCAACAAGTATTGGATATTATTTAGCACATCAAAATGATGATTTTGAAACAGCTATTAATCAAGCGGATGCTTTAATGTATCAGATAAAGAAAGACAAAAAAGCTCAAAGAAATTAATCTTGAGCTTTTTTTACATCTGATAAAAGTTTTTTAATTCTAACAAATGCTTCTTCAATATTTTCTTTAGATGAAGCAAAAGAAATTCTAACAAAATCAATAAAGTCCTTACCAAAACCACTTGCTGGTACAACAGCTACGCCATAATCAAGTAACTTATCCGCAAATTCTTGCCCATTAAGCCCCGTTTTAGAAACATCAACCATAATATAGAAAGCCCCATGAGGTTTAATGTATGAAAGACTTTCACATTGATCTAATTGTTCCATAATAAATGTTCTTCTTTCATGGAAAGTATCTACCATATGTTGAACTTCTTCTTTTACATCTTCTTGATCAATTGCTTTTGCCATTCCTATTTGCGCAAATGTCATTTGTGATGTTGTTGTATATTGATGTACTTTTAAAATAGGCTCTATATTTTCTTGACTAGAAGCAATATATCCCATTCGCCACCCTGTCATAGCATACGCTTTAGAAAAACCATTAACAATAATTGTATAATCTTTCATGTTTTCAAATGAGGCAATAGAAACATATTGCTTTTCATAATCGAGTTGATTATAAATTTCATCAGCTAATATTAAAATATTGTTTTCTCGAGCTAGTTGGCATACCTTTTCTAATGTTTCCTTTTGATAAACAGCTCCAGTTGGATTATTTGGATTATTAATAATAATCATTTTTGTTTTGTCTGTTATTTTATTTTTAACTTCATCTAGATCTATTTGAAATCCATTGCTTGGCTTTAAAGGAATTTCTACAGGAATTCCTTTACATAATAAAACTGTATTTTGATAAGAAACAAAGGCTGGTGTAAAAATAATAACTTCGTCCCCTTCATCAATAAAAGCCTGACACGTATTATTGATGGCTTCACTACAACCACATGTCATAATAATTTCTTGGTCGCTATCATAATCAATGGTTGTTTGTTGTTTTAAAAGTTGTGATACTTTTTGTCTTAAACCTAAATATCCTCGATTAGAACTATAATGTGTTTGGTTATCATTTAAAGCCTCAATTGTTGCTTTTTTGATGCCTTCTGGTGTATTAAAATCAGGTTCTCCTGCACATAAAGATACAACACTTTTCCCTTGACTTTTTAATTTTTCAACCTTTTCCATAACAACACGAATAGATGACATTTGTACTTGATCTATTCTTTTAGCGTATATATTTTCTTTTTCCATTTTGACACTTCCTTTTTGATAACTATTATATACTAATTATCGTCAAATACACAACAAAACATCTTAAATAAAAATACCTAATTTCTATAAAATATATCTATAAATTTTCTTCTTAATATCTATTAGATTTATCTATTTTTTGTTTTTATAATAAAGATAAGGAGGATTATATTTATGAATAAAGAATTTGAAGGAAAATATGCTGTTGTTACTGGAGGAGCTGGCGGAATCAGTTACGAAGCTACAAAAGCACTTGCAAAAAAAGGATTATCTGGTGTTGTTTTAGCTGATTTAAATATTGAGCAAGCAACAGAAAGTGCTAAAAAACTAGAAGAAGGAACAGGATGTCACTGTTATCCATGCAAAGTAGATGTTTCTAATCCTGAAGATATTGAACATCTATTTGAATTTGCATTAGAAAAAATGCCAACATTTCATATTTTAGTTAATGGAGCTGGTGTTTGTCCAACAACCCCTATTGAAGATTTGGATGCTGATAAATGGGATTGGTGCATGAATATTAATTTAAGAGGTGCTCATTTATGTATGAGAGAAGCCATCAAAACTATGAAAAAACAAAAATATGGAAAAATCGTAAACATTTCTTCTGTGGCTGCACGAATTGGAGGTATCGCTTCTTCTGTAAGTTATGCTGCAAGTAAAGGTGGTCTTTTATCTGCTACAAAAAGTTATGCAAAAGTTTTAGGAACTTATAATATTAATGTTAACGCTGTTTGTCCTAGTGTCATCAACACAAATATGACAGCTAATACAAATTACAGTGCTGCTGGTATCCCACTTGGACGTTTAGGTGAAACAGAGGATGTTGCAGAAGTTATTGCCTTTCTAGCAAGTGATGCCTCTAAATATATTACTGGTCAAGGTATAGATATAAATGGTGGTTCTTATATGAACTAAAACACAAAAAAAGCTTCATCATGAAGCTTTTTTATTATCTTTATTTTTCTTTAACAAGTTTACTTCCTGAGTTGAAACCAATCATTAATCCTAATGCAACAAGTAAGATTGCGACTACTAATTGTAAACCATCAACCATTAAAACAAATCCACCTGTTACAAATAATTTCATAACGATTCCATAGATAGCTTGTACTAATGCTGTCATTGTAACGATAAACATTAATACCATTGGGATATATAACATAAATCCTTTTCTTCCAGTAACTTTTAAGAAAACAGCTAATGAAATTAAAACCATTGCAGCTAATAATTGGTTAGCTGATCCGAATAATGGCCAAATATTAACATATCCACCTAAACTTAATAAATATCCACAAACTAAAGAAATAATTGTTGAAACGTATTTATTAGTTAAAACTTTAACTAAACCACTTGGTTCTTGTCCTTCTTCTACTTCAAAGAATTCTTGGAAAGACATTCTTGAAATTCTTGCAACAGCATCTAATGAAGTTAAAGCAAGAGCTGAAACAAACATTGTCATAATGCATAATCCCCATGATTGAGGTAAACCAAGTTGAGCAACTAAACCAGTAACACCAGCTGAGAATTTAGTAAATGGTGTTGCTGTATCAGCTAAAGCCATATTAGCAAGTGTACTATCTAAGACACCAGATGCTTTTAAGTTTGGTAAAGCACCAACAATAACGATAACTAAGATAGCAAGTAATGATTCAAGTAACATAGAACCATAACCAACTTGTAACATATCTTTTTCGTTTTCTACTAATTTTGAACTTGTTTCAGATGAGACAAGTGAATGGAAACCAGAAACGGCACCACAAGCAATTGTAACAAATAATGTTGGGAAGATATAACTTCCTGAAGCAGATTTAAATCCTACAAAAGCAGGTGTTGTAATTGTTGGATTGCTTACAAATACACCAATAACAGCAGCAACGATCATTCCAATGAATAAGAATGTTGTTAAATAATCACGTGGTGTTTTAAGTAACCACATAGGTGTAACTGAAGCAAAGAAAATATATACAAAGACAACATAAATCCAAGTTGTTTTAGTAGCATATACTGGAAACATAATTCCAAGTGCTAACATAGCAATAATTAAAGCAATACCAAGAATCACTTTTGGTAAACCTTCTAGTTTAACTTTTTTCAAGAATAAACCAAAGGCCATTGCTACGAAAACATATAAAATTGAAATTGAAGCAGCACTCGCATTTGGTGCAAGTTTAGCTCCATCAGCACTAATTCCATTAAATGTTCCAGCAACCATATCAGCGAAAGCTGCAATAACAATTAATGTAAAAATCCAACAAAATAAGAAAAATAATTTTTTACCTTTACGTCCAATATATTTTTCAATGATTTGTCCCATTGATTTTCCTTCTGTTTTAACAGAAGCATAAAGTGCTCCAAAATCTTGTACAGCACCAAAGAATACACCACCAACGATAACCCATAAAAAGGCTGGTAGCCAACCAAACATCATTGCCATAACTGGTCCAGTTACAGGTCCAGCTCCTGCAATTGATGAGAATTGATGAGCAAAGACTGACCATTTGTTTGTAGGTACAAAGTCTGTCCCATCTTCTTTTGCAACAGCAGGTGTTGTTGCTTTTGGATCAATTCCCCATGTTTTAACTAAGTAACGACCATAGAATAAATAAGCCACTACTAAAATTAAAGCACTTAATCCAAGTAATAGTAAACCATTCATAAATGAATCCCCCTCTTTTAAATCAATCATCACATATAAAAAGGTTTTCGCTTAACTTTACGCTAAGACGAAAACCTTGTTCCGCGGTACCACTTAGATTGCGATATTTAATCGCCCCTTCACATCTTTTTATAATGCTATTTCTTTAACGCAGAAATTACGATTTCCCTACTTTTATTTCAAGATAATAGCTCACAAGTGATGGTCTTATATCATTACCTACATTCTTTCCACCAACCGAATGTTCTCTATAGGAAGCGGATGTAAAATCGTATCTTGTTCATCGCTCATTTATATGTATGTCTATATATTATACCTCTTTTTTTGTTTGTCAATAGTTTTTTATTTTAATAACTATATTTTTTATCAATAAATATTTATTTCGTTCAGTCAACTCATCTTTTGATACATATAATATATTGGTGATTATATGTCTCTACCTTACATGAATACTGTTTTACTTAATCAGATGATTGTTATCATTTCACAATCATTTAATGAATGTTTTTCAAATGATGAACAGGCCATTATTGGCGCTTTTTTAACAACTCTAGGAGATATGCTCTCTTTAAATAGTGCTTATATCTCTTATTTACAAGATCAAAATTCCCTTTCTAAACAAAATCAAAATGATTATGATTTATTAGAAAAAAGTATTGAAAAAATAAAAGTAGAACTTAATAAAATGAAAAGTAATGTCCAAAAATGAACATTACTTTTATTAATTATTAACACTTTGATGTGGGGCATATGTCGCATCATCAATTCCTTTAAAAGTATAGCCTAAATTTTTATAGTGTTCAATAATAGCAGGTAAGGCTTGAACAGTGGTATCCTTAGCTTGTGTATCGTGGCATAAAATCATGACATTATTATCATGACATGATGTCCCGTTTCTAATCAACTTATCTACAGCTACATGATTTCCTGAAGCATCTGTTGAATCTCCATTCCAATCATAATATTGATATCCTTTTTCAACAACTTCTTTTGTAAGAGTTGACATAATTCCTTGACAATATCTTCTTGACACTGTATTTGAACTTCCACCTGGGAAACGAATATAATGTGGTACAAAACCGATTTCTTTTTTTACCATTTGACCTACTTTATTTAAATCATCAAAATAAGCATCAACTGAAGCATAGACAGTTGAATATTCATGACTATACGTATGAAGAGCAATCGTATGTCCTGCATTATAAGCATCTTTAATCAAATAATTATAATCTTGATTTCTTCCTGTTACAAAAAATGTTGCTTTAGCATCATATTTTGCAAGTATATCCATGATTTTTTTAGTATTTTCTGATGGACCATCATCAAATGTTAAATAAACAACTTTTTCATTAGATTGTTTATCACTACCAATTTTTTTAATTACATTTACTTTTCTTTTAACAGTTATTTTGTTTCCAGAACTATCTTTTGCCACATAAGTAACTTCATACGTTCCTTCTTTAGAAGTATCTAAATTTTTATCATCAATTTTATATTGGATATCTTCTAAACTATTATCACTTACTTCCACACCAGCTTTTAAATCAGGTGTTGTATTTAAAGAAACCGTCAAATCATCCAATCCCTTAAATACAGGTTTTTGTGTATCTACAACTTGAATCGTTGTTGTATATTCTCTATTTTTATATGTATATGTCACTTCATATTTTCCTAGCTTTTTAATATTTAAATTTTTGCTTTGACATGCTACATCTTTAACACTTCCATGTTCAACTTCACTAATATAGCTATTGGGATTAAACTTCCCATTAATTTCTACTGTCAGATTTTCTTTAAAATGCAGTTGTTTTTTTATAAATGTTTGATAAACAAATAAACCTATTCCTAAGACGATTACTCCAATCAAAGTAATCACTAATTTTTTTCTATTTTTCATATAGACTCCTACTCTTTTCTAAATATTCTTGTACTTTTTTAATAAACCTATCAATAACTGGTGAAAGACGTGTATATTTCTTCCATATAAAAACGGTATTTGTTGATAGTTCTGGATAAAAAGGAATGAAACAAATATTCTTTTGATTTAACACCTGATAGGCTCCTTCTACTGTAATCGCTGCTCCTTGATCATCTTGAATAAAAGGAAGAATTGCTGAAGCAAAATTATAAGAAAACATGCTGTGCAACGAAACATCCCCTTTTAACCAATTAGAAATTTCACTTTGAACAATTTCTCTATTTGTTAAAAACAATGGTAATTCTTTTAAATCCTCTTTTTTAACATAGGGCTTATTAGCCAAAGAATTAGTTTTTGAAACAATGATTCCCCATTTTTCTTGAAGCGGTATACGTAAATGATTATATTTTGAAATATCTACTGGTTCCAACAAAATCCCAATATCTACTAATCCTTGATCAACTCTTTCTTTAATCAAATCCGCATTTCCTACATAGATATCAAATTTTACAAGAGGGTATTCATCATGAAACTCTTCAATCACTTGCGAAAGAACCGTTTGTGAAGATGAAAAAATACCCGTTCCAATCATAATTTGACCAACCATTTCTTCTTCACTTTGAGTAATCTCTTGTTCTGTTTTATTAACAAGTGATAAAATTTCTTCTGCTCTTCTTCTAAGTAAAACACCCTCATCTGTGAGTTCTATTTTTCTTTTTCCTCGAATAAATAAAGGCTTCCCTAATTCATCTTCCAACTGCATTAATTGTCTTGATAATGTAGGTTGTGTCATATGTAGTTGCTTAGCTGCACGCGTAATATTTTTCTCACGCGCAACCATTAAAAAATACTGAAGTATTCTAAGTTCCATGATTTTTACCTTCCTTTTTATTTTAACCCATATTTCTTAAAAAAAATCTAAATTATTCTAAAGATTTCTAAAGAATTATATTTTTTCTAAATATCCGCTTTCTATCCAGCCTATTTCTTTATTTTTGATAATATAGGCAAATTTCCCATATAATCCTATTACTTTAACATCTTCATTTTCATGAACCGTTATAAAATGATCAATATAATCATCTAAACAATAAAAGTGTTTATTTTTCAAATAAATAAATTCATTTTTGATCCATAACATTTGGTTTGTATGAATAACTTTACAAAATGAAAATTCTTCTCTTTTTTCTAAAATTTCTATTTCAAAATTTGGCCAGGAAACCTTATGATTTTCCTTATTTTCTACAAATTTGTCTTGTTTTATTCTATAGATTGGTAAAGGTTGTACAAAATGATTCTTAAAAGTTAAATTCTTACCATCATTTTCAATAATAAGTGCATTCAATTGACTGATAAATTTAACCCCTGTTCCGCCATCAATACTAATTATTTTTTTATCAAAATCCATCAAAACATCATTTTTAATTTGATCTTGATAAAAATTTGACGTTGGTAAATGACCTACTATGACATATTTTTTTAAACAATGACCTACTTTTTGAAAATCTCTTTTTTCGATAAATGAAGAAAGCGGTGCATTTTGCCAATCATTTTTGTTTTCAATCCCAGCATGAATACATAAAAAATCATCGGTTTCTATTGAAGTAGGCAAACTCGCTATATAATTAAGTTCTTCTTGTAAAGATTCTCTTACAATTTTTTGTAAGATTTGTGGTTTTTCTTTCTTTAAATCTAAATGTTTTCGAGAAACAATTTGATCAATCATTCCACTTTTACCAATTTTACGTAAGTAATGTAACATTTCTTGACAAAGATCATCATCATTAATCAATGCATCTAAAGCATATTCACAATTACCTAGTAAAACATATACCCTTTGGCTTTTTTGTTGTAAATATTGAAGATAGTGTACTGTTTCTATGGCTTGTGTTCCCTTTTCTACAAAATCTCCATCAATGATCAAATAGTCTTGTGTAGTATATCGTGCTTCTTTTAAAAGCTGTTTGAAACGATCTAAATGACTATGAATATCAGAAACAACAATACATCTATAAGGTTTTTCTATATTTAGTTTTTCATGTCTTATTTCTATCATATATCACCTATTTAAAAAGGATAGAAATTCTATCCTACTTTCTTTTTAACATTGTTTCAATAAGTTCATCATTATTTTTAGTATTTCTAAATAATAAAAGCGCATCATCTAAATTTTGACTCGAACGTGTCCCATTTAATGAATAATGAATCATATGGTTCACTTGTAGTTCTTTTTCACTTAATAATAAATCTTCTCTTCTTGTTCCAGATTTAGCTATGTCGATTGCTGGAAAAATGCGTTTTTCTTGCATTGCACGAGATAATACAAGTTCCATGTTTCCTGTTCCTTTAAACTCTTCATAAATAACATCATCCATACGACTTCCTGTATCTACAAGAGCAGTTGCAAGAATCGTCAAACTTCCCCCTTCTCTCATATTTCTGGCCGCACCAAAAAATCTCTTTGGCATATAAAGACAGTTTGGATCTAATCCCCCTGAAAGTGTTCTTCCTGATGGCGAACAAATCAAATTATAAGAACGTGTTAAACGTGTTATACTATCTAATAAAATCATTACATCTTGACCATGTTCAACAAGACGTTTTGCTCTTTCAATGACCATTTCTGATACTTTTTTATGTCGATCTGGTGTTTCATCAAACGTTGAATAAAGAACTTCCACATTATCTCCTTCAACAGCTTCTTTAATATCCGTTACTTCTTCTGGCCTTTCATCAATTAATAAAATTAAAATATGTATATCTTTATTATTTTCTTTAACAGCTAAAGCTATATCTTTTAAAAGCGTTGTTTTTCCTGCTTTTGGAGGAGAAACAATAATTCCTCTTTGACCTTTACCAATAGGAGCAAGTAAATCTATCATTCTCATTGCTATTTTTCCATTTTTGCCAACACTAATTTTTTCATTTGGAAAAATTGGTGTTAAGCTTTCAAAGGATTTTCTTTTCATTGCTGTTTCTAAATCATAATGATTGATTTTTTGAATATGTAAAAGAGATCTAAACTTTTCAGATGCTTTTGGTTCCCTAACAACACCTGTAATAAAATCACCTGTTTTTAATTTAAATTTATAAATTTGTGATTGAGAGACATAGACATCATGAGGATCTGATAAATAGTTTGCATTTCTAATAAAACCAAATCCATCAGGCAATACTTCTAAAAAACCTGTTGTAATGATTCCATCATCTAATGAATCTTTTGTATATTCTTTCTTTTCTTTTTTTGTATTTTCCATAATATCACCTCAACCATTATGTCATATTTTCTTCTTTTTAGCTATAAAAACAAAAGAAAAAGTAGATTTCTATCTACTTTATTCAACAAAGGTAAAAACATCTTTTGCTTTAATATGTTCTAAAATAAAGATTTCATTTTCATCAATATGTCCTAATAAATTTCTTTGACCATCTACCTTCATTTCTTTTAAAACGATTTGAATTTCTCCTCGATAATGTACAAGATTGTCATTGACAATTACAACATCACCCCTTGTATAGTACGCTTTATCACAAGGACGACATGGAATTTCTTTTCCTTTATAAATCATTCTTGTCCAACGTGAACGTAACATATAATTCATACAATCACCTAAATCACTATGACTTGGATAATTAAATAAAATTTCTTTTTCCAAAGCAGTAATACCCTTATCTAAATGAATCTTAAAAGGTATTCTTTTAGTTAAACCATGGGGCACAAAATCTGCTAAAAAACCTAAAGATTCATTTTTAGGAATATCTACATACACTTGTTTCATTACTTGATCGATTGCTTTAAATTCTTCATCACTAGCATAGGCATTTCCAATGATTATTTCATCTACATTGTCTAAAGCTAAACAGTGTTTTAATTGAATTTCTATCGGCATATCTCGATGTTCTTCAATGGTTGGAAGACCATCACTCACTGGCCATGGTCCATGACTTCCCTTAACTAAACTTGAAATAAAGATAGCTACCGGAATATTTTTAGCTTTCCAATAATTATTAATATCATTAATAGCTTCTAAACTTGGAGCCGTATATCTTTCTGGATAGAAATTATGACATGTAGAAATATTTTCTGGTTTAGCTCCATTTTTAATAGCTGTTTCAATGACATCAATAAAACTTGTAGACATTTCAATTTTAATGCCTTCTTTATTATTAATAAGAGTGGCATCCCTTTCATCGTTAAAACTAAAATCCATTCTTAAAATATCTACCCCAATATCTTTAAAAACCGAAAGATCTGTTTCTGTTGCTTCTAATCTATGAAATAACTCACTATTACAGTCACCAGAAACAATCATACCATATTTATGAACGATTTTTGTAAAATCTTTAAAATAAGCAATAATTTCTTCTTTTGTCCCTGGTACTGAAAACATGCTTGTAAATACTTTTTTAAAACCATAAGTCGATGCTTTTTTTAAATAGGCATCAATTTCTTCTAATGTTTCTTGTTCTGGATATAAAGAAACACCTAACATTACTTTTTTCATAAACATCCTCCTCATAAACATTATTTTATCATGTATATACAAGTATCACAATAAATAAAAAGAGGATTTCTCCTCTTTAAACAAAAGCATGATCAATTTCAATGACACAATGATATTCGTCACTGATTTGTTTGACTTCAGCACTTATTTTATTCTTTAAAATTTGATGACTAATTTGATCATTAGCTGGTATTAAAACATCAAATATTAAATTTGTATGATTCTTTCCTGGAACCATTCTAAAATCATGAATCGAATAATGTTCATCTATTCCTTTTACAATTTCTAAAACTTGTTGTTTTAAAGCTAATAACCTTGGATTATGCACATCCACTGGATCATAATGAATGGTCGTATGAATATGATATTTTTCTTGAATTGCTCTTTCAATATCATCGATTTCTTCATGAATTTTCATAATATCTTCTTGACAATCTACTTCCACATGAAGTGTCATAAACATTCTTCCTGGTCCATAATCATGCATCATTAAATCATGAATACCTAAAGGTTTATCATATGACATAATAAAATTTTCAATGTCATCTATCAAGGCTTTATCAGGTGCCAATCCTAATAAAGGATTGATTGTATCTTTAAATACATTAATTCCTGCAAAAATAACAATTAAAGAAACAATTGTCCCAATAATTCCATCAACTGGTAAATCAGTTATCAATGTAAGTATTAAAGAAACAAGTGTTGCAAATGTTGTCACAACATCATTTAAACTATCTTGTCCTGCAGCTTTTAAAGATGATGAATCAATTTTTTTACCAATTTGATTATTAAAATAATACATCCATAGCTTCACTAAAATAGAAAATATTAAAATCACTACTGCAACAAATGAAAACATAACTTTTTCAGGATTAAAAATCTTAACAACTGATTCTTTTAAAGATTGAATACCTACTACTAAAATTAAAAAAGCAATCACCATTCCTGCAATATATTCATAACGTCCATGACCATAGGGATGATCTTTATCAGGATGTTTATTAGCAAGTTTAAAACCAAATAAAGAAGCTAAATTACTTCCTACATCCGATAAGTTATTTAAACCATCTGCTTGAATAGCAACTGAATGAACAATTAAACCAATTGTTATTTTAAAAATAACTAAAACAATATTGCATATAATGGACAAAATGGAACATAACGTTCCATAAGCTTGTCTTACTTTTTGATTTTTATAATCATCATAATTTTCAATAAATCTTTGTGTTAAAAAATGAATCATGATAAAACATCATAAACAAAAATATTTTGTTTATCTACCTTTATTAATTCAACTTCTTCTAATTCTTTTAAATATTTATTTACTTTTTCTTGATCAACTTCTTTATTAGCAAGTATTGCAAGATTTACTTGAATTTGGGGATTATCCACTTTAATATAAGCTGTATTTTCAGTTGTATAACCTGCTTTATTTTTCATTGTTTCTAGAATTGAAACATAAGCAAGTTTTGTTTCTAATCTTAAACTTTTATAATGATCAAATAATACCTTTGGCATATAAAATTCATCCTTTGATTTTTCAATAACTTCTTTTAAACTTTCTTTAGTATATAATTCCATACTTCTTCACTCCTTTTGTTTCTATATTATACCATATCTAGAAAAAAAGAACATTGTGTTAATCTCTTTTTCTTTGCGTAAATGTACTGACATCGTCAAAACCAATTTCCTGATATTTTTTTGCTACATTTAAACAATTTTCACCAACACGATCACTTGTATGACTATCAGTACCAATGGTAATAATACGTCCTCCTAAATCATAGTAACGTTGTACCTGTTCGAAATTAGGAAATCCACATGTTTTTAAATCTCGATATCCCGATGTATTGACTTCAATACCTTTTCCTTTTTGAATAAGTGTTTTAAAGATTTCATCTATAATATCTTGATATTTTTGATGATCAACAGTTTTATCCTCATAAGGTCCATATCTTACAATATAATCTAAATGGCCTAAAACATTAAAACAATCGAAAGCTTTTACACATTTTAATGTTTCTTCAAAAAATTCACGATGTGCTTGTTCCTTTGTTTTTCCTTTAAAAAATTCACCATAATAAAATTCTGTATGATGAATCACATGAATAGATCCAATAACAAAATCAAAAGGATATTGTTGAATTAAATTTTCAATTTCTTCTTGATGATCTAAATCCAATCCCATTTCAATACCCCATTTAATTTTTATTTGATCTTTGAATTCCTCTTTTAAACTTTGAATCTCTTGATAATAGTTTTCAACATCTAATTCAAAAGAATCTATTGGATAATCAAAATCACGATGATCTGTAAAACAGATTTCATCTAAATTCATTTCTATCGCTTTTAAAACATGTTCTCTAGGATTTGCCTCACTATCCCCTGAAAAATGTGTATGCATATGATAATCTATAACTCTCATATTTTATCCTCCATTTTTCCTTATTATAACAAATAAGAGAAAATATTGCTATTTTCTCTTATTCATAAATTATCTGTTAAATTAATCTAAATCAGTTCCGTTTGATTCTATTACTTTTTTATACCAATAGAATGAATCTTTTGGTCTTCTTGATAAATCTCCAGTTCCATCATCATGTTTATCTACATAAATGAAACCATAACGTTTTCTCATTTCTCCAGTTCCAGCAGAAACTAAATCAATACATCCCCATGTTGTATAAGCAATTAAATCAACCCCATTATCACAAGCAGCTGACATTGCTTCAATATGTGGTCTATAGTAATCAATACGATAATCATCATGGATTGATCCATCTTCTTCTACTGTATCATAAGCACCTAGTCCATTTTCTACGACCATTAGTGGAATTCTATAACGGTCATAGATTTTTTCTAATGAATATTGAAGTCCTAATGGATCTAAAGCCCATCCCCAATCTGAATAAGTTAAATATGGGTTACGAATACCTGCCGCAAAGTTACCTTGTACTGTATCTTCTGTTTCATGAGTTGTCACATTGTTTGTCATATAGTAACTATATGTAAACATATCAACAACACCTTCTTTTAAGACTTTTAAATCTTCTTCAGTGATATCTAAATCTGTAATGTTATGTTCTTTCCAAATTCTCTTTGCAAATGGAGGATAAGCACCAAAGCATTGAACATCTCCACAATACCAGAAGTTTTCTTCCATTGTTTGTTGATTTAATAACATGTCTTTTGGATCACATGTATGTGGATATGTGATTGCTCCTCCAAGCATACATCCAATTTTGTTTTCAGGATCAATTTCATGTCCTAATTTAACGGCTTTTGCACTTGCCACAAATTGATAATGTAAATGTGTTAAACGTTTTTTGTAATCTTCATCAGTTGTCCCATCACCAAACATATTAATAACATTTAAAGTATTATTGATTTCATTAAATGTTAGCCAATATTTAACAAGTCCTTTGTATTCAGTAAAGACTGTTTTACAGTATTTTACAAAGAAATCAATGTATTGACGATCTTGCCAATCTCCATATTTTTCTACTAAATAAATTGGTGTATCAAAGTGATGAATCGTAACTAATGGTTCAATATTATATTTTCTTAATTCTTTGAAAACATCTCTATAAAATTCAATACCTTCTTGATTAGGTGTTTCTTCATCTCCACGAGGATAGATTCTTGACCAAGAAATAGACATTCTAAACATCTTGAATCCCATGTCTGCAAATAATTTAATATCTTCTTTATAATGATGATAGAAATCAGTACCTTCATGATTTGGATATAAATATCCATCTAAACAAGCATAATGATCTCCACCTTCTGGTAAAGCATCATCAAAATGAACTTGTGGTGTTGCATGTGCATTTCCATCTTTATCGATCCAAGTTACTTTTCTTGGCTCTTTAACACTTCCACCTGTTGTAAAGTCTGTTAAGGCTGGACCACGTCCACCTTCATTCCATCCACCTTCATATTGGTTTGCAGCTGTTGCTCCTCCCCAAAAAAATCCTTCTTTAAATCCCATTTGAATTCCTCCTTTATCATTGATTATTATTATATTCATTTTCATGTATTCGTTTACATTTTTTCATAATATGAAACATAAAAAGAGAAGATTTAATAATCTCCTCTTGTATGAAATTCTTTTTTGTTTCCAGTTACTTGATGTCTTTCTTTAAGTTTATTTTGAATATCTTCTAAACTGACACCTCGATCATTCATTAAAACAAAAGTGTGGAATAATAAATCAGATATTTCTCCAACCAATTCTTCTTTATTATCATTTTTTGCTGCAATAATTGTTTCGCTTGCCTCTTCACCCACTTTTTTACAAATCTTATCAACCCCTTCATTCAATAAGTAATTTGTATAAGATTTTTCAACTGGATGAATCTTACGATCAGCAATTGTTTTTTCCAATTCTCTAAAAATATCTCTTGCATCATAAGCTTGCACTTCATTAAAGAAGCATGAATAAGCCCCAGTATGACAAGCCGCTCCTGTTTGTTTGACATAAATCAATAAAGTATCTAAATCACAATCTAAATACATTCCTTTAATATCTTGAAAATGTCCTGATTCTTCTCCTTTATGCCATAACTTTTGTCTACTTCTTGAATAAAAAACAGTTTGTTTAAGTTCTAACATTTTATCATAAGCTTCTTCATTGACATAAGCTAACATTAATACTTCTTTTGTTTGATAATCTTGGACAATTGCTGGAATTAATTCCATTTTATTAAAATCTGGTCTCATTATCTTGTTCTCCTTACATTTATACCATGTTTTTTACATTCATTTCTTACATCTTCAACAGTTGCTTCATTAAAGTGGAAAAGTGAAGCCACTAATGCTGCATCAACATTTGTTTTTTCAAAAACATCAACAATATCTTGAATACTTCCACAACCACCTGAAGCAATAACTGGAATATCAACAGCCTTACAAACAGCATTAAGCATTTCGATATCATAACCCGCTTTAGTTCCGTCAGCATCCATCGAAGTAAGCAATACTTCTCCAGCACCTAAACTTTCGCATTTTTTTACCCATTCAATTAAATCTAAACCTGTATTTTCTCTTCCACCTTTAACGTAGACATTCCATCCACTTTGGTCTTCTCTTTTTTTGGCATCAATAGCAATTACTACACATTGAACCCCAAATTCATCAGCGGCTTCTTTAATTAGTTGAGGATTAGCAATTGCTGCAGAATTAATAGAAACTTTATCAGCACCTGAGGCAAGAATCATTCTAAAATCATCTAATGTTCTAATTCCACCTCCTACTGCTAGAGGAATTGTTAGTTCTGAAGCCCCGCGTTCAATAATATCTTTCATAATGCCTCTATCTTCATAAGAAGCTGTAATATCCAAAAAGACAACTTCATCTGCACATTGTACGTCATATTTTTTAGCAAGTTCAATAGGGTCTCCAACATCTTTTAATCCAACAAAATTGACTCCTTTAACCACTTTCCCATCTTTGATATCCAAACAAGGAATTATACGTTTTGTAAGCATTTGATTGTCTCCTTTAAATCAATTTTCTTTTCATAATAAGCTTTTCCAACGATACATGCATAATAATCTTTTTGAGCAACTTTTTGAATATTATCAAAATCTTTAATTCCTCCAGAAACAACAAATTGAATTTGACTGTTTTTAGCGATTTCATCATACATTTCAAAATTAGGTCCTGTCAAAGTTCCATCTTTAGAAATATCTGTTGCTACAATATAACCAACACCAATAGATTCCAAATATTGAATAAATTCAATATAAGGCATTTGACTTGTTTCTAACCATCCTGCTGTAGAAACAAAACCATTTTTAACATCTACACCGACAACTATTTTCTCACTACCATATTGTCTTAATACTTCTTTTAAAAATTCGGGGTCTTTTAAAGCTGCAGTTCCTAAAATAACACGATCAATTCCTACTTCATCTAAATAGAGTTGAACTGTTTTTAAATCACGGATTCCTCCACCGAGTTCCATTTTCATTTTTGTGCTATTTCTAATTTTTTTAATCGTTTCTAAATTTTTAGCAAAACCATCTTTAGCGCCATCTAAATCTACAACATGTAAATAAATAGCTCCTGCTTTTTCAAAAGTTTGAGCAAGTTCTTCTGGATGATCACTATAAACCGTTTTTTGATTATAATCTCCTTTAAATAAACGTACTGCTTGTCCATCTTTTAAATCTATTGCTGGAATAACTAACATTCGACCATCTCCTTAAACGCAAGTAATATTTTATGCCCAACCATTCCTGATTTTTCAGGATGGAATTGGCACCCAATGACATTTTTATTTTGCACTAAAGCTGTAACTTTAGTAGTTCCATAATCTGTATACGCTACAAGATTTTCATCTTTACAATGTGCCATATATGAATGTACAAAATAAACATCATCATTTTCATGTACATATTTCAAAATTGGTTGATGATTTGTTATATGTAATTGATTCCATCCCATATGAGGAATCTTTTCATCAATATCCATATAACGTACTGAACCTGGAATAAATCCTAGTCCTTTTGTTTCTTTTACTTCACACCCTTTTTCAAATAAAATTTGCATTCCTAAACAAATCCCAAGAATAGGAATTCCTGCCTCTTTTCGCTCTGTTAAAATTTCAACTAAATGATACTTTTCTAAATTTTTCATTGCAGTAGGAAAAGTTCCTACTCCAGGTAAAACAATTCCCTTAGCTTCTTTAATAACTTTTTCATCTCTAGAAACAACAGCTTCAAGTCCAATTCTTTTAAAAGCACCGACAACACTTTTTAAATTTCCTACATTGTAATCAATAATAACAATCATTTATAAAACTCCTTTTGAAGAAACGATCTTATCTTTATTTTTTTCATCAATGCGTACCGCCTCTTTTAAAGCTCTTCCAAAAGCTTTAAAACATGCTTCGATTACATGATGAACATTATTTCCATAAGCCTCATTTAAATGCAATGTTGCATTCATATTGTAAGCAACCGCTCTAAAAAATTCTTCTGTCATTTCACTTTCATAATTTCCTAAATTAACTTTAGGAATATCTACATTAAAAACAAGGAAACTTCTTCCTGAAATGTCTAAATTGCATGTTACTAGTGCTTCATCCATAGGAATTGTAAAATGCCCATAACGTGTAATACCCTTTTTATCACCTAAAGCTTCTAAAATAGTTTTACCTAAAGCAATTCCCATATCTTCAACGCTATGATGACTATCTACTTCTAAATCACCATGACAAATCATTTTGATATCCATTTCACTATGGAAAGCAAGCAAGGTCAACATATGATCAAAAAAACCAATCCCTGTTTGAATCTCTGCTTTCCCTGTACCATCTAAATTAATTTCTAAACTAATTTGTGTTTCATTTGTATTTCTTTCTAGTTTGGCTTCTCTCATGATTATTCCTCCTCAAAACGTACAGCAATACTATTTGCATGAGCATCTAAACCTTCACTTTTTGCGAAAGTTTGAACATCATCTTTAAATGTTTCTAAAACATCTTTTGGATAATAACTATAAGATGAATATTTAACGAAATCATAAACACCTAATGCTGAATAGAATTTAGCTGTTCCTCCTGTTGGTAAAACATGGTTTGTTCCTGACATATAATCACCTAGAGGTTCTGGTGAGTATTCTCCAAGGAAAATAGAACCTGCATTTTTAATATAAGGAAGTGTATTGACTGGGTTTTCAACTAAAACTTCTAAATGTTCTGGCGCTAAATAATTAGATACTTCAAAAGCTTCTTTTAAGTCTTTTACAAGAATTGCTCCTCCATAATTTTGAAGAGATTCTTCAATAATTTCTTTACGTGATAAATAAGCCATTTGTCTTTTGAGTTCAACATTGACTTTTTCAGCAAGTTCTTTACTTGTTGTTACAAGCATTGCACTAGCAAGTTTATCATGTTCTGCTTGTGACATTAAATCAGCAGCAATATATTTAGGATTCGCATTTTCATCAGCAATAACTAAAACTTCGCTTGGACCTGCCACCATATCAATATCGACAACCCCATAGCTTAATTTTTTAGCTGTCGCAACAAAGATATTTCCTGGTCCTACGATTTTATCTACTTTTTCAATTGTTTCTGTTCCATTAGCGATAGCAGCAACTCCTTGTGCTCCACCAAATTTATAAATAGTATCAACACCTGATACTTTTGCAGCTGCAACAATAACAGGATTAACTTTGCCATCTGCTTTAACCGGTGTAATAATGACTAAATCTTTAACTCCAGCAAGTTTTGCAGGAATGGCATTCATTAAAACTGTTGAAGGATAGGCAGCTGTTCCACCTGGAACATATAAAGCAACTCTTTCAATTGGTCTTACCATTTGTCCCATGATCACTCCGTTATCTTTATATAATGACCATGATTTATCAATTTGATTTTTATGGAATTCTGTAATTTGTTGTTTTGTTCTTTCAAGGATTCTTATGTAATCTTGATCCACTTGTTTTAAAGCTTCTTCTTTTTCTTGATTTGAAACAACGAAATCATTTTCATCTTTAATTTGATAACCATCAAATTTTCGACAATAGTTGATCAAGGCTTGATTTCCATTTTTTCTAATATCATTAATAATATCATTTACAGCATTATTAACTTCTATCGAAATTTCTTCTTTTCGATTATTTAATTTTTGTGCAATTTCTTTTAAATTCCCATCATATTCAATTACTTTAAGCATCTTAATTTCCCCCTATTACTTTTTCTAATTGATTTACAATATTCATAATTTCATCCTTCTTAAATTTAAAAGCTACCTTATTAACAATCATTCTTGTTGAAATATCACTTACTTTTTCAATTACTTCTAGACCATTTGCTTTAAGAGTTGAACCTGTTTCAACAATATCAACGATTGCATCAGAAATTCCTGTCACTGGTCCTAGTTCAACAGAACCTTCTAATTTAATAATTTCCACATCTTCTTGTTTAGAAGCAAAATATTTCTTCGCAACATTTGTATATTTGCTGGCAATCTTTTTACGACGATTAAATACTTTATTTCGATATTCTGGATAAGCAGCTACTGCGAAATAACATTTTCCTATTTCCAGATCAAGAAGTTCATAGTAATCTTCAAAATCTACATCATCCAACGTATCCTTTCCTACAAAACCAATATCAACAATCCCATGTTCCAAAAATGTAACAACATCATTGGGTTTACCAAAAATCATTGAAATTCCATCTTTTGTTTCAATTAATAATTCTCGATCTTTATTAAAAATAGGATCCATATCAAAACCTGCTTCTGCAAGCAGTTTACATACTTGTTTTTCGATTCTTCCTTTAGTAATAGCTATTTTAATCATGTTACTCTCCCTCTTTTTCAATGGCTTTTAAAATATGATTCATATGAAAGCAGAACCCGACAGCTGTTTTATCAACATTAAATCTAGGAAGCAAATCATCATAACGTCCTCCTGATAAAATTGGATTTGCACTTTGATCACTATACCCTTTAATCATAAAGCCTGTATAATATTTCATGGTTGGAACCATTCCTAAATCAAAAATAATTCCTTCTTTACTATCTAATGATTCATAAAGATCTTTTAATTCTTGTAATGCCCCTAACAAAACAGAATCTTGACATTTATCCATCATTTGATGAAGTAAATCAATATTTCCAAAACATGTTGGTAAAGATAACAGCAATTGATTCAAGCTTTCTTCAAAATCATTTTTAGAAACAAAACGTTTCATTTCACTAATATCTCTTAATCTTAAAATATCTTCTAATTCATTTCTTTGATTTCCCACCAATTCTAATAAACGATTATAGAATTTAGCAGAGCCCAATTCTAAAAGAATATTTTTTAATGAAATTCCTGGTAAAGATTCTTGAATCATTGTCATAACTTCCTTATCTCCTTGAAGTCCTGGCTTATTCATTAATTCTACACCACCTTGAAAAAACTCACTGCTTCTTCCTTTATGCATTGTTTCTTTACGATACACTTTTCCAAAATAACTATAGCGTGCTTCACCTGTATTGGCACTATTGGCATATAATCTAGCTAGTGGTATTGTAAAATCTAAACGCATGGCAACGTTTTTACCTTCGTGATTGATATATTGAAACATCTTATCAACCGTAAAACCACAATCCAATTTTGTATATAAATCAACATATTCAAATGATGGCATCAACACTTCATTGTACCCATGATTTGAAAAAACATGTCGTAAATGATTTTCAATTTCCCTTAATTTTTCTACATTTGTAATAATTGCATCTATGCTTTCTTCAGGTATCAAATATTTAAACTCTTCCATAAAAATCCCCCTTTATTAAAAAAAACGAGTCATCTAATGACTCGTTTCAACATCATTAGATACAGCTTAATTGTGATAGACAAAATGGGCTGTATCATAAATGATATAACCCTACTTTTTCCAATGATGGTGATGTAATTGTGTGTTATTTAGTATTTTCATAGTAATCACCTCTTGTTGTGCTTTATTCTAACATAGATTGTATACAAAGAAAAGATAATTATGTATTTTTATGAAATATTTTATACTTTAAACACTTTATTGTATACAAATCATAAGTTGTAATTTTTTATTTTTTGATAATGATTGTATACAATTTTTATCGTGATAAAACACGTTGTGTAGTATTTTTATTATCACGATAACTTATTTATATGATAATTTTTTCTTAATTTATTCATTTATTATTATTAAAGATGTATGATAGCCCTAGGAGGATATAACAATGGAATATATTGAAAGAGTATTAACAAACTTAAAAGCTAAAAATACTGATCAACCTGAATTTATCCAAGCTGTTGAAGAAGTATTAGAAAGCTTAGAACCAGTAATCAAAGCTCATCCTGAGTATGAAGATATGGCTATTTTAGAAAGATTAACTGAACCAGAAAGAACTTTAATGTTTAAAGTACCTTGGATGGATGATCAAGGTAAAGTTCAAGTAAACAGAGGATATCGTATTCAATTCTCTAGTGCTATTGGACCTTATAAAGGTGGTTTAAGATTCCACCCTTCTGTTAACCTTGGAATTATTAAATTCTTAGGATTCGAACAAATTTTCAAAAACTCATTAACAACACTTCCTATCGGTGGTGGTAAAGGTGGCTCTGATTTCGACCCACAAGGTAAATCAGATGCTGAAGTTATGAGATTCTGTCAATCATTCATGACTGAATTATATCGTCACATTGGACCTAGCGTTGACGTACCTGCTGGAGATATCGGCGTTGGTGGTAGAGAAATCGGATATTTATTTGGACAATACAAACGTATTAAAGATGCTTATGAAAACGGTGTTTTAACTGGTAAAGGTATGACTTATGGTGGTTCATTAATTAGACCAGAAGCTACTGGGTTTGGTGCTGTATACTATGGTAAAGAAGTATTAGCTCATTTCAACGATACTTATGAAGGAAAAACAATTGCTGTTTCTGGATATGGTAACGTTGCTTGGGGTGTATGTATCAAAGCTAAAGAATATGGAGCAAAAGTTGTTTCTATTTCTGGTAGAGATGGATACGTTTATGATCCTGATGGAATCAATACTGATGAAAAAATTGATTTCTTATTAAAAATTCGTTCATCAAATGATGTTAAATTAAAAGACTATGCTGAAAAATTCGGATGTGAATTCCATCCTGGTGAAAAACCATGGGGATTAAAAGTAGATATGGCTTTCCCTTGCGCTACTCAAAATGAAATTGGTGAAGAAGAAGCTAAACAATTGATCGCTAATGGATGTAAATACATCATCGAAGGTGCTAACATGCCAAGTACACCTGAAGCAATTGCTTACTTTACAGCAAATGGTGGTACTTTAGGACCTGCAAAAGCTGCTAACGCTGGTGGTGTTGCTGTTTCAGCATTAGAAATGTCTCAAAACTCTATGAGATATAACTGGACAAGTGAAGAAGTTGATGAAAAATTGCATAATATCATGAAATCAATTTTCAACAACTCTGTTGCTGCTGCTGAAAAATATGGATTAGGATTTGACTTAATCAAAGGTGCTAATATTGCTGGTTTTGAAAAAGTAGTAGAAGCTATGATTTCTCAAGGAATCTATTAATAAACAAAAAAATGGACAGGAGATTAAATCTCTTGTCCATTTTTATATTGATTAAATTTTTTATCTAATTCTTCATAAAATGATGTAGCGTTTACTAAATAAATATTTTTTGTATGATTATTAAATTGTAATTCAATTCGATGTTTTGAGTTAAGTGAATATGCTGTTAAATCCTTAAATTCAATCATTTGAGGCATAAAACCGATCCCCTTAAAGAAATATACTAATAAACCATCTTCAAAAACAGAAGCGTTAAAACGTATTAATAAAGTAGGAAGTACCCCTAACGCTAGTAATAAAACAACCACTAATTTCATTCGATCATAGCGAAAATAAATTCCACTAAACGCACATAAAATAACCAAAATAATTGAAATAACGACCATTCTTAAATCTTTATATTTAAACATAACTTTTCTCCTTTAAAGATAAAAAAATGGTGGTTCCGGGCGGAATCGAACCACCGACACGAGGATTTTCAGTCCTCTGCTCTACCGACTGAGCTACGGAACCATCATTTGGCGGTCTGGACGGGACTCGAACCCGCGACCTCCGCCGTGACAGGGCGGCATTCTAACCAGCTGAACTACCAGACCATTTTGGTTGCGGGAGAAGGATTTGAACCAACGACCTTCGGGTTATGAGCCCGACGAGCTACCAGACTGCTCCATCCCGCGATATTAAGTTTTTTTAATAAATGGCGGAGATTGAGGGATTCGAACCCCCGCAGGACGTTAATCCTCTGCTGGTTTTCAAGACCAGTCCCTTCAGCCAGACTTGGGTAAATCTCCGCAATATTAATGGTGGACCCTGTAGGACTCGAACCTACGACCGATCGGTTATGAGCCGATAGCTCTAACCAACTGAGCTAAGGGTCCGCAGTATATGCCCTATAGGCACCTTAAATAAAAATGGTAGCGGGAGGGGGATTCGAACCCTCGACCCTCCGGGTATGAACCGAATGCTCTAGCCAGCTGAGCTATCCCGCCATAATATTTTTTATTAAATTAATTGGTGGAGCCAAGCGGGATCGAACCGCTGACCCCCTGCGTGCAAGGCAGGTGCTCTCCCAGCTGAGCTATGGCCCCAATTTTTATAAATGGTCGGGAAGACAGGATTTGAACCTGCGACCCCCTGGTCCCAAACCAGGTGCACTACCAAGCTGTGCTACTTCCCGAAAAAAATGGCGCGCTAGGCAGGAATCGAACCCACAACCTCTTGATCCGTAGTCAAGCACTCTATCCAGTTGAGCTACTAGCGCATATCAATGGTGCCCAGGGCCGGAGTCGAACCGGCACGGATTTTAAGGTCCGCAGGATTTTAAGTCCTGTGCGTCTACCAATTTCGCCACCTGGGCATTCATTAATGGAGGTTCCTACCGGACTCGAACCGATGATGACAGAGTTGCAGTCTGTTGCCTTACCAACTTGGCCAAGGAACCACTTCTTTATTTTGTTTCGCGTCTCTTATCACGCTGCCCCATTATTATATGCTATAAAAAATTTTTTTGCAATAGTTTTTTATAATTTTTTACAATCTATTTTTATGGATTTAAAATTTCATACGTATATTCATCATTTTTTGATTTTATTTTTTTAAAAAAATTCTATGAGAAAACTCTCATAGAATTTTTATTATTCACTTTTAGCATTAGAGGCTGCGATTTTTACTTTAGCCCAATAATTAGCCATTACCTTTCTTGTTTCAGCATTATAGTTAAAGACTTCATCATATTTATTTGTTCTAATTGGATTATAAGCATTAATTCCTTTAAAGTCATTTTGCGCTAAATCGTTCATAACTTCCGTGTTTGGTGAAGTATACCCTACATAAGATGAATTACCATAAGCTGCTTCATAACTGGATACATAGTTAATAAATTCATGTGCTAAATCTACATTTTTAGAACTTTGTGGAATAACCATGCCATCACACCAAATATTTGTTCCTTTTTTTGGCATGTAATAACCAATATTTTCATTTTCAGACATAATATAGGTTGCATCCCCGGAATAAATAAGTCCTAAAGCTTTTCTTGCTTGTGCCATGTTATCAATAATTTCATCCGTTACAATTTCTGGTGACATCGTATTAACACACTCTAAAAGCCAATTATAAGCTTCTGCAAGCTCTTTTTCATTATCAGTATTCATAGAATAGCCAAGTGCTTTTAAAGCCATCATAAACGAATCACGTTCCGAATCGTATAAATAAATGTCTCCTTTATATTTTTGATTCAAGAAAATATTAAAACCTTGTTCTTTTAAATCTTTTTCACTTACTTTTGTTTTATCATAAACGATTCCTACACTTCCCCAAAAATAAGGAACAGAATATTCATTATTCGGATCATAAGATAAATTTTTAACAGAATCATTAATATCTTCTAAGCAAGTGATTTTATCTTGATCTAATGGTTGAATAAGCTTTTCTTGTTTTAATCTTTCAATCATATAATCACTTGGAATTAAAACATCATAAGCTTCACCATTAGCTACTTTAATATACATTTGTTCATTCGAATCGAATAAATCCATAACTACTTTGCATCCTGTTTGTTTTTCAAAATTAGAAAGCAAATTTTCACCCGTATACTCCCCGGCATTATAGACATGTAAAGTTTGTCCTGCATATTTTTTAGTCGAAGAAGTTGTTTTTTGAACAAAAACTAGTCCCATACATACACATGCTGCAACAATTCCAGCAATAATTCTTGGTGCTTTATTTTTTTCTTTAAGTTCTGTCATTTGAACTTTTCTTTTTTCTCTAATCACCGGAACAACATTGACAAGAATTAAAACAATCGTAATAAAAATAACAATTAAAGTTGAAATAGCATTAATACTAGGATTTACACGTTTTGACATTGTATAAACCATAATACTCAAGTTTTTAATTCCTTTTCCTGTAACAAAATAAGAAATAATAAAATCATCAAAAGACATTGTAAAAGCAATCAAAGCCCCTGAAACAATACCTGGCATGATTTGTGGTACGATAACTTTAATTAAAGCCATCCAAGGTGTACACCCTAAATCCATTGCAGCATCCGCTAAATTTGGATCTAGAGAGCGAATTTTAGGCATAACAGATAATATAACATAAGGAATGCAAAATGCGATATGTGCCAATAATAATGTTGCAAAACCTTTTTCAATATTAAAGGTAATAAAGAATAACATTAATCCAATCGCTGTAACGATTTCTGGATTCATCAAAGGAAAATCGTTGATTTGCATAATTAAATCATGCACGATTTTTTTTGATTTAGAAAGTCCAATTGCACTAATTGTCCCAACAATCGTAGAAACAACTGTCGCAATAATCGCTACTATAATTGTGACATATAAAGATTCCATCATTGAAGCATCCGCTAACATTTTTGAATACCATTGCATCGAAAAACCTGTAAAATGCGTTAATGACTTGCTTGAATTGAATGAAAAAACAATCATAAAGCCAATTGGTAAGTAGAAAAATAAGAGCATTAAAACCATTAAAATTTTTAATAAAGAATGTTTTTGTTTTTTCATACTTTTTTCTCCTTTCTATTACCAGAATTACGTTTTTCAACATATCTTACTAAATACATGATAGCCATCATTACAAAAGCCATAATAACAGAAATAGCAGATCCAAAATTCCATTCTCCTACAGTAATAAACTGATTTTCAATAACATTACCAATTAAGAAATATTGACCTCCACCCAATAATTTAGGAATGAAGAATGAACTTACTGCCGGTAAAAAGACAAGTGCTATTCCACTAATAACTCCTGGTATTGAAAGTGGAAAAGTAACTTTCCAAAAAGTTTGATAGCGATTTGCGCCTAAATCAGAACTTGCTTCTAATAACGATTTATCCATCTTAGATAAAGATGTATTGATTTGTAAAATCATAAAAGGAATAAAGTTATAAACCATTCCAAGTAAAACAGCACCTTCTGTATAAAGAAGTTGTGTTGATTTAAATCCTAATAAATTCAATAATGATTGTAAAATACCTCCATCAGATAAAATACCAATCCAAGCATATGTTCTTACAAGCATATTGATCCACATAGGAAGTGTAATTAATAAAATTAAAATATTTCTTGTTCGATCTTTACAACGTGAAATAAAATAAGCTACTGGATAACCAAGTAAAATACAAATAATTGTTGTTTTTAAAGCAATTGAAAGTGATCTCCATAAAATAAGTAAGAAATCAGGGTCGGTAAAAAATTTCACAAAATTTTGTAAAGTAAAACTAAAGTTAACAACAGTGTTACCTCTATCAGTTATTGCATAAAAAGCAATAAGTAATACTGGTAAAAGTAGAATAATAATACTCCAAATAATATATGGAAGTGCTAACTGAGAAAATTTTTTCATCTAAAATCCCATCTTTTCCATTACATGAATATCTTCTACTTCAAAAGTCAATCCGACCTCTTGACCTTCTTCTACATAATCTGTTGTATGTACTTTTAATTCTCTACCTTCTGTAGAGAAAGTAACTTGATAGATTCCTTCTTGAATATTTTCAGGATCAAAATCATAATCTACATAAATATCCACTGCTTCATCTTCATTAGATAATTTCCAACCAATAGCATTGGCCCATGTCTTTAAATCTGTATCTAAAGCAACAGACTCCTTAATGTCATCAACTGTTTTAAAGAAGTTAAAAGCACTCACTGCTTCGTTTGCTTTTTCATTTCTTACATATTTTTGGTCAACAACAATGATTTTTCTTGTTGTAGATAAACCTGATGATGTTTGGAAAGTAACTGTATATTCTCCTAATTCCTCTTTTAAATCATGTTCAATTTTACTAATAGAAATATAAGAATCATCACTTTCTTTCCATGCTTGAGCATCTGCTCTAGCAATAATATCGTTATCATCTAAAGAAGCTACTTCTTCAATATCTACATAAAAATCATTTGCTGAAATTCTTTCATCACTATATTCACTTTCAACATCATGGTTTTTAATAACGTTCATGTTCACTTTAACAGTCGTTCCTGGAACAGTTTCTACCATTGCTTCATTCCAAACTCCCTTAAATAAAACACTTAAAACTTCTCCTGTGATTTTTCCTTGTTCTAAAGGCACTATATCAATATCTTCTGGCCTTAAAACAACATCAACTTTTTCATTTGGTTTAAAACCAAAATCAACACAATCAAAGATTTGATCATCAAATTTAACTTTATAATCTTCAATCATTACCCCTGAAATAACATTACTTTCACCAATGAAATTTGCAACATATTTATTAACAGGTTCATTGTATATTTCTTGAGGAGTCCCTACTTGTTGAATTTCTCCGCTTTTCATAATAACGATTTTATCAGACATTGTTAACGCTTCTTCTTGATCGTGTGTTACATAAATAAAAGTAATTCCTACTTCTTGTTGAATTCTTTTTAATTCATATTGCATTTCTTTTCTAAGTTTTAAATCTAAAGCACCTAATGGTTCATCTAATAATAAAACTTTTGGTTCATTTACTAAAGCTCTAGCAATGGCAATACGTTGTTGTTGCCCACCTGACAATGTTGTTACATTTTTATTTTCAAAACCTTCTAAACCAATAAGTTTTAACATTCTCATGACTTTTTGATCAATAACATCTTTTGACATCTTTTTTATTTTTAAGCCAAAAGCAATGTTATCGTAAACATTCATATGTGGAAATAATGCATACTTTTGAAAGACTGTATTTAATTCTCTTTTATAGGGTGGTAATTCCTTTATATCTTCATCATCAAAGATAACAACCCCTTCATCTGCTTCTAAAAAGCCACCTAAAATACGAAGTAACGTTGTTTTTCCACAACCACTTGGTCCAAGCAGTGTAACAAATTCATTTTCATAAATATCTAAGTTAATCCCTTTTAAAACAATTGTTCCATCAAATTCTTTAACAATGTTTCTAAATTTAATGAGTACCTTTTCTTCCATCATTTTTCTCCCCTTTTAAAATATTGGTGGTGTTGATACCCAAATCACTTTCGCTAGAGTATCATGTTTATTGACTATGTAATGTGGTAAATTTCCTTTTAAATAAAATGTTTCTCCCTTTTTTACCTCATATTCTTCATCACCATTCATTAATGTAATTTTTCCATGAATAACATATCCAAATTCTTCACCATCATGTGGATCAATTTCCATTGAATTCTTTCCTTTTTTAAGTTCAATTAAAATAGGTTCCATTTCATTTTTTTGAGCATTTGGAATAATATAAGAAATTTTATAATCATCTTGTATATTTTCAAAAAAATCGTCTTTACTAAAAACAATTTGTTCATCTTCATCTTCTGAAAAAAAATCTTTTAAATTTGTCCCTAATGCTTCTAAAATATTTTCTAATGTGGCAACACTTGGTGACGTTAAATCCCTTTCTAACTGTGATAAAAAACCCTTTGTCAATTCACTACGATTAGCAAGTTCTTCTAACGTCAATTGATTTGATAAACGTATTCTTTTAATTTTTGCACCAATATCCATAAAACCTCCTGTTTATTTAAAAAAACTTTTTGTTTTATTTATTAAACAAGACTATTATACTAATAATTATGTTAAGTTCAATACCTTTTTAAACAAAAAGTTTAATATTTTAAACACGATACAAAAAAAAGAAATAGCCTAACGCTATTTCTCAAGATTTCTTCTTCTTTTAGAAGATTCAATAAACATTGCTTTCAAAGTATCTGCATCTTCTTCTTTAATAGCTTTTTTCAAAATATCCAATTGATCTTCAAAACCTTGGATACTTTTCAAAAGATTATTTTTATTAGTAAAGAATAATTCAGTCCATAAATCCTCATTAATATTAGCAATACGTGTTAAATCACGATAAGAATCTCCAATATATTTACCTGTATCATATTTTTGATTATCACTATCAATCAATGAAACAGCAATGACATGTGGCAATTGAGAGGTAAATGAAATAATCTCATCATGAGCCTGTGGTGACATGATTTTTACGGAATGAAATCCTAAATTAGAAACAAATTGTTCCATCATAGCAATGGCACTTTTACTATTTTCTTCATGTTGAATTAAAATATAATTAGCGCCTTGAAAAACTTCTTTACTTGCATAAAGATAGCCTTTATTTTCTCTTCCTGCCATAGGATGCCCTGAAACAAATTCAACATCTTTATCTTTCAAAAGATCCATTGCTTCATTTAAAAAATGAGTTTTAACACCTACAGCATCCGTAATGATACTTCCCTTTTTAAATTCATGGTTTTTTATATAATCTAAAACTAATGATGGATATAAACAGATAATCGTCATATCCGATTTTTTGATGATTTCTCGACCATCTACAAACCCTTCTTTTATACATCCATCTGCTTTCGCTCTTGCAAGTGTTTCTTCATCTACATCAACACCATAAACTTCGTGTCCTTGACCCTTTAAAGCTTTTACAAAGCTTCCCCCAACAACACCAAGACCAACAACTGTTATAATCATATTTAATCCCTATTTTTATCTATACGCGGACAATATTTTTTTAAACATTCTAAAACATGTTGACTATTTTTTTGATTTGTCTTGTATAGATATTCATTTCCTTTCGCTCTAATTATTAAATGATATTTATTTTTATTTTCTATAATTTGAACTTTTTTGATACTTCTATATAATACTTTCTTCCCATTTATATTTAATTCATCTTTTTCAAAAATCAATACCGATTCATACGTTAAATAAGCAACAAGTGGTACAAGCCATGTCACCATAATTAATGGTGATGTCATTGAAACAGCTTGAACAACATGAAGATATATCAATAAACAAGAAGTCATTAAAACAATATATGATAATATATACAAATAAATTTCATATCCTGTATAAATAACTTCTTTTGCTTTAAAAAGCGTTCTTCTTTTTCTAAAAGTAAGGATAATCAATGCATAACTTACAAGTAAGATCATAAAAGTAAACATTCCCATAAAAGCATCACTGTTTCCTAATGATACAATTCCTGTAAATAATGAAACAACCCCTAAAGCAGTTAAACAAACTAATTCAGCCATGATGTAATTGCCATCGAAAGTGCAGAAGATGCACCTAATAGAATAAACATAAATAAGAATCTAGAAATAAATGGAACTGCTTTTATTTTTTCTTTATTAATTAAAAATCCTGTAAAAACGATCACTAAACTTGTAATAATTCCATGCCCTAAAACAAACGCTAATGTTGCATTTAAATATTGCATCATAAATGGAATAATCAATAATGTTACAAGTAAAAAATCAACAAGAAAAACACATACTGTTTTAATATTTAATTGGACCCATTTAAAAGTAAAATTCTTTTTGAAGACATCTTTATTTGTTTCAACAATTTTCTCTTTTTGTGTAAATTCAAAACTTTTCTTTGTTCTTTCTACTTTTCTATCAAATCTTGCCATTTTTATTTTCTCTTTTCTTCTAACATTTTAATTTTAAAATCTAATAAATTTTTAGTAAGATCCACATAATAATTATGTGGGAACTCTAATCTAAATATTTCATCCCATAAGCGTGCTTTTTCTTGCATTGAATAATCTCTAATTTCTTTTACAGACAGTTCTTGATAAACAAATTTTCCATCTTCAAATATAGGAACTTGTAATTCTTCTACTGTATACGTATTAGCTTCAATTGTTTTAAATTTCCAAATATCAGATTGATGATAAATCGTTAAATCTTTTGTACAATCAATTTCTTCATCATAAAAAGCAATTAAATCCGCTATTGCTTTTCCAGTTTCATTTTCAAATAAACGATATACACGTTTATAACCTGGATTGGTAATCTTTTCAGTATTTTCTGAAATTTTAATTTTAGGAATAATTTGTCCATTTTTTTCAATAGCTACTAATTTATAAACTCCTCCAAATACTGGAGATGATTTTGATACAATTAAATTTTCTCCAACTCCAAATGAATCAAGTTGCGCTCCTTGGTTTAATAAAGAGCGAATCAAATATTCATCTAAGGAGTTTGAAGCCGAAATACTTACATATGTAAGACCCGCAACATCAAGCATTGCTCTTGCACGTTTTGATAAATATGAAATATCTCCACTATCCAAACGAATTCCTTTTAATTTTTTACCCATTGGTTCTAAAACTTCTTTGGCTATTTCAATGGCATGAGGTACTCCACTTTTTAAAGTATCATACGTATCAACCAATAAAACACAATCATCTGGATATGTAAGTGCATAAGCTTTAAAAGCTTCATATTCACTATCAAATGATTGCACAAAAGAATGTGCCATTGTTCCTACTACAGGAATATCAAACATCTCACCTGCTGAAACTGTAGCTGTTCCTGCTACCCCTCCAATATAAGCTGCACGAGCTCCATAAGTTGCACTATCATATCCTTGAGCACGTCTTGCTCCAAATTCCATAACGGGTCTTCCTTTGGCTTCTTGAACAACACGATGTGCTTTAGTAGCAATTAAAGATTGGTGATTAACTGTTACTAATAACATCGTTTCGATAATTTGTGCTTCGATAAATTTAGCTTTTACAGTAATCAATGGTTCATTAGGAAAGACTGGTGTACCTTCTTTCATTGCATAAATAGAACCTGTAAATTTAAAATCTAATAAATAATCTAAAAAGTCTTCATCAAATTTTTGAAGTGAACGGAGATATTCAATATCTCCTTCACTAAAATGTAAATTCTTTATACATTCAATTAATTGTTGTAATCCTGCAAAAACTGCGAATCCTCCATTATCTGGGTTTTTTCTATAAAACATATCAAAATAAACAAGTTGATCTTTATTTCCTTGTTTAAAATAATTATATGCCATTGTCAACTCATATAAATCCATTACAAGAGTTAGATTTCTTTCACTTCCTGCATGTTTATTCATAAAATTCTCCTTCATTGTTATTTTTACGAATATAATAAGCTTTTTTTTAAGAAAAATCTAGTCCATTAAAAATATAATTCATAAGAATCTCTTGATTGTACCATTGGCATTGGTCCTTGAGGAATAAAAGGAATATATAATTGTTGATCTGGGTAAATCATCATTTGTTGATCAAGTTTATTCATACAAGCGATCCATTCTATTTTAGTATTAAAATTTCTTGCTATCCGATAAACATTATCTCCCGGTCTTACTGTATAGAGATAGATATCACCTACTCTACGGGGATGAATGACTCTTTCATATTCTTCATCAAACATATTTTGCCTCCTTCATTTTAAAATATGTTTTAAAATAAAAAATGTTTAGGCAAAAAAATAGATAGCATTTGCTATCTATCTGGCTAATTTTTTCAACGCATCCTTTGCAGCCTTTTGTTCTGCTCTTTTTTTACTAGAACCTTTTCCAGTTCCTAGGGTCATATCATCCATCATGACTGCCACTTCAAATTCAGGTGCATTCGCTGGACCTGTTGTTGAAAGTAATGAATATGTGACTGTCTTTCTTTGATCCGCTTGAATCAATTCTTGTAATTTTGTTTTAAAATCTGTGATATCATCATAGTTGACATCTTCAACATGTTTATAGATTGTCATATCTAATATTTTTAAAACATATTCGATACCACAATCTTCGCTTATTGCCCCAATAAAGGCTTCAAAAATATCAGCTAAAACACTATTACGATCTCTACCACCATTATGTTCTTCACCTGCACCTAAGAAAATTTGTGCACCTAATCCTAATTCACGAGAAAAACGAGCAAGTGATTCTTCTCTTACTAGTTTAGAACGTAAAAGTGTCAATTCTCCTTCTGGCTTTTCAGGATATTTTTCATAAATAAACTTTGATACATAATATTGTAAAACTGAATCACCTAAAAATTCTAATCGTTCGTAATTTTTCCCTTTGTTTTCATTTGTATAAGAAGGATGTGTAAAAGCTTCTTTAAATAAATGAATATCTTTATAAGGAATGCCCATTACTTCTAAAAACTTACCTAATTCCACTTTCATCTAGACCTACTTTCATTTTTTCTACTACATTTACTTCAACCATTTCAAAAGCTAAATTCATTGCACTTTCAAAAGCTTTCGCGTCACTTGCACCATGTGCTTTAACAACTGGTTTTACAAATCCCATCATCAAGGCACCACCTACACCTGCAGGATCAAATTTTGTTTTTAATCCTTTTAAAACTGGTTTAGAAATAACTGCCCCTAATTTATTACGTGTTGATGCCATAAAACCATCTTTTAATGCAGACATCATAGATAATGCAACACCTTCAATTGTTTTTAATGTAACATTTCCTGTAAATCCATCCGTTACAATGACATCCACATCACCTCTTAAGATTTCTTTTCCTTCAATGTTTCCAACAAAATCAATTTGTTCAAGTGTACTCAAAGATTGATATGTTTCTTTATGGATCTCATCACCTTTATGTTCTTCACTTCCAATATTTAACAGGGCAACTTTAGGTTTTTGAATATGTCTAACATTTTTAGCATAAACATTTCCCATAATTGCAAACTGAACGAGTTGATCTACTGTATTTTCAGCATTTGCCCCTACATCTAACATGCAAACACCTTTATCATTTAAAGTGGGAATTGTTGCCATTAAACATGATTTTTCAATTCCTTTAATACGTTTTAAAAACAACATTGCACATGCATAATAGGCTCCTGTATTTCCACAAGATAATACAGCATCAACTTCGTTATTTCTTGCTAACATCATAGCTTTTACTAAGCTCGATTCTTTTTTTCTACGGATTGCTAAAATATTTTCTGTCATTTCAAAGATTTCTCTAGCATCTATTAAAGTTACTTGAGGATAATCTTTCAATGCTTCTAATTCTTCAATTTTTCCTACAACATAAAGCTCATCTGTTTTATTTTTATTTAAAAATGATTGGCAGGCTTCTACAACAATAGAGCTACCTAAATCACCACTCATGGCGTCTATCGCTAATTTCATGTTCTCACCTCTTTTAGCATTATAACACATTAATCAATATATTCATTATTCTTTATTAAATTGTTTTTTATTTCTGATAACAATTTTATAATTTTTTCATCATCTTGATGTTGATTCATCGCTTCAAAAGCATCTTTTCTTGTAATTTCTAAAATATGATAATCTTTAAAAATATCTCCTATCATAAAAGTTGGTAAACCGCTTTGCTTTTGACCCAACAAATCTCCAGGTCCTCTTATTTTTAAATCATATTCAGAGACTTCAAATCCATCATGATGATTTTCTAAAAATTCTAATCTTTCCTTTTGTTCAGAATGTGTTGCCTCTGATAAAAGATAACAATATCCTTGTTCCTTTGATCTTCCTACTCTTCCTCTCAATTGATGAAGTTGAGATAAACCAAATCTTTCTGCATTATAAATAACCATCATATTTGCATTACTTACATCAACTCCCACTTCGATTACTGTTGTTGAAACAAGAATCTGTATTTTATTTTCTTTAAATGCATTCATGATTTTATTTTTTTCTTCATCACTCATTTGTCCATGAACTAATCCAACTTCGTATTGTCCTTTGAAATATTGTGCCATTGCTTTTGAAATATCACTTGCATTTCTTCCAGTGATTGCTTCACTTTCATTTACAAGAGGACAGACAACATAGCATTGTCCTCCCTTTAAAAGATAATCTTTCAAATCTTTTAATATAGGCTTCATTGATGTTCCTTTAATAAACTTTGTAATAACTTTTTTTCTCCCGTTAGGAAGTGTTTTAATCGTTGAAACATCCATATCTCCATATAAAGAAATAGCAAGTGTTCTAGGAATCGGTGTTGCTGTCATTACTAAAAAGTCAACTTTATTTCCTTTGTCTTTTAACGCTTTTCTTTGTTCAACACCAAAGCGATGCTGTTCATCAGTAATAACCAGACCTAATTGATTATATTGTACTTTTTCTTGAAATAAAGCATGTGTTCCAATAATAATATCAATTTGTCCATTTTCTAATTGCTGATAGATTTCATTTTTTTCTTTTTGTGAAAGATGACCTGTAAGTAATGCGATATTTATTTTATATTTTTTAAACATTTTTTTTAAAGACTGATAATGCTGAAGCGCTAGTATTTCTGTTGGTGCCATCATAGCTCCTTGATAACCTGCTAAATAATTAGCATATAAACTAATTGCTGCAACAACTGTCTTTCCACTACCAACATCACCTTGAACAAAGCGATACATTAATTTTTGACTTGTTAAATCTATTAATATATCATCAACGACTTTTTGTTGGTCATCTGTTAATTGAAAAGGGAGCTTTTCAATAAAATGAGTCACTTTTTCTTTGTCTATTAATTTTGAGATACCTATATTTTGTGTGCGATTTTGTTTTATATATTGCATTGTCATTTGAAATTTAAAAAATTCTTCATATTTTAAGTATCTAAGTGCACTAATAACATCACTGCGTGTTTGCGGTTGATGTATTTTAAACAAAGCATCTTCTTTATCTATCAAATGATATTTTTGACATAAATATAAAGGAATAGTATTAGCAATATGTCCTTTATAAAAATTAAGTGCTTTATTGACATAACCCTGAAAACTTTTTTGAGTGAGTCCTTCTTTTAAAGAATATACTGGTGTTATTCCAGAAATTTCTTTTAAGCTCTTTAGTTTTAAGTCACTAGCTGTAATTGCTTTTTTAGAAGCACTGTATTTACCAGTAATAGTAAGCATCATTCCTACTTGCATATTTTTTTTCAAAAAATGACGATTAAAAATCGTAATTGTTAATGGCTCTTCATGATAATTAACATGAAAAGTCAATCTTGAAAATCTTCCTTTATAAAAGATTTTAGGTTCATCAATAAGCTGTGCTTCAATAATGACCTTCGATTCATCATGTAATGGTGTTTCTAACATTTCTTCAAAGCGATAAGGATAATGTTGTACTAAATCTTTTACAGTATAAATAGATAATTCATTTAACTGTTCTATTTTATTTTTATTTATTTTTAAAACTTTTAAATCGTATTCCATACACTCACCTACGCAAACATGATAATTAAAACAACTAAAACGGCAATACTGATAATAATTGAAAGTGAGCTCGAAATAGCTGGTGCATCACGATGATAACCAATATTTTTTGAAAAAACAGCTGAAACAGTTGTAATAGGCGCAGCCATTGCTAAAACAACAATTTTTTTAGCAAGCATTGGAATTGGAACAATAAAATAAACAATACTCATTAAGATAGCACCAAAAAGCACACGAATCAAAAGTGTTTTTAAAACTATTTTCATTTCCGAAGGATTTATTTTAACTTCTAATAAAAGTCCAATCATAAACATCGCTAAAAATCCATTTCCTGCTCCTATAAAAGAAGCCACTGATAAAATTGGTTGAGGTATTGAAATTTTAAAAAGTGCTAAAACAAAAATTAAAAGATATACATCAAATGGAATTGATGAAAATAATTTTTTGATTACTGTTTTAGGAGTCAATTTTTGATTACTGCTTGCTACACTTCCTGCTAATGCATAACTTCCTCCTAAACACATAATTGAATTCCCTACATCAAACATGCATAAATAAGCAACTCCCATGCCTGGGAAAAAGCTTTGTACAAACGGCATAACAAAGTTTCCTATATTATATCCAGAGCAATTGATCATATAATATCCTTTTAAAATGTTTTCCTCTTTTCTTGAAAGTATAAAAGAAATGAAAAGCATGATAATATTTGATGCTAATCCTATTAATAATAAAATGAGCATTGATTGATCAATTGTTACGCCACTTGCATTTGTAAGTAAAGCACAAGGTAATGTTACATTCATAATAATTGTTGCAATTGTTAAACCATCTCTTTTTTCTAAAACATGCACTTGTTTTAAAATAAACGCTATTATAATTACAAAAACAAAACCTGCTGCCTTGATCATAATTTCAGCCATTTTGATTCCTCCTGAATTTTATTATAGCAAAAAAAAACATCGCTTAGGATGTTTATTTTTTAATTAAATCTAATGCTTGACTTAAAACAGCATCTCCGTTCATACTTGCAAAATCACCATCATTAATTAAAGCGCATGGAATAACCCCGTGAACCATTTCTTCAATTTTAGATAATTCTGAAGCAGATTGTGGCGCTAATAAAACACAATCAGCATCTGCCCATGATAAACCTACAGATTTAGATCCAACTGCCCAACACATTACTTTAATATCTTTTTGTTTAGCAGATTCTTTCACTGCATTTACTAATTTGTTTGTTGTAACCCCTGATACACAACATAATAAAATCTTATACATATTATACTACCTCTCTTTTTAATAATAAATTACTGACATAATTATATTCTTTTTTAATTTTTTTTCTATAAAAATACAAATTTCTTTTTTCAAATTTTGAAAAAATATAAAAAGTAGCATTTGCTACTTTTCATACATCTTTGGTTTATATAACGCTCTATTTTCTAATGAGAATACACGTTTTGTAAATTTTCCATATTCAACGGTTTCTAAAGCTTTATCCATCATCGCCATACGAGCATCTATATTATCAATTAAATATAAAATCTCTGCTTCTTTGATTTGCGGAAGAACAGGTGAACCATATTCATTTTTTCCATGATGTGCTAAAATCATATGTTGTAATAAAGTTACTTCTTCTCCTTCAATATGAAGTTTATCAGCAGTTTCTTTAATCATCGCATTTGAAATAGAAATATGACCTAATAATTTTCCTTCTAACGTATATTCTGGAACAACAGGACCACTTAATTCAATTGTTTTTCCTAAATCATGTAATGTGATTCCAGAATATAATAGATCTTTATTAAGCGTTGGATATAAAGTGCAAAATGATTCTGCAACTTTTAACATTCCATACGTATGATAAGCCAATCCTGAAACATATTCATGATGATTTTTGCTAGCTGCTGGATAATAAGATAATTTTTCAATATTTTCTTCAAATAATGTTTTTACTAATTGATGTAATTTTAAATTATCTATTTGATCAATAAACTTTTTAATTTCATTGATCATAAATTGACTATCCAATGGTGCTTGTTTTAAAAATTTAATACGTTCTTTATCATCTTGTGACGCTAAATGAATCTTTACAATCTTCATTTGTCTATCTTCATTATATTTTATAACATCACCTTTTATTTGAACAACTGAACCTTTTACTAAAGTTTGTACTTGTTCTTCACTAGCATTCCATAACTTAGCATCAATAGATCCTGTATCATCTTGTAATGTCATAGATAAATACGTTGAGCGATGTGCTCCATTGGTTTTTCCTGATACAACATGATTAATTAATGCCTCAATTAAAACACCATCATCACCAGGTTTTAAACTTGCTATTTTATTCATCATTATTCTCCTTAACTTCTAGAATATTCTTAATATCTTCGTAATTATATCCTTTTTTTAACAATGTATCAATTATTTTGTTTCTTAAATCTTTTCCTTCTAATTTTTTTTCATAGCGATGAGATGCTTTTAAATAGTCTTTTTCCAAAGCTAATTTTTCTTTCTCTAAATCATATTCAAAATCATACTCTGCCATTGCTTTATCAATAACATCATTCGTAAATCCCTTTAAAAATAATTTTTCTTTAATTTTTCTTTGAATGTTACGATAAGAAATCGTGCTGTTTCTTTGGTAATAATTATTGATTAAAAGCATCGCTGCTTGATATTCTTCATCATCATCAAGTTCTTCTAAACATGTATCTATTATCTCAGTATCAACACCATAATTTCTTAAATTATAAATTGCTTTGTTATGTCCTATTCCCAAACGTGTACATCTTTTAAAATAATTCATTGCGTACATTTTATCATTAATTAAATTTTTTTCTGATAAAAGTTGAATAGTAGTATCAAGTTGAGCATCATCATAATCTCCAGAATCCATTAATTTCTTTCTCATTTGTTGTTCAGTATAATCTTTAATAGATAAATACTTCAAGGCTTTGTTATATGCCCTACTGATTTGTTCGTGATCTTTAAGTGTATTAAACTGATTTCTATCAATTGTTTTCCCTCGATACAGTTCATATTGATCTATTACTTTATCTGATAATTCTAATGTTACAGCACTTTCATTTTCATCATAAGTAAATGAAACCTCATTTTTATTATTCTTTATGGGAAATATCGAAACAACTGTATAAGTATATTCTTTAATAAGAATGGCTTGCTTATAAACTTCTAATACTTTCTTAGCAAATGTTTCTCCACTATACTCATTTGCTTTTTTTAATGCATTTTCTTTTAAAACATCTAAATCCATTTCCATAGCATCTAATATAAGTTTTGGTAATTCATCTTCATTTTTAAAGAAAAAACCATTTTTTCCATCATCAATAACATCTTCAAGTTGATCATCATAACGAGCAATAACAGGAATAGAAGACGCCATTGCTTCAATATAAGTCAATCCCTGTGTTTCAGATAAAGATGCTGAAATAAACATATTAGAAATATGGTAATGTGCTGGAACCATTTCACCACTTTGAGGCCCTGTAAAAATAACATATGATTCAATATGATCATTTTTTACATATTCTTTTAACTCTTCTAATTGTGGTCCACCCCCAACAATTAAAAAACGAATATTATCATTAATAGCGACAACTTTTTTTAAAGCATCTATGATAACCGTAATGCTTTTTTCAGGAGCAATTCTTCCCAAAAATGTAAGAACAAAATGATTTTGTAAATGATATTTTTCTATTAAACTTTGACATAATTCGTTGTTTTTATTATTAACTGAAAAACGTTCAAGTTCTAATCCCGTAGGAATCGTATAAATATTTTTTTGTTTTAAACCATAATGGATTAAAGCATCTTTTGTTTTATTTGAAGGAACAATTAATCCTTGGCAACTATTTCCATAAAATTTACTAATTTTTGTAATTACTTTTTTGACGACAGTATCTACTGTTTCAGAATTAATTGGATTAATATAATGTGAATAATCTGTCCACATAGTATGATACGTATAAACAACAGGAATATCTAAATATTCTGCAGCAATTCTTCCAAAAATACCAATACCAAATTCTGTTTGAACATGAATGACCTCTGGATTAAATCTTTTAATTTCTTTCATACCCTTAAAAGAAAAAATATTACATGCCCTGTAGCCATAAAGAGCTTGTATTTCTAATCCTGGCACTCTTAAAACTTGATCATCTAGGCTTTCATCATAAGTTGTATCACTTGGAAGTTCACTTGTTACAACTAAAACGTCATGTCCTAAATTTACAAGTTTATTTCGTAAAATATTTGTTGATGTAGCAACACCATTAATATCAGGTATGTATGTATCTGAAAAAAGTGCTATTTTCATAAAGACCTCCTATTTTTTAAAATCATCAAATTCAATTTCTTCTATATCTTCTATAACGATTATTTGATCATTTTCTGTAATTTCTTTTTTATCATTTTTTGTTGCAAAATTAAGTTCTCTACTAAATGACATTGTAAGACCTCCAAGAATAAGACCAGCATAATAAGTAGCAAATCTCCAAACAAGTAAAGTTGCTGATGTAGCTCCTTTTAAAAAGTAACGAAGTAAAATATAAAACGAACCTTCACTACCCCCACTTGCTCCTGGTAATGGTACAAAATCTGAAATTAAATAAACAAAAGCAGTAATTCCAATTAAATCAAAGAAATGTCTCCAAGAAAGAGGAACATTCATTGCAAGAGAACAAAAAAATGGAATACTATAAAGAATTGTCAATTTTAATACATTTAATCCTATTGATTTAAGTAATATTGGTTTGTTTTTTTGTAATAAATTAAGTTCGATTCTAAAGTTTTCTAATTTTCTTTCAATTTGAGAACTTACCTCTTCATAGCTTTTCACTATATGTAATTTTGCTAATATTTTAACAACATTATTACTTAAAAAATTTTGAAGTTTTTCAGACTTAGCTCCTAAAAATAAAGTAGAAATAACCACTAAATTAATAATAAATCCAATAAATGCTAGTGAAAAAAAACCAGAATACAATTTACTAAAATAAACAAATTTTAAAAGCATAATGATAGATGTATACACAACCAATACACTTTGATAGACAATAAAAATCATTAATAAAATACTAGACGAATAAGTCGCTTTGATTCCTTGTTTATTAAAAGCATATACTTGATAAAATTGTCCACCAGAGGCCATTGGCGTGATTCCATTAAAGAAAATACCGGCCATTGCATTTACGATTCCTTGTTTTAAGGTATAATCTTTTTTATATACTTTAGCAAAAAGTGTCAAATTCATTGCATTGATTAAATAAAAAATACACATTAAAATAGCAACAACCAATAGCCACCCTAAATGACAATGTTTTAACGATTTAATCGTTCCTTCTAATTGATTACCAATTGAAAAATAAATTGATAATCCACCAACTATTAGAATAATAGCTACATTTAGTATGTATTTTTTTATATTTTTTTTATCCATAATATTATCCTCTAAAGAGATTCAACTTTTTCATATACCTCTTTTAATTGTTTTCCTATTAGTAATAAATCTCTTTCTTTAGCAACTTTATAACCTTCTTCTACTGTCGAAGGTAATTCGTGATTAATAATTTTATTAATATAATCAATAAAGTCTTGATTTGTTTTCCCCTTATAACAATTAACTTGGTCTTGCATCCATGGATCAAAAGCAGGAATATCCCTTAATAATATTTGTGTTTTGCAAGCTAAAGCTTCTAAAACAACAATTCCTTCTGTTTCTTCACGTGATGGAAAGAAAAAAACATCTGCTCTACCATAAGCACCTTTAATAATATCTCCACTAACATATCCTGGTAATATTAAATTTTTTGGTAATTCTTTGAGTAATTTTTTTATCTTAGATGTTGGATTGGATAATCTAACATCTCCAAACCACATAAATTTTACATGAGGCATTTCTCTTGCAACTTCTACAAAAGTATCAAATCCTTTTCTTTCAAAAAGCCATCCTACAGATATAACAAGTTTATCCTCTTCAGAAATATGAAACTGTTGCGTAAACTCATTAATTTGTTTAGATGTTGGATTAAACTGTGCAACATCTACACCATTAGAAATCGCATATATTTCCTTATTTAAATCATATGACTCTAATAAGTTTTTAGAATATGGCGTTGGTGTAATAATAACATCAGCTGAATTATAAAGATACACAAGCCATTTTTTATAAAGACCAGCAAAGGTATTAGAAAACATAAAAGAATTTTTAAAATCTTCTTCTGTACTATGTGCATGATAAATGATCTTCTTATTATTTTCTCTTGCCTGTTTAATCATTGAAATACTATCAGGATAGATTGTATTAATATGTAAAATATCATAATCCAAATCATTTTTATCAGTCGTAAATTCAATATTATTTAATGTTAAAGCTTTCTTTTGGTGGTAAAACGCACGACCTATTCCAGACTTCTTAATAGCCTTTTCCATTCCAAAATATAATTTAATTTTCATATAAAACATCACCCAATCTATTATAACATATTTTTATTTTTGAAACTATATAATCAAGAATTTTACCCTATTAGCTAGCCACAAAAAACAATAAAATAATAGCATTCAAATTTGAACTTATTATTAATAGTATGTAAAAACATAAAAAAAAGAAGAAACTGGCAACGAGCTATTTTCGCACAATGTACTATCTTCGCCGCGATGATGCTTAACTTCTGTGTTCGGAATGGGTACAGGTGTGTCCATCATGCTATCATTACCAGATTCTTCTTGTCAAGTGTCTTCAGGACACTCAAAACCAGACAGTAGTTTTTCTTCTTTCAAGCTCGCTTGCCTTTTCGGTCAAGCCCTCGACCTATTAGTATCAGTCCGCTTAACATGTCACCATGCTTACACTCCTGACCTATCTACCTTATCGTCTTTAAGGGGTCTTACTTGCTTGCGCAATGGGAAATCTCATCTTGAAGTGGGTTTCACACTTAGATGCCTTCAGCGTTTATCCCTTCCGCATTTAGCTACCCAGCTATGCCACTGGCGTGACAACTGGTCCACCATTGATGCGTCCATCCCGGTCCTCTCGTACTGAGGACAGCTCTTCTCAAATTTCCTGCGCCCACGACAGATAGGGACCGAACTGTCTCACGACGTTCTGAACCCAGC
>ERZ824473.580-NODE-580-length-63212-cov-10.075304_pt1 | contig 63212 bp, 49 predicted proteins | sample MGYA00519874_ERZ824473 | MGnify/ENA primary metagenome ERZ824473 (study PRJEB31778, sample SAMEA3449151) | human gut metagenome | biome: human gut; feature: human-associated habitat; material: faeces | place: United Kingdom | collected 2010/2012 ... | reverse complement strand
GAGCATGCGGCTGTTAACCGCAGGGTCGTTGGTTCGAGTCCAACTTGGGGAGCCAGAAAAAGTCGAGTTGATTGCAACTCGACTTTTTTGTTTTTATAAAACTAAGATATAGATGAATGAAAAGTCAAGCAGTTATTTTCAATTTACTGCTTGACTTTTTTCTTAATTGGAAAAAGAGACGGTGTTTCTCAAAATCATGCTAAAAATCGCTTCTATTTTTGCTCGGATTTGTTGGAAATCAACAGGAATACCTTGACAAGCCGATCATATTTCGATATAATGAAAAAAGAATCTTATTTTTCATATTGATCAGACATTGTTGGAATATTTTTAATATCATTTTTATGAAAGTGGTGAAGTTATGAGCCTTTTTAAAAAGAAGGAAAAAGCGGCAGCCTTTTGCTGCCCGGTATGTGGAACGCCTTTGGAGCCGGATGCTACTTTTTGTATTGAATGCGGAACACCGGTTAACAACATGGGGGTACAGCCGGATGAACGGAATTGCTGTTCGGTGTGTGGAACACCGCTGAATCCAGATGATGCATTTTGTATTCAGTGTGGAACACCGGTAGCGCAGGGATTTGCACCAGAATCGGTACAGCAGCCTGTTGGTGGCATTGTTTGTTCTGTGTGTGGTGCGGTTTTAAATCCAGATGATGCGTTTTGTATCCAGTGTGGAACACCAGTCGGTGGAACAGCTCCGGTATCGAACGGTTCTGCTTCACCTGTTGCAGAATCTACTGATTCTGTATGCGCCAATTGTGGTGCACCGCTGTATCCTGGAGATACATTTTGTATGCAGTGTGGTGCAGCCGTACAAAGCTACACCAGTTCGGCAACGGAGCAGCCGGCATCTGAACGAGTTTGCGCAGTTTGTGGAGCACCATTGGGTGCAGAATCCGCATTTTGCATTCATTGCGGAACGCCCGTTTCTGCTCCTGCGTCCGCTCCTATTGCTGAGCCAGAACCGACAACAGAACCACTTTCAGAGACACCAGTCTTCACGCTGCCGGGACAGACTTGCAGCAATTGCGGTGCTGTTTTAGAGCCAGGTTTTCGGTATTGTATTGCTTGTGGCGCACCGGTCCCAGAATTCCCACCGACTTCGGAAGTGCCTCAGCCAGAACCGAAGACAGCAGACAAAAAAACCAAGGTTTGCAGCGGCTGTGGGGCGACTGTAGATGCAGATGTTGTACTGTGCCCGCATTGTAATCATTCCTTTGATCAGGATTTAACACGCTGTCCGCAGTGTGGCGGCATTATGGATTTGGTAACCAAACGCTGCAATGTGTGTGGATATACAGCCGATGCAGCATCTGCTGCACCCAAGGAAGCACCTGCACCAACGCCTTCTCCTAAAAAGGAAGCGGCAGCAGTTGGCGGCGGTTTGCGCAGCACAGTAAAAAATCGGGAAGAGCGTCCTGTTTCTGCACAAACAGAACATGCCAAGCATAATTTCAAGAAATCAGTTGACTTTGATAATTAAGTAGGAAATTGGGCTTGATGCAGTATTTAGAATCTCTTCGTATGGATGTGAATTTTGTTTTTTGCATGGATGCGACGAGCAGATAATTATGTACCTAAAATGGCAAAGGAGTTTCAGGAATTGACGGCTTGGCGGGGCGATTGGTTTGATATAGGAAAATCAATTGATTTTTAGAATAAATGGAGGAATTGACAATGGCAGGAAATTATAAATTGACGTACAATGTGGATATTGTTTTTTGCATTGATGCAACCGGAAGTATGGACAATGTCATCAACATCGTAAAGGAAAATGCACTGCATTTTTATGATGATGTCACCGCTGCAATGCGGGAAAATAACAAAGAAATCAGCTCTCTGCGCATTAAAATTATTGCGTTCCGGGATTATCTGGCAGATGGGGATGACGCAATGCTGAATACAGATTTCTTTGAACTGCCTCGTGATTCGGAAGCTTTCAGCGAAACTGTAAAATCCATTGAAGCTTTTGGCGGTGGCGATGAGCCGGAAGACGGATTAGAAGCCCTTGCCTTTGCAATGCGTTCCAAGTGGAATACAGAAGGCACCCGGAGAAGACAGGTAATCGTTGTTTGGTCGGATGCTGCTACGCATCCGCTTGGATTTGGTGCAGCAGCAGACAACTATCCGTCTAAAATGGCAAAGGATTTCAGCGAATTGACTGCCTGGTGGGGCGATAAGCAAAATCAGCCTTATATGAATTACTCCGCAAAGCGTCTGGTACTGTATACCCCGAATCAGCCGGGATGGAGTACGATTGTAGAAAACTGGGACGGTGTCATCCACTATCCGTCTGAAGCAGGTGCTGGCTTGAAGGAAGCGGATTATCAGCAGATTTTGAATACCATCGTTCATACTGTATAAAAAAGTGAGGCGTATGCATGAATCTGCAAGAGGAACTATCTGCCGCTTTTTTGGTGCATGGAGAAGTGATTGCTGATTGCGGTGAGGATAATTATACCATGGGATCGGGTTCCGATTCCTTTTATTACATAGGTGCCTTTGACGGCTGCGGTGGACTGGGTGCTCAGCAATATGAAAAGCTTCGGCAGCATACCGGTGCTTGGGCAGCGTCTCGACTGGCAGCACTTACAACCGATCAATTTGTACAGAGCGGTAATTTACAGTTTCAGGAAACGGATGGGGCGGCTTTGCAGCAGCTTCTGTTTCAAAAGTTACAAGCTGCAAAAGCGGCTTGTACGGAAGCAGGCGGCATACAAATTGGCGGCAGCCTGCGAAAAAGCTTTCCCACGACTGTGAGCATTGTTGCGATGCAGCCGCTGGCACAGCATGCCTTGCAGTGTGAATTCTTATGGGCAGGCGACTCCAGAGGGTATATTCTAGATCAGCAGGGGCTGAGTCAGCTGACACGGGATGATTTGGATGCGGATGTAGATGCCTTTGAGAATTTACAGCAGGATGCCCGCCTGGTGAATCTTGCCAATGCAGACCGCGCCTTTACGGTGCATTGCCGACAGTTGACCGTTCAGCAGCCGGCATTGATTCTGACGGCAACAGACGGCGGATTCGCCTATTTTAAAACGCCCATGGAATTTGAATATGTGCTGTTGGAGACCCTGCATCAGGCGCATTCGCCGCAGGATTGGGAACAGCGGTTGGATACAATCTTGAAAAGCCAGGCTGGCGATGACTACACGCTTTTGATTGCCGGATTTGGATTCCGGAGTTTTCAGCAAATGCAGCAGCATTTTGACAATCGGCTGGCAGCCTTGAAAAAACGGTATATTTTTCCGAGCGTGGATGCAGCGCCGGACGTTTTGCAGGCACTGTGGCTGCACTACAAGAAATCTTATTATAGGTGGGACTAAAACGCAATGTCTACATTAAAAATTAAAGTACACACCAGTGAATCTACAGAAGGCACTGCCTTTCAGCCCTACGAAATCAATGGCTATCTGGTGCAGCAGCCGCTGACGGCAAACGACAGCGGTTTTTCCAAGTGGGGCTACTGTACCAAATTCGGCAAGGAGTTTTTCCTTAAGGAATTTCTTTCCCCGAAGTATCCCAAGGAAGATGCACCGATTACAGAGCAGCAGCGTAACAATCGGGTCAAGGAATGCAATGCATGGTTTCAGAGCAAGCAGGAGATCTATCATCGGATTATGGAAAGTGCATCCGGCAACCTTGTGGTGCCATCTGATTTCTTCCGTTTTGGCAATCAGTTTTACTTGGTAACGGAAAAGGTGCAGTCCAATGCCATTGCATTTCAAGATCTGCACCTACAGTCTGCGGAACAGTTGCAGCTGTTGCTGAAAGTGTTGGCATATTCGTTTTCCAAATTGGAACAGCATGGTGTGGTACATGCCGATGTCAAACCCAACAACTTGATTTTGAAGTCTACCATAGATGGCTTTTTTACAGTGAAAATCATTGACTTTGATGCCAGCTTCCTGGAAGAAAAACAGCCGGATCCGGAAGAACTGATGGGAGATGCTGCCTACTATTCGCCGGAAGCCATTTTGCGGATGATGGAGGAAGAAGTAGAAGTTACCTCGAAATCGGATGTGTTCGCACTTGGTATCCTGTTCCATCAGATCCTATCCGGGGAATTGCCGGAAATCGGTGGGGAGGACAACACGCTTTCCGTTGGGGAAGCTGTTTTGAATGAGGAACCTGTGACGGTACGGGATACGGTGCCGGAACCCTATCGGGAACTGATTCAGAAGATGCTGCTGTTCGATGTAGCGGAGCGACCTTCCAGCACAGCGGTTTTTCAGTATTTATCGGAACTTGATGCCAGTCAGAAAACATGGAGTGCCCCAGCTGCGCTTTCACCAGAGCCTGGGATGCCGGCAGCTGCCGCAGAAGCGGCAAAAGAATCCGATGGAGCGCAATGGAAGCGTACAACAGACTTGGATTAAAGCAGGAGGCCAACGATGTGGCAATGTATAAAATGTGAAACATTCAATGCGGATGCGCATACAGCCTGTGTGGTTTGCAGCATGCAGAAGCGCATTTCCCTTGCACGGCAAAAAGAGCAGCAAGCAGAAGTACAGGCGCTGGAGCAGAGACAGAAGCAGGAGCAGCAGGCGGAACAAAAGCGCTTAGAGGAGCAGCGAATCAAGCAGGAGGATGTCAATTTGCATACCACCTCCATTCCGCCCAGCCGCTATCCCACAACACCGCCTTCCTTTGTGACTGCAAAAAAATCCAGTGATGCCAGGACACCTGCTGCTTCTTATTCTGAAATTGGTACGGTTATGACAGCATACCCCAGTGAAGAGAAGAAAAATGCCGATTATCAGTCTTTTTTGGCGGCGGAATCCAAGCGGAAAAAATCATCGTTCCTGGAAACCCTTTTGATTTTGGTTGCCATTGCATGCGTATTGGTTTTGCTTGGGGCGTTTGCTTATTTTTTGCTTCTAAAGTAACATTGGCGCAGGAGGGATCTTATGTTTTGTAAACAATGCGGAGCAGCACTCGACAGTCGGCAGGCGTTTTGCAGCAAGTGCGGCGGTTCCTGTGCGCTTCCTCAGCAAAATGGGTATGCCGCTTGTGCGGAATTGCAAGCCCTATTTCCGGAAGATTTCCCGTCATCTGCTGCCATACCGCCACAGACTGCACCGATTCGGACAGAAGTTCCGCCACAGCCAGTTCGTACCGCAGAAGAATCTGCTGTACGGCAGCCGGAACCAGAAGCAGTTTCTATGCCGGAGGCAGTGCCTTTAGAGCAGGGTTCCGGCTCCGAAGAAGTGCTGCCGCAAAAGAAAAAGTGGTGGATTCCGCTTTTAACTGGAGCAGCTGCTGTTTGTGCTTTAGGCGTTGGGGTACTGGCATGGCAGGTTGTCATTCAGCCGAAGCAGGCAGCGGAATCCAGCACACCAGAGCAGGAATTGGCCATGCAGACGGAAGTAGAATCTCAGCCGCAGGGTGTGCAATCAGAGCCTACGGTCACAGAACCGGTTGTTACCACATCGAATATGCAGCAGACGGCAACGCTGCCGGGCTTGCAGCCGACGCTGCCGCTTTCGGCAGAATGGTATGAGACGGAACACTACTTGCAGGCAATGGATCAGGTGCCGCAGCAAGAAATGCAGATTGCAGAAGATGATCTGGACGATGTGCAATATTTGGCGGATCAGATGGAGCGTTTATTGGGAGAATCGGATGAGCATCCGGCGTTGGAAGCCGATCTATTGCTTCAGGCTGGAACAGACAGCACCGAAAGTGGGACAGCATCTTTTGGCACCACCAGCAGCGATTTCTATTATGGAAACCAGAACCTGACCATTCAGGGACAGGAAAGCTGGGAATTGCTGGACGGCAGCAGCATTGGAACACCTCGACAGGGCTTCAAGTCGCAGAGCAATGTTACATTCCTGTGCGGTGCAGCCGATACTGAGCAGGGCAATGCCCCGCAGCTGCTTTGGGAAACATCGCCCAGCGGCAATTGGCAGTCATCTGATTCCGAGGAATGGGTACAAGTGGTCATGGGAGAGAAAACCTATCAATTTTCGTATTACTATGATCAGGAAGTACCTGGCATTTGCTACGGCATAGTGGAGGATTTGGATGCGGTGCAAACAGACAGCAGCCATTCCGATGAGGAGGAACAGGATACCGTGTGCCTTGGTGTTGCCTATCGGCAAGATGTGACTTTGGAAGATGGAGAAGAAGCTTCCTACGTGCTGCTTTATTCCAATGCTTCCCGACATTTTTATCTGTATCTCTTAAAGGATCATAACCTTTATCAAGTGCAGTTTATCAGCGCCGAATCGGCATCGCAGCAGGATGCGGCACAGACCAGCACAGCTGTCAGCACCAAAGAACCGACGGCATCCACCACCACGCGCTCCAGAAGAACCACCACTGCTTCTTAGCAGCTGAGAAAGAAGAAATCAATGACCTTACAGCAAATTTTATACGTGCTGACCATTGCAGATTATGGTTCGATGAACCAGGCTGCCGCAGCCCTGTATATTTCACAGCCCACCCTCACCAGTGCGGTGAAGGAGTTGGAACGGGAAATCGGCAGGTCGATTTTTCAGCGCAACAACAAGGGAGTGGTGCCCACCAGCGATGGAATGGAATTTTTGATGCACGCCCGACAGGTTTACCAGCAGTACGAGCTGCTGATTGAGCAGTATGGGAAAAAGCACACGGCAAAACGGCGGTTCAGTGTTTCCACGCAGCACTATTCCTTTGCAACAAAGGCATTTGTGGAAACCGTCAAGCAGTTTGATACCTCACAGTTTGCATTTGCCATTCGGGAGACTAAGACACGGAATGTCATTCGGGATGTCGGATCGCTGCGCAGTGAAATTGGAATTTTGTATTTGAGCAGTTTCAATCGAAAGATGATTACCAAAATGCTGCACGAGCAGGAGTTAGAGTTCCATCCGCTGATGCGCTGCCATGCATATGTTTACCTTTGGAAGCATCATCCATTGGCAGGTGAGCAGGCAATTAGCTTGGAACAGCTGGAACCGTATCCCTGCCTTTCCTTTGAACAGGATGAGCAAAGCTCCGTTTATTTTGCAGAGGAAATTCTCAGTGAGCATGAGTATCCGAGAACCATTCAGGTTTGCGATCGGGCAACCATGCTGAATTTGATGGTGGGCTTGTATGGCTACACACTTTGCTCTGGCATTATTTGCGAGGAATTAAACGGAAGCGACTATGTAGCGGTGCCGTTTCAAGAGGACGAATCCAATCTCAATAGCATCATGGAGATTGGGTACATTATGAAAAAGCGAAGCATTTTGAGTCAGATCGGAGCAATTTATATCCAGGAAGTGGAGCATTATTTGCAAAATCTTTCTGTATAGCATATGTGATGGGGAAGAAGCGGGTGTTGACAAACATCCGCTTTTGGTGTATACTAAATCATGCAGTTAGCGAAAACTAACGGCAAAGTACGCAAAAATGGGGAAAATACAGGATTCGAAATGGGAAAAAAGGATGCTGTATCCTGACTGTGCGTTAGCTTTGGCTAACGGATGAAAAGACGCAGGAGGCGTATGCGTGACAGACAGAAAGGTCGGAGGAACGATGATTCTTGAAATGAAAAATATTCGGAAAAGCTTCGGGAGCGGGGAAAGCCGAGTAGAAGTCCTGAAAGGCATTGATATGGAGCTGGAAAAGGGCGAAATTTGTGTGTTGCTGGGGCCGTCCGGATCCGGAAAGTCCACGTTGCTGAACATCATTGGCGGAATTGATCAGCCGGACAGCGGCACCATCGTCATTCGTGGCGAAGAAATGGAACAGATGAACGAAAAGAAGCTGACACAGTATCGCCGGGTGCATTTGGGATATATTTTTCAGCAGTATAACCTGATTGCAAATTTGAACATCAAGGAAAATGTCGAGGTTGGTGCTTATTTGAGTGAACATCCGCTGCCGATTGACCCATTGCTGAAAGATCTCGGTCTGTATGAACATCGACATAAGCTGCCCAATCAGCTTTCGGGCGGACAGCAGCAGCGAACTGCCATCGGAAGAGCCATTATCAAGAATCCGGATATTCTGCTTTGTGATGAGCCAACCGGTGCATTGGATTATAAGACCTCCAAGGAAATTTTAAAGTTGATTGAACAGATCAATCGGCAGTACGGCTGTACCGTCATTATGGTAACGCATAACGATGCGCTCAAGAACATGGCAGATCGTGTCATTAAAATCCGGGATGGTCAGTTGCGGAAGAACTATAAAAACGAAACCAAACTGTCAGTAGACGAGCTGGATTGGTAAGGGGGAAAGACGGATGAGAAACCCGTTACAGAAACGGCTGGGTCGAGAACTGATCAGTGACCTTGGAAAATATTTGGTAATTTTTGTATTCCTAGCAGGGTTGATCTCCCTGGTTTCCGGCTTTTTGGTTGCCGACAACAGTATGATTGCGGCTTATAACGAAAGCTTTGAAAAGTATCAGATTGAAGATGGAAACTTTACGCTTTCTCAAAAGGCGGATGCTTCCATGCTGGAGCAGCTGGAAACCGATCAGAACCTGCACATTTACGAGAATTTTTACATAGAGGAAACAACCAAAGAAGTTGAAAGTACGCTTCGTATTTTTATCAATCGGACGGAAGTTGACAAGGTTTGCCTGATGGACGGAAGTTTTCCGGAAACCACCTCTGAAATTGCCATTGACCGTATGTATGCCGATAACAATGATTTGACTGTTGGGGATACGCTGACGGTTGGCGGCAAGGAAATGCATATCAGTGGTTTGGTTGCTCTGTCGGATTATAGTGCGCTGTTTTCCGATCCTTCGGATATGATGTTTGATTCCATCAAGTTTGGCGTTGCCATTGTGACGGAAGAAACATTTGATGCCTTTGGCGATGCGCATTTCCACGCTTCTTATGCTTGGAAATATGACACGGCACCCAAGGATGATGAACAGGCGAGCCAGTGGGGCAACGATCTTTTAACAGCACTTTCCGGCGAGGTCGCATCTGCTGCGGCAGCCAATCCGCAGGAGATTCCAATGCAGCTGGAAGGATTCCTGCCGGCATACAACAACCAGGCCATTCACTTTACCGGAGATGACATGGGCGGTGACCGGATTATGTTCATCGTATTCTTGTATATTGTTGTGGTGATTCTGGCGTTTATCTTTGCTGTTACCACCAGCAATACCATTACCAAAGAAGCTTCTGTTATTGGTACGCTGCGTGCATCCGGTTATACCAAGGGTGAATTGGTGCGGCATTATATGACCATGCCGGTTCTGGTAACGCTGCTTGCCGCTTGCGTTGGAAATGTGTTGGGATACACGGTATTTAAGAGTTTCTTTGCAAACCTGTATTATGGTAGCTACAGCCTGCCGACGTATGAAACACGCTGGAATGCCAATGCGTTTCTGCAAACGACTGTCATACCGATTGTCCTGATGCTGCTGGTAAATCTGGTTATGCTGAATCATAAGCTGACCCTGACACCACTGCAATTCCTGCGGCATCAGCTGAGCCGGAAGCAAAAGAAAAAGGCATTTCGGCTTTCCACAAAAATCAAGTTCTTTACACGATTCCGGATTCGTGTGGTTCTGCAAAACATGCCGAACTTTGTCACCTTATTTGTCGGGATCTTCTTTGCAAACTTCATTTTACAGTTTGGATTCCTATTTAATCCGCTGCTGGATCATTACAAGGATGAGATTTGCAGCAACATGACGTGCAGCTATCAGTACATCCTGAAAGCACCGGTTGAGACCGAGCAGGCAGATGCGGAAGCATACTGTGCTACCAGTCTGGAAAGCGGAGAAAAATCCATCAAGGAAGAGTCCATCAGCATTTATGGCATTGTATCAGACAGCGCTTACCTTTCTCTGCCGGAAGGCTGGAAGGGTGCCTATGTAACCGATGACGTTGCAGCAAAGTATCGCCTGAAGGAGGGCGATACGCTGACGCTGCACAATGCATATGACAAGGACGAAACCCATGACTTTACGGTTTCCGGAACCTATAACAGCCCCGGTACCATGGCAATCTACCTGCCGATTGACGATTTCCGGGAGGAATTCAATCAGGATGCAGCGTATTTTAATGGTTACTTTTCCAATGAAGAACTGACGGATCTTGATGAGCACATGGTAGCTTCTGTCATTACAGAAGACGACCTGACTAAGGTATCTCGACAGCTGGAAAATTCTATGGGCGATATGATGTCTTTGTTTATCGGATTTGGTGTTGTGATGTTCCTGCTGCTGATGTATTTGCTGATTAAGCTGATTATTGAAAAGAATGCACAGTCTATTTCCATGGTAAAGGTGCTCGGCTATTCCAATGGAGAAGTCGGACGGCTTTACTTGGTGGCAACCACCATTGTGGTCTTGGCATCGCTGCTGCTGAGCCTGCCGCTTTGCGATTGGTGTATGCGGCTGATCTGGAATATCTATATTGCAAAGGAAATGAGCGGATGGATTTCCTATTATGTGGAACCGTTCATGTATGTGAAGATGTTCCTCTTGGGCGTTGCAGCGTATGCAGTGGTAGCTGCTTTGCAGCTGCTGAAAATCAAGCGTATCCCCATGACCGATGCCTTGAAAAATGTAGAATAAGCCAGTTTCCTTCATGAGCAGGATGTTATATCAGAATGAAAGCAGAACTGCCCTCTTCGGATCATTCCGGGGAGGGCAGTTCTGCTGGGAAAGAACAGGCGCAGCTTGACTTATCCTGGAAAACATGGTACAATAAAAAGCACTTAGAACCGATGGCAATGAAGCATTGTTTCCGATCAATTGGATGCAGAACAAGGAACCTGTCTTTCCCCTATGTGGAACGGACAGGTTCTGCAATGCCTGCGGTTTCGAATCCAAAGGAGGCAGAACCTTGAATGTAACCTTGATTACCCATACACCGTTTCCGGAAAAAGTCATTGCTGCCGCTGCAAAGCTGTGTTATTCGGATTCCGATGTGGAAACACTAATGGATGGACTGACCGATGAGAAAGCGGAGGCATTTGTGACGAAGCTGGCAGGTTTTGGACATGAAAGCCCGGTGGAGCATGTCTCCTTTACGTTTGGAATCGAAGGCGTTTCCCGTTCTTTTCTGGCGCAGGTGACACGGCATCGGATTGCATCTTTTTCGGTGCAGAGCCAACGCTATGTGCGAAAAGAACAATTCGTATATGTAACACCGCCTGCAATTGCGCAACATCCAGATGTTCTGGAACGCTACGAGCAGGCGATGCAAACGGCACTGGATGCTTATAATACATTGGCAGACCAGCTGGAGGCACAATATTACCCGGAATTCCTGGCAGCAGGCTGTAGCGAAAAAGCAGCTCGCTCCAAAGCAGAAAAGAAAGCCATTGAAGATGCACGGTATGTGCTGCCGAATGCCTGTGAAACAAAAATGGTTATGACCATGAATGTGCGCAGTCTGCGAAACTTTTTCCGGCTTCGCTGCTGCAATCGGGCGCAGTGGGAAATCCGGGCAGTTGCAACAGAGATGCTGCGGCTGTGCTGTCAGGTTGCGCCGCAGCTGTTTGAAACAGCAGGGCCGGCATGCTGCTGCGGTGCCTGTCCGGAAGGAAAGATGTCCTGCGGACAAGCGCAGCAGGTACGGGAGACCTTTGCCGCCCTGCGTGAAGAAGCCAATCACCCGTCTGTGCACCCTTAACCGACTGCAATTTGTTTGTAAGGGGATGGGCAGAGACAATTTGAAAATGAGGCGTTTATGTTAGAATTTCGACCCATCCGATTAGAAGATCAAGCATGGATTCAGCAAGCCCTGCGGCAGTCTGATTTCCAGGGCTGTGAATATAGTTTTGCCAACAATTTGGCTTGGTGCCGTTCCGGAAATGTACAGATTGCAAAATGGGAGGGCTTTTATATTAGCCGTTCAGACGGGGAAACACCAGATGTTCCGGTGTTCACCTTTCCGGCGGGCAGCGGAGATTATCAGGCTGTTTTCCGAGAGTTGGCAGCGTATGCCAGTGAGCGGCAGGTACCGCTGTATGTGCGGGGCGTTACACCGCAGGTGGCACCCATTTTGGAAAGCCTTTTTCCGGGACAATATATCCTGACCCCTCAGCGAGACGAATTTGACTATATCTACCGCACAGAAGATCTGATTACCCTCAAAGGAAAAAAGTATCATAAGAAACGGAATCACTTAAAGCAGTTTCAGCAGTATGCAAGTACGTTTTCCTTGATGACACCGGATGATTTTGATGACTGCATTGCCTTCAGCGCTTCATTCTATAACGAGAAGGAAGGGTATCTGGATCCCTCCAGCGTTGCAGAGCAGTATGCCATTCATACCTTTTTCACCCATTTTAAAACGCTTGGTTTGCAAGGTGGTGTGCTGCGGGTAGATGGAAAACTGGTAGCGTTTACCATTGGAGAACCGCTGAATCAGAACACCTATGGTGTGCACATTGAAAAGGCAGATGTGCAGTATCAAGGTGCTTACCCTGCTATCAATCAGGCATTCGTAGAAGCGGTTGCCGCATCGTATGCCTATGTGAACCGAGAAGAAGATTTGGGATTGGAAGGGCTGCGGCAGGCAAAAGAATCCTATTACCCAGCCATTTTGCTGGAAAAGGCAACGGCAGTTTTTCCGCATCCGGAACAAATAGAAGCAACCACGTTTGCAAAAACGCATGGAAGCATCAAAACCTGAAAGGAGTCTGTTAGAATGATTTATGTATTTTTGGCAGAAGGATTTGAAGAAGTAGAAGCGCTGGCCCCCGTTGATTTGCTGCGTCGTGCCAAGAAAGAGGTGCAGACCGTTGGTGTTACCGGAAAGGTGGTAACCAGTTCCCATGGCGTTCCGGTGACAGCAGATCTGACACAGGAGGAACTCTCCTTAAATGGCAATGTGGAAATGATCGTGCTGCCTGGCGGCATGCCCGGCACACTGAACGAGGAAGCTTCCGAAGTGGTGCAAAATGCGATTGCTTTTTGTGCAGCAAATGATCGCTATATTGGTGCAATTTGTGCGGCACCTTCCATTTTGGGACATCTTGGCTTGCTGCAAGGAAAGACTGCGGTTTGCTATACTGGCTTTGAAAAGGATTTGAAGGGCGCCGCCATTGGAACAGACGGCGTGGTAACCGATGGGAAAATTATTACAGCAAGAGGGGCTGGCGTTGCGTTGGAATTTGGCCTGGCACTGATTGCTGCGTTGGATGGACAAGCTGCCAGTGATGCAGTGCGTGCCTCCATTTTAATGGATTGATGGAAAAGCAAGCGTTGCGCCGCAGGATGCGAGCCTGCCGGAATGCCTTGTCTCCGCAGCAGCAAGCAGAACTTTCCGAAAGTTTGCTGCGGACATTGTGCAGCTGGTCGCGCTATCAGCAAGCGCCGCTGATTGCGCCTTACGTTTCTATGCAGTCGGAAGCAGACACCCATGCGCTGCTGCAACAGGTTTTGGCGGATGGCAAGCAGCTTGCGGTTCCACGGTGTCTTTCCAAAGAAACCATGGCATTTTATCAGCTGGAATCTCTCACGCAGCTGGAACCGGGTGCCTATGGGATTCTGGAACCGAAAACGGAATGCCGACTGATCACACAGTTTCCGCCGGGCAGCATTTGTATCGTGCCTGGATTGGCGTTTGATCGCCATGGCGGCAGACTGGGCTATGGAGCAGGGTATTATGACCGCTTCCTATCTGCGCATCCGGAGTTGATTCCAGTGGGGTATTGCAGCGAAGCATTTGTTTTACCAAAGGTACCAATGGAAGCAACCGATTGCCGGATGCAGTATTTGTTAACAGAACATAAAGTGGAGGTTATCCATGGAATATAAACCCAAACAGGACGGCACCCCCAACCGGGACCGTTTGCTGAATGATATTTTAAAGGAATATGGGGATCAGCCGGCGGCAAAGCAACCGGTCAAACCAGCTGCCCCACAGCCAGATGCAGCACGGACTGCTCGTCCGGCAGCTTCCGGAGCCCATTCCGCAGCGAGTCGTACCGCAGCAGTGCCCAAGCAACCCAGTTCCAATCCGCCGGCAGGAGATTCTCTGATCGATTCGGACATGGAGTATGTATTTGCACAGCGGCGAAAAGCCCCCCCCAAGCCAGATGCTGGCAAGCAGCCAGCGGCAGTGCGTGCAGAGCGGACTATGGAGCAGACGGCACCCTTTACGGCACCGGATGCTACCAGCCGGATGCAGGCAACTGCGATGCGTTCTAGATTGGAGCAGGACTTGGAAGGGGAGAGCCAGGTAAGCAATATCCCGGAAGAACTGACTGGCAAGAAGAAGAAACGACGCAAAAAGCATCGTGGTTTATTTACCTTGGTGATGGTACTGGTTGTCCTGCTGATTTCGATTTGTGCATCAGCGGTTATCATTGTATACGGCAGAGATATGCTGGGCATTGACAGCAATACCACAACGGTAATTGTCAACATTCCGCAGGGAGCCGATACCGCTGAAATTGCAGATATTCTGCAAAAGGAAGGTATCATTGAACGGCCTCGGTTTTTCGTCTTTTTTGCAGGTCTGGGCAATAAGGATGCAAATTTCCGCTCCGGCGATCATGAACTTCGGGCAGATATGGCATATGAAACCCTGATCAGCGAATTGACCTCTGAGCCGCTGGATGATTCGGAAGCAGTCACTTTGACCTTCCCGGAGGGAACCACATTGTATGATGCAGCAGTTCTGCTGGAAGAAAACAATGTCTGCCAGGCAGAGGAATTCCTGGAACACTTCAACAATGATGCCAAGTATGGCTATCGGTATGAGGAATATCTGCCGAGTCTGCAAAGTGATAAATTCTATCGCATGGAAGGATACTTCTTCCCGGATACCTACACCTTCTATCAGGATATGGATTTGGATTTGATCTGCCAGAAGATTTTGAAGAACTTCGACAGCCACATTACAGATGAATACTATGATCGGATGCAGGCGCTCAATCTTTCTTTGGATGAAACGATTACATTGGCTTCTATGATTCAGGCGGAAGCTGGAAGTGTTGAGCAGATGAAGACCATTTCTTCCGTCTTCTGGAACCGATTGAACAATCCAACAGAATACCCGCTGCTGCAATCGGATCCGACTAAGAATTATGTTGAAGAAGTTATTAAGCCGCACATTGATTCTTATAATACCACGATTTTTGAGGCGTATGATACGTATACATCCAGTGGCCTGCCGCCGGGGGCAATCTGCAATCCTGGTGCGGATGCCATTGAAGCAGCGCTGTATCCGGAGTCAACGGACTACTATTATTTCTATTCCAACATGGATACCAAGCAGACCTATTTTGCAAAGACCTTGAAGGAACATGAAGCCAATGAGGCAAAGGTTAAGCAGGAACAGGCAGATGCGGCGGAAAAGGCAAAACAAGCAGAACAGGCCGCACAAGAAGGTGAGGGCGAAGGAGCAGAATGAGAAAGCCAGAAATTCTAGCGCCGGCAGGCGATATGGAACGCTTGCAGGCGGCATTGGACTTTGGTGCAGATGCGGTTTACCTGAGCCGAAAAGCGTTTGGCATGCGTGCAGCAGCACCGAATTTTACCGCAGAACAGCTGAAAGAAGCGGTTGCACTTGCGCATGCAAAAGGAGTAAAGGTGTACCTGACTTGCAATACATTGCCACGTAACGACTCCCTGCCGGATTTCCCACAGTATGTGGAAGAAGCGGTGGCTGCCAATGTAGATGCGATGATTGTGGCGGATTTGGGTCTGCTGCGGTTGCTGCGAAAGTTAGCACCGCAGATGGAACTGCATATGTCCACCCAAACTGGTATTGTCAACTATGAAACGTGCCAGATGCTTTATGAATTGGGGGTACGCCGTGCTGTGCTGGCACGAGAGCTGTCTCTACAGGAAATTGCCGATATTCGGGCACATATTCCAGATGATATGGAACTGGAAGTGTTCGTGCACGGTGCGATGTGCATGTCCTTTTCCGGTCGCTGTCTGATTTCAGCGTATTTGACGGGCAGAGATGCCAATCAGGGTGCCTGCGCACAGCCTTGCCGTTGGCAGTACTATGTGATGGAACAAACGCGTCCCGGTCAATATTTCCCCATTGAGGAATCCAAAGAGGGAACCTACCTGTTTAATGCAAAAGATCTGTGCATGATTGAACACATTCCGGAATTGGTGGAGGCTGGTGTCACCAGCTTGAAAATTGAAGGTCGTGCAAAATCGGCTTATTATGTATCGGTTATCACCAATGCCTATCGCATGGCAATGGATGCCTATCTTGCGGATCCGAGCAGCAAGCAGCTGCCGGAGTGGATTCGGCAGGAAGTCTTTCAGGTGAGCCATCGGGAATACTGTACGGGATTCTTTTATGGCGCACCGCAGGCAGGACAGCGTTATGCCGATAATTTATATGTACGCCGCAGTGATGTGGTTGCTATTGTAGAGGATTGGAAGGATGGCATGCTGTATGCTACGCAGCGCAATCGGTTCTTTGCAACAGATGAGCTGGAGCTGCTGATGCCGGGGAAACCGCCCGTTCCGTTGCACTTGACGGCGTTGTATCAGGAAGACGGAACACCGATTTCTGTTGCCAATCATGCCATGATGAAACTCTCTATGCCGTGTGCCACACAGGCACCGCCTCGTGCCATCATTCGGCGTACCGTACCGGAAGAAGCTTAAAAAGAGAAAACAAACAACCGCCTTACAAACTAGTTTGTAAGGCGGTTGTTCATTTTTTATCGCATAGCAGGGGATGAATTGGGTCAAACAAAAAAGCCACTCGAAAAATCGAATGGCTTTTCACATGCTGCTTTTCAGCTTAGTCGCTTACGTAAGGCAGCAGTGCAATGTGTCTTGCTCTCTTAATTGCAGAGGTCAGTTCACGCTGGTGATATGCACAAGTACCGGTTACCCGTCTCGGCAGGATCTTTGCACGATCTGTCATGCACTTCTTCAGCTTTGCGATATCCTTGTAGTCGATCTTTTCAACACGATCTACGCAGAACATGCAAACCTTTTTCCGTGGTCTTTTATTATTTCTAGGTGCTCTTTCCATGATGGATGCTCCTCCAATCTGCACAATTGCATTTTTCTGATGTGGTATCTTTTTAGAAAGGAACTTCGCCGTCGCCTAAAATCTCTTCAAAATCACCTAAATCACCCAACTGAATGGATGCATCCGGAGCAGGCTTCGCAGCGGCAGGAGCCGGAGCAGGAGCAGATGGAGCCGGAGCAGGCTGCTGATAAGCGGCCTGATATCCGCTATTTTGCGGATACGGATTTTGAGTGGGATAACCGCCTTGCTGATTGCTGGCAGCTGCACTTTTCGATTCTCCGAACGAAACATTGTCTGCCTGTACATCCATGGAATAATGTTTTACCCCATTCTGATCGGTGTAGTCGCTGTTTCGCAGGCTGCCTTCTACAATAATCATGCTGCCTTTGTGGAAATAACGGCTGACAAATTCAGCAGTATTTCTCCAGCAGGTAACGCTGATAAAATCAGCTTCTCGTTCCCCGCTTGCTTTATTGACAAAGGGACGATTGACTGCAACACGAATCCGGCAAACCGATACACCGCTTGGTGTTTGGCGGAAGTCCGGATCTGCACACAATCTGCCCATAAGAATGACTTTATTCAGCATGGCGATTTCCTTTCTATATCATTCGGTTCTATTTTTCAAGTTGTTGTTACTTTACAGTAACCAGGCTGCGCAATACGCCGTCTGTGATATGCAGAACACGCTCTACTTCTGCCGGGAAATCCGGTTTGCTCTCAAACGTGTACAGTGCATAAAAGCCCTCTGCTTCGTCGTTAATCGGATAAGCCAGCTTCCGCTTGCCCCATTCGTTTACTTCTTCCAGAGTTGCAGCTTCTTCAATCTTGCTCTTGAACTTTGCTACCAGTTCCTTTGCAGCTTCTTCGCCGTTCTTCAGGCTGAAAACAACCATCAGTTCGTACTTTGCACTCAGTTTTGCCATTTCAAAACACCTCCTTTTGGATTTCGCCTATACGCAAAAAATACAGGCAAGGATAACAGATCTATTATACCAAAATCAGCCGATTTTGTCAAGTGGTTTGTCCGGTCACATTCTTTTTCGGCAAATTCCACAAAGAATCAGGAAAATTTCTGGGCAAATCCAACCATTCGGCTTACTTTTGCAGCGTACCGTTTGCCAACGCCTTTAAGTAAGCGTTGATGAAGCCATCCAGATCGCCGTCCATAACAGCTTGAATGTTGCCGTTTTCGAAGCCAGTACGGTGATCCTTTGCCAGCGTATACGGCATAAAGACATAGGAGCGAATCTGAGAACCCCATGCAATTTCTTTCTGTACGCCCTTGATATCGGCAATTTTGTCCAGGTGTTCCCGTTCCTTGATTTCCACCAATTTTGCACGCAGCATTTTCATGGCATAATCCTTGTTCTGGAACTGGCTTCTCTGGGTCTGACAGGATACGACGATGCCAGTTGGCAAGTGCGTCAAACGAACCGCAGAGCTGGTCTTATTGATGTGCTGACCGCCGGCACCGCTGGAACGGAATACATCCATTTTGATGTCTTCCGGACGGATATCGACTTCCATGCTGTCGTCAATTTCCGGCATGACTTCCAGAGCGGCAAAAGAGGTGTGCCGTCTGCCGGAGGAGTCAAACGGAGAGATCCGCACCAACCGGTGAATGCCGGACTCGGATTTCAGGAAGCCATACGCATTTTCGCCTTCAATGAGAATCGAAGCGCTCTTCATGCCGGCTTCATCGCCGTCTAAGTAGTCCAGCAGGGTTACCTTAAAGTGATGCCGTTCTGCCCAGCGGTTGTACATCCGGTAGAGCATTTCTGCCCAGTCCTGTGCTTCTGTTCCGCCGGCGCCGGCATGGAAGGTCAGAATGGCATTTGCCTGGTCATATTCGCCGGTAAGCAGAGAGGAAAGACGGAGCGTTTCCAGCTGCTTCACAAATGCATCTGCTTCGCTGTTGATTTCTTCGTTGCTTTCTTCCTCACCGTCTTCAATGGTCAGCTCAATGAGCGTAATCAGATCTTCCAGTGTGGATTCCATTTTGTCATAGGTTGCAATTTTATGTTCCAGGGACTTGGATTCCTGCAAGACTGTCTGAGAATGCTCCAGATCGTCCCAGAATCCCTCTTTTGCAATTTCTTTTTGCAGTTCTTCATGGCGTTCCTTTGCCTTTTGAATGCCAAGTACTTCGTAAAGTTCGTGTACATCTTTCCGATAATCGCACATGGTGACACGCAGTTCATCTAATAAAATCATGGTTGAATAGTCCTTTCTGCTTTCGATATGAATTCCGAAGGCATGTGAAATTCGGATGCCATCGTTCTGCTTGCAGCCAGCCGCAAATCGGCAGAATGCTTCCGTGCAAACAGGTCTTTCCTTTTTATTATACTACAAAAAATGGTTTCGTGCAAATATTTTGGGCGGATATTGCAAAATAATTTTTTTTGTGGTATAATATAGAGCATTGAAAAGAAAGAAAATGACGAAATAGCGTTCATTCCCAAGATGAGAAAGGAAAAATGCGCAATGGCAAAATATACCGGTTATACATGCATGGCTTGTCAGCAGAAGTTCCAGGATGGGGACGATGTGGTGGTTTGTCCGGAATGCGGCACGCCGTATCATCGTGCCTGCTGGGTGAAAAACGGGCAGTGCATCAATACAGAATTGCATGCGTCCGGCGGAAGCTGGATGCAGGAACGTCTTGCAGAAGAGAATCGAAAGAAGCAGGAGCAGCAGCATGCACAAAATGTCAATAAGTGTCCACGCTGCGGCACCGAAAATCCCAAGAGCAACATTGTTTGCAGCAATTGCGGATTGCCGCTGTATGTGCAGCAGCCCGGCGCACAGCCGCAGCAGCCGGGAGGAACGGCTTCCAATCCCGGTGCAGAACAGCAGAACAATCAGCAGGGACGGCAAGCCAATCCATTTTTTGGATTTACCTTTTCCGATCAGGATCGCTGCTGCGGTTTGAATCCGGATGAAGAAATGGGCGGCGAACGGCTGGGGGATGTTGCTGACTTTGTCAACACCAATACCATTTATTACCTGCCGCTATTTAAAAAGTTTAAGGAGACGGGCTCCAAATTCTCTATGAATTTTGTATGCCTGTTTTTCCCGCAGTTTTATTTTGCGCATCGGAAGATGTGGCGGATGAGTATTTTGACGATTGTGCTGCTCTTTTTATTGGGAATTCCCAGTTTGATTGTGAACTTTATGAACAATAGCGCTTCCTTGATTACGATGTTGGAGGAGCGATTTTCAGCGGACTTGATGGCGACTCCCATCAATGCCATTCGGCAGCTCAGTACCTATTTGGAAGCCCATGAGGTGCTGTTCAGCAATCTATCGACCATTTGTAACTACATTGACCTAGTTGTAAAGCTGTTATGCTGTTTATTCGGCAACTGGCTCTATTATCGCTTTGTGCTGCGCCGTGTCCGGCAGATCAAAACACTGCCATTGGGACAAGCGGAACTGCAAAATCGGCTTCGCATGACTGGTGGAACCAGTATTGCCAATCTGTTCTTTACTGTTTTGATTGAATATGGTTTGGCAATGTTGCTGGTGATTGCATGTGTGGGATTGCTTGGAATTTAGCGGATGTTGTTCAAACGAAACGTCCTGTATGCTTTGTATGGCATACAGGACGTTTTTTCATTTAGTAGAAGAATCAGAATCAGTTTGAGTGTCTGTTTGAGATTTTGCTTGCTGTTGTTGCATTTGCTGTTTGACTTTTTTCCATCTGGAACGAATGATCCAGATGCTGGAACCTGCCATGGCAGCCGTGAACAGCACTACACACAGAATTACAGTGCCCCATTTGGAAGAGGTGGTCTCTGCAAGAGCCGGTGTAGCATCTTGTGCAGCAGCAGAAAGAGATGTCAGTAGGCAGGTTATCCAGCCAGTGCAGCCAGCAAGCAGCAAGCGGAACCAGTTTGCATGGAATCGCAAGGAAAGTGTCCTCCTTTAACAGAAAAGCGCTGACGGAGCAGCGCTTTTCGAAGTATTCTTACAGCAGGCTGGAATTGTGTTCCAGGTAGCTGTTTTCGTTTTTCACAATTTTTACATCGTTGTAGATGTCCATACCCGTTCCGGCAGGGATCAGCTTTCCGATGATAACGTTTTCCTTCAGACCATACAACATGTCGCTCTTTCCACGAATTGCCGCATCGGTCAGAGCCTTTGTGGTTTCCTGGAAGGAAGCCGCAGACATAAAGCTTTCGGAGCTGGAGGAAGCCTTTGTAATACCTTGCAGCACCGGAGAAGTTGTAACCAGAGAAAGTTCAGTTTCGCCGTTGTTCATGCGCTCCTGAATTTCGGAATTGATGGTATCGATCTTCTTCTTATCCACCAAAGAGCCTGGGAGCAGGTAGCTGCTGCCGGAATCTTCAATCTTGATCTTCCGCAGCATCTGCCGAACGATAACTTCGATGTGCTTGTCGTTGATATCAACACCCTGGAGGCGGTAAACCTTCTGTACTTCGCTGATGATGTAGTCCTGAACGGCCTGTACACCAAGGATATTCAGAATATCGCCCGGGAAGATATTACCTTCTGTCAGACGTGTTCCCTTTGTGATGTGTTCGCCTTCCCGTACCCGAATCTTCAGGTTATAGTGGATTGGATAGGATTCCGATTCACCGGTTTCATCATTGGTAATAATGATGGTGCGTGCTGTCTTAATTTCTTCAATGTGTACCGTTCCAGCCAGACGAGACAGGATGGCCGCATTCTTCGGATGTCTGCTTTCAAACAGTTCTTCGACACGAGGCAGACCCTGTGTAATATCTTCTGCGGAAGCGATACCACCGGTATGGAAGGTACGCATGGTCAGCTGGGTACCCGGTTCACCGATGGACTGTGCTGCAATGATACCAACGGCTTCGCCGACGGAAACAATGTTGCCGTTTGCCAGATTCAAACCATAGCACTTTGCACATACACCCTGCTTTGCCTTACAGCACAGAACAGAACGAATGGCAATGCGTTCTACGCCAGATTCTACGATCTTCTTTGCGTCGGACTCGGTGAGCATCTTTTCCTTGGAGAAGAGCAGTTCGCCGGTTGTTTCATCCCGCAGATCGTGTACCAAGTACCGACCAACCAGACGTTCTGCCAGCGGTTCGATCAATTCGTTGCCGTTGCGGATTTCGTAAACTTCCAGGCCTTCTGTTGCACCGCAGTCTTCTTCCCGGATAATGACTTCCTGGGAAACATCTACCAGACGGCGTGTCAGGTAACCAGAGTCAGCGGTACGAAGAGCCGTATCGGCCAAGCCCTTACGTGCACCACGAGAGGAAATGAAGTATTCCAAGATGTTCAGACCTTCACGGTAGTTGGAACGAATTGGCATTTCGATGGTAGCACCAGATGTATTGGCGATCAATCCACGCATGCCGGCGAGCTGACGAATCTGAGAAATACTACCACGGGCACCGGAGTCTGCCATCATGAAGATCGGGTTAAACTTGCCCAGACCAGCCTTCAATGCAGTGGTAACATCGTCAGTTGCCTTGTTCCAGATATCGATAAACTGCTTGGATTTTTCAGCAGAGGAAATATAACCATATTCATACTGTGTGGTGATATCGGCAACTTTTCGGTCTGCTTCTTCCAGAATTCCCTTCTTTGCCTGCGGGATTTCTGCATCGCAGACAGCAACGGTGATCGCAGCCTTTGTGGAATATTTAAAGCCAGTTGCCTTGATTTTATCCAGAACCTCAGAAGTGGTTGTAGTGCCGTGAATCCGGATGCAGCGTTCGATGATATCAGACAGCTGCTTCTTGCCAACCAGGAAGGCAATTTCCAGGTCGAACTGCTTGTCAGAATTGGTACGGTCTACATACCCCAGGTTCTGCGGAATGTTTTCATTGAAGATCAGACGACCAACGGTGCAGTCGATGATCTTGGAAACAGTCTTTTCGCCGATGTCCTTGGTAATGCGCACTTTGATTTTTGCGTGCAGTGTCACATCGCCTTCGTTGTATGCCATCAATGCTTCATTGACATCCCGGAAGATCTTGCCTTCGCCAGGTTCGCCATCCTTGACCATGGTCAGGTAGTAGGAACCCAGAACCATATCCTGTGTTGGTACGGCAACCGGGCGGCCATCGGAAGGCTTCAACAGGTTGTTGGCAGCCAGCATCAGGAATCTTGCTTCTGCCTGTGCTTCTGCGGACAGCGGCAGATGGACTGCCATCTGGTCTCCGTCGAAGTCTGCGTTAAATGCGGAGCAAACCAGCGGATGCAGCTTCAGGGCACGACCTTCTACCAGAACCGGTTCAAATGCCTGAATACCCAGTCTGTGCAGGGTAGGTGCACGGTTCAGCAGAACCGGGTGGCTTTGAATAACATTTTCCAATGCATCCCAAACCTCAGCGGAAGCACGGTCTACCATTTTCCGTGCACTCTTGATGTTAGCGATGACCTTTGTATCGACCAGACGCTTCAAAACGAACGGCTTGAAGAGTTCCAGTGCCATTTCCTTTGGCAGACCGCACTGGTACATTTTCAGTTCCGGACCAACGACGATAACGGAACGTCCAGAGTAGTCGACACGCTTACCAAGCAGGTTCTGACGGAAACGACCCTGTTTTCCCTTTAGCATGTCAGACAGCGACTTGAGGGCACGATTGTTCGGGCCAGTTACTGCACGGCCATGACGGCCATTGTCGATCAGTGCGTCCACTGCTTCCTGGAGCATCCGCTTTTCATTTCGAATGATGATATCCGGTGCATCCAGTTCCAGCATTCTTTTCAGACGGTTGTTACGGTTGATGACACGGCGATACAGATCGTTCAAGTCAGATGTTGCGTACCGACCGCCATCGAGCATAACCATCGGGCGGAGATCCGGCGGGATAACCGGAACAACATCCAGAATCATCCATTCCGGACGGTTGCCGGAGAGACGGAATGCCTCTACAATTTCCAGACGCTTGAGCAACTTGATACGCTTTTGTCCGGAATTCAGACCACGCAGTTCTGTTTTCAGCTCTGCGGACAGTTCATCCAGATCAATTTCACAAAGCAATGTTTTGATGGCTTCTGCACCCATCTTTGCATCAAATTCATCGCCGTATTTTTCTCGATAAGAGATATATTCCTTTTCGGTCAGCAGCTGCTTTTTCGTCAGATCAGTGTTGCCCGGATTCAGTACAATGTACTTGGTGAAGTACAGAACTTCTTCCAGACGCTTCTGAGAAATTTCCAGCATCTGTCCGATTCGGGAAGGGGTACCTTTGAAGTACCAGATATGGGAAACAGGTGCAGCCAATTCGATATGACCCATTCGTTCCCGACGTACTTTTGCACGTGTAACTTCTACGCCGCAGCGGTCGCAGACTTTCCCTTTAAAACGAATTTTCTTAAACTTGCCGCAGTGACACTCCCAGTCCTTGGTTGGCCCGAAGATTCGCTCGCAGTACAGACCGTCTCGTTCCGGTTTCTGTGTCCGATAGTTAATGGTTTCCGGGCGTTCTACTGCGCCATAAGACCATTCCCTGATGCGTTCCGGGGAAGCGAGCCCGATTTTAATGGATTCAAAAGTATTAAATTCCAAACCGTTACCTCCTAATATCCTGTTGTATCCAATTGATGAGGAAATCAGATGCTGCCGGTTGCGGCAGGCATCTTAATTTCACGGAATTTTCCAAATGGGAGGAAGCCGCATTATAGCAGGCTATCGTCATCCAGGTTCAGCCCAAACAGCATATCATCTGAATCGTCATCATCGTCATCAGAATCATCTGTCAGCAGGTCGTGTTCCTGATCTGCGTCATCGTCTTTCTCATCGGAGAAGGAAAGACCAGCGTTTTCCATATCCTCTTCTACGCCATTATACAGCATGGTGTCTTCTGCATCATCCGCAAAAGAAACCGGCATCGGGATGATGTTGTCATCATCGTCAAAGTTTTGTTTCAGGTCAATTTCTTCCTGGTTGTGGTTCAGAACCTTAACATCCAGACCCAAGGACTGCAATTCCTTGATCAATACCTTGAAGGATTCCGGAATGCCCGGCTTCGGAACGTTCTGACCCTTTACGATTGCCTCATAGGTGTTGACACGTCCTACCGTATCGTCTGATTTTACAGTCAGGATTTCCTGCAAGGTGTAAGCGGCACCGTATGCTTCCAATGCCCAAACTTCCATCTCACCGAAACGCTGTCCGCCGAACTGTGCCTTACCACCCAACGGCTGCTGGGTAACCAGTGCATATGGGCCAACGGAACGAGCATGAATCTTATCGTCAACCAGGTGGTGCAATTTCAGGTAGTACATATATCCAACGGTAACACGGTTGTCAAACTTTTCACCGGTTCTGCCGTCATACAGCGTGAACTTTCCGTCTTCACACATTTCCAGACGCTTGGGGTTGATGACCTTATCCATCGGATTGAGTACGAATTCGTCATCGTTGTGTGCCAGGTGCAGCTGATTGGCTTCCCGGAAGCAAGCACGGATGTCATCTTCGTGCGCACCGTCAAAGACCGGTGTCATAATGTGCCAGCCAAGTGCCTTGGCAGCCATACCCAGGTGCACTTCCAGAACCTGTCCGATGTTCATACGGGAAGGTACGCCCAACGGGTTCAGAACGATATCCAGTGGTGTACCGTCTTCCAGGAATGGCATGTCTTCTTCCGGCAAAATACGGGAAACGACACCCTTGTTACCGTGACGGCCTGCCATCTTATCGCCGACGGAGATTTTCCGCTTCTGTGCAATGTAGCAGCGAACCAGCATGTTAACACCAGGAGACAGCTCATCGCAGTTTTCCCGTGTGAAGATCTTAACGTCTACGATGATACCAGCTTCACCGTGTGGTACCTTCAAGGAATTATCCCGGACTTCACGCGCCTTTTCACCGAAGATGGCACGCAGCAGACGTTCTTCTGCGGTCAGTTCGGTTTCGCCCTTCGGGGTTACCTTACCAACCAGGATATCACCCGGATGTACTTCTGCACCGATTCGAATGATACCACGATCGTCCAGATCCTTTAATGCATCATCGCCCACATTGGGGATGTCTCTTGTAATTTCTTCCGGTCCCAGTTTGGTGTCTCGGCATTCAATTTCATATTCTTCAATATGAATGGAAGTAAAGACATCTTCCCGTACCAGACGTTCGTTCAGCAAAACGGCATCCTCGTAGTTGTAACCTTCCCAAGTCATGAAGCCGATCAGGGCATTCTTTCCGAGGGAGATTTCACCGTCTGCGGTTGCCGGGCCATCTGCCAGAACCTGTCCCTTCTTCACCGTTTCACCAACGGCTACAATCGGCTTTTGGTTGATGCAGGTGCCTTGGTTGGAACGCTTGAACTTGGTGAGCTTATAAACGTGCTTTTCCTGCTTGTCGTTGTCAATGATAACCACTTCATCAGCGGAAACAGCGGATACAACGCCATCCTGTTCAGCCAGCACGCAAACGCCGGAGTCAACAGCCGCCTTGTATTCCATACCGGTTCCGACAAACGGACGCTCGGTCTTCATCAGCGGAACGGCCTGCCGCTGCATGTTGGATCCCATCAGCGCACGGTTTGCATCGTCGTTTTCCAGGAACGGAATCATAGAAGTTGCGACAGAAACAACCATCTTCGGGGAAACATCCATGAAGTCGATGCGTTCCCGTTCAATTTCCAGGATCTTATCCCGGTAACGAGCTGCAACCTTCGGATTGGCAAAATAACCATCTTCCGTCAGCGATTCGTTTGCCTGTGCAACGATATAGTTATCTTCCATATCGGCTGTCATGTAAACAACTTCATCGGTTACCTTTCCGGTTTCCTTGTCTACCTTCCGATAAGGCGCTTCAATAAAGCCATATTCATTGATTCTTGCAAATGTTGCCAGATAGGAGATCAAACCGATGTTCGGGCCTTCCGGCGTTTCAATCGGGCACATTCTGCCGTAGTGGCTGTAGTGTACGTCACGTACTTCGAATCCGGCTCTGTCACGGGACAAACCGCCAGGACCCAATGCAGAAAGTCTTCTCTTGTGGGTCAGTTCAGCCAGCGGATTATTCTGATCCATGAACTGAGACAGCGGGGAAGAACCAAAGAATTCCTTAATGGCAGCTGTAATCGGACGGATGTTTACCAGTGCCTGCGGGGTTACCACATCCATATCCTGCGCCTGGATGTTCATGCGTTCCCGGATCACCCGTTCCATTCTGGTAAAGCCAATGCGGAACTGATTTTGCAGCAGTTCGCCGACAGAACGAATTCGACGGTTGCCTAGGTGGTCGATATCATCAACCAAGCCAACGCCTTCGCACAGATTCAGGAAGTAGCTGATGGTTGCATAGATATCATCCAGTGTAATGTGCTTCGGAACCAATTCGTCTGCACGCTTCTTGACGGTTTCTTCGATTTCTTCCGGATCCTTGCAGGTATCCAGAATTTCACGCAGAACTTTATAAGAAACTTTTTCGTTGATGCCATACTGGGAAACATCAAAGGAAACATAATTGCTGATGTCTACCATGCCATTACCGATGACTTTTACTTCCTTCTCGACAAAGCGAATGGAATTTTCACCGGACTCTGTGACATAATATTCCTTGGCTTCTACCGTCAGATAAGCTTCTGTAATGCCGGCTTCCTGAATCTGCATAGCCTGATCGTAGGTCAGTGTGGTGCCTGCATCGAACAGCAGTTCACCGGTTTCCTCCTGAATCACCGGACGGGAAAGCACATGACCAGCCAGACGGCTGCCAATGCCCAGCTTCTTGTTGTATTTATAACGACCGAACCGGCAGAGATCATACCGCTTTGCATCAAAGAACAGATTGTTCAAGTGGGTCAGGGAGCTTTCGACCGTCGGCGGTTCGCCTGGACGCAGCTTCTTATACAGATCCAGCAATGCTTCATCGGTATTCTTAGTGGCATCCTTTTGCAGGATGGTCTGATTCAGCCGTTCATCCACACCAAATTTTTCCGTGATTTCGTCATCGGAGCTGATGCCCAATGCACGGATAAAGGTAGTGATCGGAATTTTTCTGTTTTTATCAATTCGAACATAAACAATGTCGTTGGAATCCATTTCGTATTCCAGCCATGCACCACGGTTCGGAATAACAGTTGCCTTAAACAGATCCTTACCGGTGCGGTCCTTTTCCGAGGCATAATATACACCAGGAGAACGAACCAACTGGGAAACGATAACACGTTCTGCACCGTTGATGACAAAGGTGCCGCTGTCTGTCATCAGAGGAAAATCGCCCATGAAAATTTCAGATTCCTTCACTTCGCCGGTTTCCTTGTTCCACAGCGTTGCACGAACCCGCAGCGGAGCAGCATAGGTTACATCTCGCTCCTTGCATTCTGCAATGGTATACTTCGGTGTGTCGTCAATTTTGTAATCCACAAAATTCAAAACGAGATTGCCGTTATAATCCGTGATGGAAGAAATGTCATGGAAGACTTCTTTCAGGCCTTCTTCCCGAAACCATTTGTACGAATTTTTCTGTACTTCAATCAGGTTCGGCATTTCCAGAACTTCATTGATTTTTCCGAAGTTCATTCTGACGTTTTTTCCACACTGCTTTGGTGTAACATTCACCATAGGCGAAAAACCTCCTTTGTTGTTGTCAGAACTTGCAGCTATTTCCATGCAGATGCCGGGCAGCGCAAGCCTTCAAAAAATGAGACGATCTGTTTGCCAGGAGCCTTTTTTGGCAGTTTTTAAAAAATCAAAAAAGGACTTGACAGAACGGTGTATAATATGGTATACTATTGTACCAAAAAACACAAGTTTACATTTCGATACATTTTATAATTATATAATACTTCCAAATGTTTGTCAAGGGGTATTTCTGAAAATTAGACAAATCGCCGTAAAGATTTTTTCTATGCGGCGATTTTTTGTATAGATTACAGAAGCGCACGCAGTGGGAATGGAGCCTTTGCAGAAAAAAATGCTTTTTGAAAAAAATAATTCCAACTGTACGGCGGATCGGGTGCGAAATGGTTGGGACATGCTTGATGAGTTGTGAAGGAAATGATGGAATAAAGTGAAAAATAGATTTCGATTTTGGAACAGCTCGAAGAAAAACGAATGGGATTGTGAACGACTTTGACTTGTGCATGTTGAAACGGAGCTTCCTGGAACAGAATGAAGCGTCATTTTTCGGCACTTCACGGCAATGTGGGGTGCCGTTTTTTGGATGGATTTTAGCGGAAAGCTTTGTATTTACAAGTGCTGCAATTTATGCTATACTAGAACATACAGATTCCACTTGCCTATAGACAGCAGGTGGAAAAAACGAGGTTCTATACGGGTTCTCGTAAAAGTACCCGTAAATTCAAAGGCAGCTGTCGGCAGCATCTGCACAGACAGGCTTTTGGGATATGAGGTGTAGAATGGTTTCCAGAATCAGCAGTCTGGGACTGTTTGGATTAAATGCGTTTTCGGTGGACGTGGAAGTCGATATCTGCCGGGGACAGCCGCATTTTGAAATTGTTGGGCTTCCGGATGCATCGGTGCGGGAAAGCCGGGAACGCATCCGTTCGGCGCTGAATTCCATTTCAGTTGTGCTTCCGGCCAAGCGCATTACGGTGAATTTGGCACCTGCCGATGTGAAGAAGAGCGGCACCATGCATGACCTGGCCATTTTAATTGGGATTTTGCAGAGCATGGGAAACATTTCCGCTGATTTGCGGGGAAAATGTTTTATTGGGGAAGTCTCCCTCAGTGGAGAAGTGCGTGCGGTGAATGGGGTTTTACCTATGGCACTGCTGGCGCCGGCTTTGGGTGTAGAGGAGTTATATGTTCCCATGGACAATGCCTTTGAAGCATCTGCTGCGGAGCAGGTCAAAGTCTATGGGGTGCGCAGTGTGGCGCAGCTTCTGGCACATTTGGATGGAACAGAACGCATTCAGCCGCAGCCTGCCTACCAGATTCCAGCAGATGACCGGCAGGCGCTGCCAGACTTTTCTGCGGTAAAAGGACAGCAGAGTGCCAAGCGTGCGCTGGAAATAGCCGCTGCCGGCGGACACAATGCCTTGATGATTGGGCCGCCGGGCAGCGGAAAAAGTATGCTTGCCAAGCGGCTGCCCTCAATTCTGCCGGAAATGACACCGGAAGAATCGCAGGAAACCACCAATATCTATTCGATTTCCGGTATGCTGGATAACCGGGCTCCGTTGATTACCCGACGTCCTTTTCGGGCACCCCATCATACCGTATCCGGTGTAGGGCTGGTAGGCGGCGGCAGTACGCCTCGGCCGGGAGAAATCTCCTTGGCGCACAACGGATTGCTCTTTCTGGATGAGCTGGCGGAATTTGACCGCCGCACCTTGGAACTGATGCGGCAGCCGCTGGAAGACGGTGTAGTGACCATTACACGGGTTTCCGGCACCATTACTTATCCGTGCCGCTTTATGCTGGTGGGAGCGATGAATCCCTGTCCATGTGGATACTTTGGACATCCAAGACGAGCCTGTACGTGCAGTCCCAGACAGGTGCAGGCGTATTTGTCGAAGCTGTCCGGGCCGCTTTTGGATCGGTTCGATTTACATATTGAAGTGGAACCGGTGGAATTTGAAGATCTCTCTGCTGCCGGGCGGTCAGAATCTTCGGCAGAAATCCGCAAACGGGTACAGCGGGCACGGGATTTGCAGGCACAGCGCTTTCAAGGAACGCACATTGTCTGCAACGCACAAATTACGGCAGATCTTCGAGATACGTTCTGCCCGATGGATGATGCTGCCAAGCAGTTGCTGCACGATGCATTCGACCGGCTTGGTCTGAGCGGCAGAGCGTATGACCGCATTTTAAAAGTGGCTCGCACCATTGCAGACCTGGCGGAGTGTGAAACCATTGGAAAATCGCACATTGCGGCTGCGGTGCAGTACCGCAGTCTGGATCGTAAATACTGGGCATCCGGCAGCCAGCGGCGCTGATGCCGTTTGGTTTCACAAGATACCTATTTTAGAAAGGAACGACATGAAACAAATCGGACAATATCTTGCAATTTATTTCAAAAAGCTCGACAAGTGGCTTGTGATTGCATTGCTGTTATGCTCTTCGCTGAGTGTGCTGCTGCTCTATTCTATTTTCCGCACTGGAATTCTCAGCAGCGTGGGCGCCAGCTATTACCGTACTCAGTTATTTGCTTCGATTCTGGGCATTGTAATCATGCTGATTTTGGCACTGGTGGATTATCATAAAATTGTACGTCTTTGGTTTCTCTATGCGCCTGTTGCCTTGCTGCTGACCCTGCTGACCTTTACGGCATTGGGGGAACGGCGAGCCGGTGCCGATGACCAGGCATGGCTGAATTTCGGCTTTATTCGGTTTCAGCCGTCAGAAGTACTGAAACTTGCCTTTGCCATGACGTTTAGCCTGCATCTGGCAAAGGATGAGAAAAATATGAATCATCCCCTGCATATGCTGCTGCTCTTGGTGCATGGTATGATTCCCATTGGATTGATTGCTTTGCAGGGGGACTACGGAACAGCCATTGTATTTGGTGTCATGTTTCTGTCAATGCTGCTGATGGCAAAAATCTCATGGAAATATGTGTTGGCAGGGGTAATTGCTATTCCGGTTGCCCTGTATTTTCTCTGGAATTATGTGCTTGGCAGTACGCATAAAAACCGTATTTTGGTATTGCTGCATCCGGGAACCGATCCGGAAGGGTTGGAGTACCAGCAGGATTTGGGACTTTCTGCGCTCTCCTCTGGAGAACTGTTCGGAAAAGGACTGTTTTTCAAAGACGGTGTATCCGTTCCGGAAATGCACAATGACTTTATTTTTTCCTATGTAGGAGAAACTTTTGGATTTGTCGGTGCTATGGCAGTCGTTGTTGTGCTGACGTTCCTTTGCCTGAAGGTGCTGTTTGATGGGATTCGTTCCAATGATAAGTTGGGGACGTTTCTCTGTGTGGGAATCTTTGGCATGCTGTTTGCACACTGCTTTTTAAACATCGGCATGGTGCTGAAGGTGATGCCGGTTATTGGAATTCCGCTGCCCTTTCTCAGCGCCGGCGGTACCGCCATTCTCAGCATGTATGTTGCCATGGGATTGGTATTGAGTGTTTACAGTCACAACGAGAAACGATATCGGATATTTTATGATGCCGATTAAAGGAATTTTGCAGGAACTGTAGAAATTTACAAATGATGCTTGCTTTTTTTGCGAAAAAATGGCATAATAAAGAAAAGCATGCGGCAGGCATCTGTCTGCCCGTAAAACGTGAAAGGAATCAAATCTATGAAGAACCAGCTTGTAATCGTATTGGATTTTGGCGGACAGTATAACCAGCTGATTGCACGGCGTGTCCGGGAGTGCGGCGTATACTGTGAAGTCATGCGGTACACAACGCCTTTGGAGGAACTGGCTGCCCGGAATCCGGTTGGCTTGATCTTTACCGGAGGTCCTAACAGCGTCTATGACGAAAAGTCTCCTCATATTGCAAAGGAAATTTTTGAAATGGGCATTCCGATTCTGGGTATTTGCTATGGCTGTCAGCTTATGGCATATACACTGGGTGGAACCGTTTCTGGTGCACCGGTGCGGGAATATGGTAAGACTGTGACCAACTATCAGACCGAAAGTCCGCTGTTTGCAGATCTGCCGGAGCAGGGAATTTCCTGGATGAGTCACACCGATTATATCAGTGCATTGCCGGAAGGCTTTGTTTCCATTTCGCATACGGACGAATGTCCGACTGCCGCCATGGCATGTGCAGAGCGGAAACTGTATGGGGTACAGTTCCATCCGGAAGTCAACCATACAGAAAACGGAATTGCTATGCTGCGCAACTTCCTGTTTCGGGTTTGTGGCTGCGTGGGAGACTGGACCATGGAGGATTATGCAAAGACCGCCATTGAACAGATTCGGGAAAAAGTCGGCGATGGAAAAGTCCTGCTGGCATTGTCCGGCGGTGTAGATAGCTCCGTTGCAGCTGCCTTGCTGTCCAAAGCAGTTGGCAATAAACTGACCTGTATCTTTGTAGACCACGGCTTCCTGCGGAAAAAGGAAGGCGACGAAGTGGAAGCTGCATTTGCAGATTGGGACATTCGTTTTATCCGGGTTAATGCAAAGGCACTGTTTATGGAGAAGCTGTCCGGTGTATCCGATCCGGAACGGAAGCGGAAAATCATTGGCGAGGAATTCATTCGGGTATTTGAACGGGAAGCCAAGAAGATTGGTGCAGTGGACTATTTTGTACAGGGCACCATTTATCCGGACGTGATCGAAAGCGGATGCGGGGATGCAGCTGTGATCAAGTCCCATCATAATGTAGGCGGTCTGCCGGATTATGTGGACTTCAAGGAGATCATTGAACCGCTGCGCTTGCTGTTTAAGGATGAAGTACGGCAGCTTGGTATTACACTTGGTCTGTCTGAAAAATTGGTTTGGCGGCAGCCGTTCCCAGGCCCGGGACTGGCCATCCGAATCATTGGAGAAATTACCGATGAAAAGCTTGCCATTTTGCAGGATGCCGATTTCATTTTCCGGGAGGAAATTGCCAAGGCTGGACTGGATCGCTCCATTCATCAGTACTTTGCAGTTCTGACGAATATGCGTTCGGTTGGTGTAATGGGAGATGCCCGTACTTATGACTATACACTGGCACTGCGTGGTGTAACGACTACCGACTTTATGACCGCAGACTTTGCACGCATTCCGTATGAAGTGCTGGAAACAGTCTCTGCTCGTATTGTCAATGAAGTCAAGAATATCAATCGTGTTGTATACGATGTTACCACAAAGCCGCCGGCAACTATTGAATGGGAATAAAAACAATTTTAAATCAAAAAACCGCCTGTATCAGCAGTATTGCTGTACAGGCGGTTTCTGGTTATTCCGATAACGGCAGATAGTAGGGACAGATTGTTTCATACTGTCCGCTTTTTAAGCGAAAACCGTTTGGAATACTGCCAAGCGGCTGAAATCCAATTCGTTCATAAAGATGCCGTGCGTGGGTATTGGTTGCCACAACGGCATTGAGCTGCAAAATGCGGAATCCATGGGCTTTTGCCTGCTGAATGGAATCCAGCACCAGTTTTTCTCCAATGTGCTGCCCTCTGCTTTGTGATGACACGGCATAGCTGGTGTTGCAGATGTGTCCGCATCGACCAATGTTATTGGGATGCAGAATGTATAGCCCCAGGATGGAACCGGTTGCAGGATCTTCTGCTACGCCGCAGGCGGTTTGCTGTGCAAAAAAGTCATCAGCTGTTTCCTCTGTCAGAAATTCTTCCTGCGGAAAAGCAATGCCGTCCTGTACTACTTCATTCCAAATTGTTGTCATTGCCGGAACATCTTTTTTCCGATAAGCTCGAATGAAAATAGCATTCATTTTCCAAGTTCTCCCTTTTATTTTATGTTTGTTTGGCTTGCTGACTGCGGAGCTGGTCTCGACAGGGATGTATTCTGCTGTGCAGGTATAGAAAAGGCGATTCCTTATTGCTCAAATACTTGACGGATGCTGTCATAGTGCAGGAAAATGCCTTCCTTTGCGTATGCCTGAATTTCTTCTAAGGTTGCCAGTGCAAAGCCGGAAACTTCCCGTTCCTGCACGTGAACATCTTCTTCGGAAAAATCCAGAATGAACTTGTAAATATCTACAAAATAATTGTTCTTTTCTTCTGGATTGATGCGCTGATAGGTGAAGGCATAACCGCCGGCTGCATGAGATGCATCAATGCCGGTTTCCTCCTGGAGTTCCCGAAGCACTGCTTGCTCAGAGGTTTCACCAGCCCGCACGCCGCCGCCTGGTACTTCCCACCAGCCGGGAGCCCATTCCTTATCCAGCTTGCGGCGGGTAATCAAAAATTTACCGTCCGGACGCTGCAAAACACCCAGAACGGTCAGGTGAAACTCACCAGGCTGCATGTTCCAGTCGTTTCGGTTCATCGTGCGGCCGGTTAGCTGTTTGTTTTCATCGTAGATATCCCACTGTTCCATTTTGATCTTGTTCCTTTCCAATGTGAGGTTGATTGCTTGACCGTATTTCAAAGTTTCTGTAAAAAGACAATCCTTATTATAGTATATGTGCCGGATTTTGTCAATCCGAGGGGGCTGCTCTTTTGCAGAGAATTGGATGATTTTCTGTCCGGTTCACTCTTGAAAAGCTTGTTTTTCTGTGCTATAATAAAGGTACGTAAAATTTGGCAGCTTGTTTACAAGGCTGCTTCATAGGATCAGACCGCAACAGAAAGGAATTGGATTATGAGCTTTTTAAAGGGAAAAACAGCAATTATCACAGGTGCCGGCAGAGCCGTTTTAAGTGATGGCAGATGCGGCTCCATTGGGTACGGAATTGCAACCGCCTATGCCAAGGAAGGCGCTAATCTTGTGATTACCGGTCGAAATGTGCAGAAGCTGGAAGCTGCGAAGGAAGAATTGGAACGGCTTTATGGGGTACAGGTGCTGATTATGCAGGCCGATGTAAATGCTGGCGCCGACAATGAAGTAGTTGTCGGGAAAGTGGTTGCAAAGACTATGGAGCAATTTGGCCGCATTGATGTATTGATCAACAATGCACAGGCTTCTGCTTCCGGTGTGCCGCTGGCAGAACACACCACCGATCAGTTTAATCTGGCAATGTATTCCGGCTTGTATGCTGCATTTTATTACATGAAGGCTTGCTATCCGCATCTGGCAGCCACCAAGGGCAGCGTAATCAACTTCGCTTCCGGTGCCGGCTTGTTCGGCAATTTTGGACAGTGTGCCTATGCTGCTGCAAAGGAAGGCATTCGTGGCTTGACAAGAGTTGCTGCAACAGAATGGAGCAAGGATGGCATCAATGTCAATATCATTTGTCCGCTTGCCTGGACAGCACAGCTGGAACAGTTCCAGAACGCTTATCCGGATGCATTTGAAAAGAACGTGAAGACACCGCCGATGGGACACTTTGGTGATTCGGAACTGGAAATCGGCAGAGTATGCGTACAGCTGGCATCTCCGGACTTCAAGTACATGACAGGAGAAACCATTACACTGGAAGGTGGACTGGGTCTTCGTCCGTAAAAATGAACCTAGCAAATGCCTGACTTGACATTTGTATGGGAATCGTTTACAATAAGAATCAACAGGATGATCGCCGACCTGTTTCAACAGGCTGGGAAGAACCTGTCTGCACAAGAATGTGTGTAAAGGCTTGTGCAGGCAGGTTCTATCCTTCCCGTTATCGAAAAAGGCGCAGAGAGCACTGCACAGAAGTAGGTCTTCTGTGACAACGAGAAGGATACACATTAGAGCGTGTTCCCTGCATGCCTTGCAAGGAACCATTTCACGGAGGAAATCAAATATGGATGCCACAACTTTTCCGCTTACTTTTAGTTACCACCTTGTATTCTGCATCATTGCAGCTATTTTCTTTCTGTTTCAGTTTGCGCATACCCGGAAGGTCTATGAATTGCTGCTTGCCATTGCCATTCCGTCTTCACTGCTGATTTATTTGGATCGTTCCAATGATACGCTGTTTCATGCAGTTGGCTTGCTGGTACTGGTGCTGCTGGTTGTCGCCTTTGTATTGGCAATTATCGGAAACATCAAGAACAAAAAGCAGCGCAAGCAGGAACAAAAACAGGAACAGGAAGCACGATCGAAAGCCGCAGAAGCACCGAAACAGGAACAATCCTAAAGGAGCAACCGATGAAGCTGGTATGTTCAGATTGGCAGACAATGGAATCGGACGGCAAAACCGTGTCACCATTTTCAGAATTCGGAACGGTGCAGAATTATGATGTGACAGCGCCAGAACAGCTGGCACAGCGGCTTGCCGGTGCACAGGTTTTGCTTTGCAACAAAACGCTGGTCACGGCGGAAACACTGGAACATTGTCCGGATTTGCAGTATATTGGTGTTTTTGCCACCGGTTATAACAATATTGATCTGGAGGCAGCAGCCCGGCATGGCATTACTGTCTGCAATGCCGGTGTATACGCAACCGATGCGGTTGCACAGCACGTGTTTGCTTTTATTTTAGAATGGTACAATCGTGTGGCACAGTATCATGCATCGGTGCAGGCTGGTGATTGGATGCGTGCGCCGGTCTTTTCTTATTTTCCCTATCCCATGCAGGGACTGGTTGGAAAATGTATTGGGATTGTCGGATACGGCAGTATTGGCAGAAAGGTTGCACAGATTGCACGGGCTTTTGATATGGATGTGCTTACCTATACCCGTTCTCCGGAAAAGGTGACAGATGGAACCCGTACAGTTTCATTGGAACAGCTGCTTCGGCAGTCGGATATTGTAACGCTGCACTGTCCGCTGAATCCGGAAAGTGCAGGACTCATCAACCGACAGACACTTGCAAGTATGAAACCAACAGCGCTTCTGATCAATACGGCGCGTGGTGGCATAATACGGGAGGCAGATTTGGCACAGGATTTGGAGCAGGGAACGATCGCCGGTGCCTGCCTGGATGTGTTGCGGCAGGAGCCAATGGCAGCAGATTGCCCGCTGCGTGGTGTGAAGAACTGTATATTTACACCGCATGTGGCATGGGCACCGCAGGAAACCAGACAGCGGTTGCTGCAAATTACCGTGGAAAATCTGCGCTGCTATTTGCAGGGAACGCCGCAGAACGTGGTGTGCATGCCGGAAAAATTGGGAAAGGAATGCGGACAAACATGATGGAACAATGGGATTTGTACGATCAAAACCGCTGTCCGTTGCATCGAAAGCATGTGCGAGGTATGCCAATGCAGCCGGGAGAATTTCATGTTGTTGTAAATGTGCTGTCTGTTGATCGGCAGGGAAATATTTTAATTACCAAGCGGCATCCCAAAAAGCCGTTTGGCGGAAAATGGGAGGTAACCGGTGGTTCGGTACTGGCGGGAGAAACCTCCCTGCATGGTGCCGTACGGGAATTGGAGGAAGAAACGGGTCTGCATGCAGCAGAATCTGAACTGGATTATCGTGGAACCATTGTCCAGCAGGCATCGGGCTGTCTGCATGATTGGTACTGTTACCAGGCCGACTTTACGGCGCAGGATATTCGGCTGCAACGTGGGGAAACCATTGCATTTCAAATTGTTTCCCCGCAGCGGCTTGCACAGATGACAGAATCGGGAAAGTTTCTGGATTTTGTCTATCAGCGGTTGGAAAACTTATTTCCGGAGCAGATTATCGGTGCACAGGAGATTGGGAGCAACGGGAGCGAGGCAAGAAAATGATTGATGTAAAAGCAAAAAAACGTGTGGTCATCAAGTTGGGGACCTCTACATTGACCCATAAAACGGGTCGTTTGAATATCCGCCGGGTGGAGCAGCTGGTAAAGGCACTGGCTGACCTGCAAAATGAAGGAAGAGAACTGATTATTGTATCCAGCGGTTCGGTTGGACTCGGCATGGCAAAGCTTGGCATGACGCAGAAACCAAAGGAAATTCCGCTCAAGCAGGCGTGCGCAGCAGTTGGACAGTGCGAATTGATGTACCTATATGACAAGTTGTTTTCACAGTATAATTTAACCGTTGCGCAGGTATTGGTCACCAAGTATATTCTGCTGGAAGACCGAAAGCAAAATGTGCAGAATGCACTGCGTACCATTATTGAACACGGGGTGATTCCGATTGTCAATGAAAATGATACAGTTGCCATTGATGAGTTGGAACTGGAAATCGGAGAAAATGACAGCTTGGCAGCGACAATTGCAACCATTGCGCATGCAGATTTGCTGGTGATTCTGTCGGATATTGATGGACTGTATGATACAGATCCACGGCAGAATCAGGACGCCCATTTGATTCCGGTTGTGGATACTGTTACAGATGAAATTCGGAATCTGGCGGGCGGTGCCGGCAGCAAGCTGGGCAGCGGTGGAATGATTACCAAAATTCATGCGGCAGAAATCGCCAATGAAAATGGTATTGATATGATTATTATGAACGGCAGAAATCCAGATCATCTGTATGATCTGTTTGACAATCAGCCAATTGGCACACAATTTTTAGCCAAGCAGCAAACAGCTGCACAGGAATAGGAGGCAGAACATGAATTACGCACAGCAACTTGGAGAAAAAGCGAAAGCCATTGAAACAAAAATTGCAACGGCTTCTCCCATGCAGAAAAATCAGGCACTGCGTGCCATTGCAGACGCTTTGATTGTGCAGACACCAGCAATTTTGGAAGCCAATGCAGCAGATTTGGCGGCTGCGCAGGAAAATCACATGACCGCCTCTTTACAGGATCGGCTGCGCCTGACAGAAGCACGGATTCAGGGCATGGCTGCTGCTGTTTTGCAGCTGGTAGAGGCGGAAGAACCGATTGGTGCAGTGGAATCCGGTACGATTCGTCCGAATGGGCTTCAAATCCTGAAAACGCGTGTCCCGCTTGGTGTAATTGGAATTATCTTTGAATCCCGTCCGAATGTAACCGTAGATGCTGCCACACTTTGCCTCAAGGCAGGCAATGCAGTGATTCTGCGGGGCGGAAAGGAAGCCATTCATTCGAACACCTGCCTGACGCATGTGATGCGCACGGCAATTGCAGAAGCAGGTTTGCCGGCGGATGTTATTCAGCTGGTGGAGGATACCTCCCGAGAGACGGCTGCGGATATGATGCGGCTGAGCGGATACCTGGATGTGCTGATTCCAAGAGGCGGCGCCGGTTTAATTCGTGCCGTGGTACAACAAGCAACCGTTCCGGTGATTGAAACTGGCGTGGGTAATTGTCATGTTTACATTGACCGCTGCCTGAATGGTGCGGCAGATTATGAGATGGCAGCTGCCATTGTGGAGAATGCCAAGGCACAGCGTCCGTCTGTTTGCAATGCCATTGAAAGTTTACTGGTGCATCAGGAAGTTGCACAGGCAGTCTTACCTCGGATTCAGCAGGCACTGGCAGCACATGACGTTACCATCTATGGCTGTGACCGTACACGGGAAATTCTGGGAGAATCCATTTTACCGGCAACGGAAACGGAGTATGCCACCGAATTTTTGGACTATAAAATTGCAGTGAAGGTTGTGGATTCTTTGGAAGAAGCCATTGCGCACATTGCAAAATATGGCACCAAGCATTCCGAGTGCATTGTGACCAGAAGTTTAGATGCAGCAGAACAATTCCAGCGGGAAGTGGATGCAGCAGCCGTTTATGTCAATGCTTCCACTCGTTTTACAGACGGCGGAGAATTCGGCTATGGCGCTGAAATCGGAATTTCGACCCAAAAACTGCATGCAAGAGGACCAATGGGCTTACAGGCACTGACGACAATTAAGTATCTGATTCGTGGCAACGGACAGATTCGGGAATAGGCAATTTTTTGCTGAAAAAGGGGAAGCAGAATGTTCTGCTTCCCCTTTTTGGTTTGGCACCAATGCAAAACAGCTGGCATAAAATAAAAATATCCTGAAAAATGTAAGGGGTGATATGATGTTAACATGCAAGGCGGCAATGCAGTCTTATACACAGGCCATGAAAGCGCAGAAATTACTTGGCGGCTACGGCTACCGGAGTGAGATTCGCCGAAAGGAGAAAAATGCTCCCGGTGGGTGCGGCTATGTCCTGGTTGTAAAAGGCGATTGCAGCAGTGTTTCAGATATCTTGTTGTACGGGGGAATACCCTATCAGGATGTACAGAGCGGGCGTGAGGCGCCTTGAGAATTGTCAACTTTGACAATGCAGCAACCACGTATCCCAAACCGCCGGAAGTACGGCAGGCAGTAGATCGTGCAGTTGCGTATTACGGCGGAAATGCCGGACGTGGTGGGCATCCCATTACTGCCCGGACTTCTGAGATGGTTTTTTCTGCGCGGGAAACCGTTGCCGCATTTTTTGGCGGAAAAGTGGAGAATACCATTTTTACCATGAACTGTACCCATGCGCTGAATCAGGCGATTCGGGGTGTTGTTTCGCCCGGGGATCACGTGATCATCAGCAGCATTGAGCATAACTCGGTCTTTCGCCCGGTGGCAGCATTGGCGAAGGCAGGGATCATTACGTTTAGCATTGCGCAGGTATCTGCGGATCCTGCCGAGACCTTGCAGGCGTTTCAGCAATTGATTCGTCCGCATACCAAGGCGATTGCCTGTACAATTGCCGGGAATGTAACCGGGCAGATTATGCCCTGGAAGGAGCTGGGGGAACTGTGTCAGAGCCGGAATATCTGCATGATTGCAGATGGTGCGCAGGCATGCGGTATCCTGCCGGTTTCTATGTCGAATGGCATCAATATCCTTTGTACCGCTGGGCATAAAGGACTGTATGGCATTACCGGGACGGGTGTTTTGCTGACAGATGGCGCTTTTCCGCTGTATCCATTGATGCAGGGGGGAACCGGCAGTGCCTCTGCCAGTCCGGATCAGCCGGATTTTCTGCCGGATCGCTTGGAAAGCGGAACACTGAATATTATTGGTGCTGCTTCTCTCAAGGCAGGCATTGAGTTTGTGCAGCGCCAGCCGATGGAACGGCTGCTGCAAAAGGAAAGCCGGTTGTGTACTGTATTTTGCAGCTTGCTGGAATCAGACCCGGCCATTCAGCTCTATCGGGAGCCGGGTGTTTCGTATGTGCCGATTGTTTCGTTTAATGCCGTGGACATTCCGCCGGAGGAATTGGCAGCAGCACTTGGAGAGCAGGGCTTTTGCCTGCGGGCAGGGCTGCACTGCTCACCGCTGGCGCATCAGACGCTGGGAACGCCGGATGGAACCGTTCGCTTTGCACCGTCTGCCTTCAGCCGGGAATCAGATGTGATTCGATTGGCAGACGCTGTAAAAAAGAGCGTCCGAATGTTGAAAAAATAATCAGAATGTATTGCAACCATACTTTTTTTGTGTTACAATAAAATAGGCGAGGGCAGCTCCCTCGCCGGTACATAGGTTCAAAATTGGACAACTTTTTAGAAATTTGAGCAAAAGGAAGTGAGAAAAATGTCATCCATTCGGGATTTATGGGATATGATTTATAGTGTGATGAAAACCGCACAGCCAGTGGACTTGCTGGATATTTTGGTGTTGTCCTATATCGTGTATTTTGTGATTAAGCTGATTCGGGAAACACGGGCAGGACAGTTGATGAAGGGCATTTTTCTTTTATTGATTGCTTTTATTCTGGCAAAATGGCTGAATATGAAGGCGATTACATACCTGCTGACACAGACGTTTAACGTTGGACTTTTGGCCCTGCTGATTATGTTTCAGCCGGAACTGCGCCGTGCATTGGAAAAGGCAGGACATACTAAAATTGGACTGCGTCTTGGCTTGAACAATTCTACCGGTGATCAGGCGGTCTGGGGACCTGCGATTGAAGTGGTTTGCGATGCTTGTGTGGAATTGTCTGCAACCATGACGGGTGCTTTGATTGTATTGGAGCGGCAGACTCGTCTGGGCGAACAGATTGACAACGGGACAATTTTAAACGCCGATCCCAGCAAGGAACTGTTTGGGAATATTTTCTACAACAAAACACCGCTGCATGATGGTGCTGTCATTATGCGGGATGGAAAAATTCTGGCGGCCGCTTGTTTTCTGCCTAAACCGCAGAAGGAAGAACTGGTTAATAAAAAGTTGGGCTCCCGGCATCGTGCTGCCATTGGAATGAGTGAGAACTCTGATGCCATTGTCGTGGTGGTTTCGGAAGAAAACGGTTCCATTTCGGTTGCAGAAAACGGTGTGCTGAAAAGCGGCTACACCCGGGAAAGCCTCAAACATCTCTTGGATGCCCGTATGATTACCGATGAAAATACAAGTGTCATTGAAAAGGCTGCCAAGAAGATTCCGTTTATCCACTTTGGAAAGAAGGATGAATGATACATGAAAGGAACATTTCACAATCCGTTGAATGGATTGCTCCATAAAATTTTTAATAATCGCATGACTACTGCTGTTTTTTCGGTTTTTACGGCAGTGGTAATCTGGTTTGTGATTTCCATTGCAATTTATCCAACGACGCCACGCACCATTTCTCATGTGAAGCTGAATGTAGATATTGCAGGCAGTTCGGTAGAAGAAAATGGATTGAGTGTCATTGACAGCAGCGTGCAGGAGGTAACTGTGCAAATTGAAGGAGATCGTTCTCAGATCGGAACGATTAAACCGGAGGACTTAACGGCATCTGCTGTTTTGGAAAATATTACAACAGCAGGAACCAAGACTTTGTCGATTGCCGTAACTAGTAACAACGGCATTTCTTTCAATGTGAAATCCATTAAGCCCAGTACGGTGAATGTCAAGTTTGACAAGATTGCAACATATACATTTGATGTCGTGCCACAGATTCCCAATGTGACATTTGCCGATGGCTGTATCGTAGATGAGGCAGACATGGTAACGACACCTAGTACGGTAGAGGTAACCGGCCCGGTTCAGCAGTTGGATCAAGTGGCGAAGTGCGTCGCACAGACCGATCAGAAATTACAGTTGAGTGCTTCCACAACCTTGCTCAGCGACCAGCTGTTATTCTATAATGAAAAAGGTGCACTTTTGGATGACTCTGACTTTACGTATGATGATATCCGGTATTCGATGGAGATTCCAGTATTGTATCAAAAAACGTTGGATGTTACCTATCAAATTACCAATGCGCCGTCCTCCTTTGACCAAAGCAGTCTGGATTTGAAACTCTCTCTGGATCAGATTACGCTGGCTGCGCCGAATGATTCCCTGGGTGATATGAAGGAATTTAACATTGGTTCCGTTTCATTGAGTGAAATTGGCTTGGATTTTTCGAAGGACTTTAAACTGGAAATGCCGGAAGGCTTTACCAACGAATCCGGCGTCAATACAGTAACACTGTCTTTGGACTCTACGGGTCTGGTGAAGAAGGATTTTGTCATTTCAGAAATCGGGCTGATCAATGCGCCAAGTTCCTACGATTTGCGGGTGTTGACACAGCAGCTGACGGTCAGCGTAATCGGGCCTGCGGATGAAGTGAAAAATCTGGATGCAACGGATATTACGGTCAACGTGGATTTGCTCAGCTATTCGGTACAGGCAGATGCTGTGAAGGGCAATACGGTATCCTTTAACTACGTTCCGACCATTTCCTTCCAGAACCATCCAACGGTGTGGGCGGTTGGAGATTACAAGGTTGCCATTACCGGAACGTATACCGGTTCCAATTCCGCCAGCACCACAGCAGCTGCAAGTACAACTACTACTCCATAATAGACGTTTTCTTTTATGTTTCATCTGGTTATAGCCAACGATTTGAAATGTTTTTATGGAACATGCACAAAAATGAAGAAAAAAATTTGGTATCTAAAATCTGCAATTCGTTTGTAAATTAATATATTATTCACAAATTCGTTTGAAACATGTGATATAATGAAAACAAATAAAAGGGAAAGAGATTGCCTTTTTATAAACAAATGAGATGATTCGTATTTAGAAAGGAAGATTGATTTATGGGTACGACATTCAAAAAACGATTGGGTGCCTTGCTGGTTGGGGCAGCAATGACCATGACAGCTGTATCAGCATCTGTTTCTGGTACGCTCTCCACCGTTTGGGCAGCCGGGAAAACAGTAACGGTTAATAAGGAATTTGCAATCCCAATAAAAGTTGGGGAAGAAGTAACGAATAAGGATGAAGTATCCTATAGAGGAGATGTAAAGGATCTCGCAACATCTGGACTCACTTCCCTGCAGTTTAATTTCAGTGCATCAGAAGAAGTTTCTCAGTTCCAGTATTATTTTGGTATTGCATTGAAAGATGAGCCTTGGTGGGCTGGTTCCACGATGGATGGTACGGTTCAGCCGGAAGGAACTGGAGAAAATGGTGCGTTTAGTTGTACACCATATGCTTCCAAGTTTTCTGTTGTTGTAGATGTATCCAACTTGGATATTGGTTATGATGATACTTATGGGGAAAAGAAATTTGAGATTCAGAACTGCTACACCGAAGCAGATGGCGGCAAGGAAATTCCAATTAAACTGGAATCTATTGTAGTAAATGGTACGACAGATACCAGTCATGGAGAGCCGAGCAGCAATCCGAACGCCAATACCGGCGGCGCTGGTTATGCTACCAAGAACAATAAAAGCGGTACCTATGAATTCATTGACAATGGAGATGGAACCGCAACCATTCGTTCAACCCTTTCCAAGCAGGTTTCTGATATCAATTTGGAATTAACTTCCGGTTATGATCTGGACAGCTATATTGATCCGGACACCAAGCTTCCGCTTGCAGAATCCACCATCCGTGAAAATGGAGATCCGCTGAACAGCCACGAAATGAAGTACAGTGATTTCGGCATCCGTGCGGGAGAAAGTGATGCTTATACAGTAACCATCGATTCCGTTTCTGCTACCATTAAGAGCAAAGTTCCGCTGAAGCGTTTTATGTATGGCGGCGGCTTGAGTGTTATAAACGGTTCTCCGGCTGACTTGGAAGCTGCGAAGGTAGCAGCTGGTGTAAAGAAACAGGGCGGTTACTGGTACAACGATATGGGTACCAAGGAACTGGAGAAGTATAAGGATGTTCCGTTTGAAATCACACCGTCTGAAGGGGTTGACATTCGAGATAAGGATCAGCTTGGTTCTTACTTCCAGGTGACCTGGGATGTTCCGGCAGCAGTTAAGGAGTATACCACATCAGATTCTTCTTCCAAGATTTCTTTCCAGTATTGGTATGGAGAAGAGGATGCAGAACAGTATACCAAGTGTGATTCTGTTACCCTGGTAGATGCTGTTGTAACCTATACACAGTCTACCACATTCCCGTATCAGGCAAATAAGACCAAGACACTGAACACCACCATTAAGACCGGTGATAATGCAGAAGTACTGTTTAGCGACTATGGTATCCAATATGACCATACGCTGGATGTTTATGCAATTCTCTTTAAGATTTCCTCTACAACAGATATTTCAAAGTTGGTAGTAGGTCTGGGTACTTCCGTTCGGAATACCTGCCCGGCAAAAACTTCTGATTACTGGTATCAGGCAAAGGCAGATACCTTGATTGTTTCCGAAGATGCAGCTTCTCATACCTATGATCTGATGTGGATTATTCCGGGTGATGTAGCAGAAAGCTTGCAGCACAATGCGGATAAGCACATGAACTATATCAGCACCGAACAACCGAAGGATAACTTTAAGCTGGGCTTCTGGTATGGCGGCGCTGGTGAAACAGAAGCAAGCTCCGTTACTTTGAAGGATGCAACCATTTACTACACCACTGACGACACCAAGAACGAAGCAAAGAGCGATATGTTTGAAGATAAGCTGGTTGTTCCGGATGTTATTGAACTGACCGTTGGCGAATCCAAGAAGATTGACTGCAACGTGCCGAATTCTACCTTCCGTACCGACAACATGAAGATTGCGACAGTATTGTCCGATGGTACCGTAAACGGTGTAGCTGTTGGTGAAACAGACATCAAGGTTACCACACCAGGCGGTCAGACTGCAACCGTTCATGTAATCGTAAAGGCAGCAGCCACGACCACTACGACCACGACTACCACCACAACCACCACCACGACTACCACGACAGAGCCGGTTTATGATCCGCTGTACGGAGATGTAAACCTGGATGGTCAGGTTTCCCTGGCAGATACCGTTACCTTTAACAAGTACCTGCGGAAGGTTGTAGATTTCAACAAGCAGCAGATGGTAAACGGTGACTGCTACTATGATGGCAGCGTCGATCAGCAAGACTGCAAGCAGTTGATTTTCTTCCTGCTGTGTGTAGATGGCTATAAGCTTGGCCCAGAATCCACACAGAACTAAGAAAGCAGGATAGCATATAATTTGTAGTAGAACTACGTAAGCCGCCGGCTTCCAAGTTGGAAAGCCGGCGGCTTTGTTGTTTGCGCATCCGATGGTCAGGAGAGAAGTTCGAGTTGTCCCCGTAACTTTCGGATGATTTTTTTCTCCAAACGTGAAATATAGGATTGCGAGATGCCGATGGCTTCTGCGACTTCCTTTTGCGTTTTCTCCTTTCCGTCCAGGAGCCCAAACCGCATTTCCATGATTTCCCGTTCCCGTTTGCCCAGTTCTGCAATGGCATCTCGCAGCATGGCACGTTCTGCTTCTGATTCAATGCCTTTGGAGACGATATCTTCTTCGGTGCCGAGAATATCTGCAAGCAGCAGCTCATTTCCGTCCCAGTCGATATTCAGTGGCTCGTCAATGGAGATCTCATTTTTTTGATGAGACGTTTTGCGCAGAAACATGAGAATCTCATTTTCAATGCAGCGGGAAGCGTATGTAGCGAGCTTAATCTTTTTGGTGGGACAAAAGGTATTGACGGCTTTGATTAAGCCGATGGTGCCAATGGAAATCAAATCTTCCAGGCCTACACCGGTGGATTCAAATTTTTTGGCGATGTACACCACAAGACGCAGGTTATGCACAATGAGCGTTTCTTTTGCGGCAGGATCCTGTGCCTCCAGTGCCAGAAAAACATCGGCTTCTTCTTCCCGTGTCAGCGGCGGCGGCAGCGTATCCGAGCCATTGATGTAATCAATGCGGCAAGGATCATTCTTGCAGATACGGGTGCAAGCTTGTCGAAAAAAATTCCATACGATTTTGAGGGGCATTCCATTACATTTCATAAGTCATTTCCTTTCTGTCAAAATGGAATTAATTTGGGATGAAATACTGCGTTGCCTTGTGTCTGTCCAATACCAATCATTGCATCGACACTGCGCCGCATGCCAGTTGCCTGGTTGCAGATGACGATTTCATCCGGCAAAAAAACAGGAATCATTCCGCTGGAGGAAACCGTTGTGCAGGGAAGAATGCGATAATGCTTCATTTGCTGAATTGTTTTTCCGGGCGGAAAAAGCGGATGAAGCTGTTCTGCACTGCAAACAATGACCATTCTGCCGCTGAAACAATCAGTGAGCTGATTGCCGGTATCCGGTAATCCGGGCAGCAAAACCATTTTTTCTCCCTGCCGAATGTAAACCTGATAGGGATCGGTCGCAGGAAACAACCGATTGCGCAAGCGCTGTACCAATTGCATGGCACCATATGCAAGCAGGGTGAATAAAATAAGCTGCAAGAGGGAAAAATCCAAATAGCAGGATCCGTTTCCATAGGTCACAAATTTTCCACCGAAGCAGGAACCAATGGCGAGCAACAGTCCGGCAAATCCAAAACTGATGCCAAAAAAACAGAGGATTCCGCCAAGCAGCAGGCGCTTTTGCCGTACACCGACTGCAAGCATCAGAATGATGCAGGTTGCCAGCAATTTGAAAAGGATGCTGTAAACCGGCGGCATTGGCGGCAGTAGAATGGTCAGGGAGAAAAGGCTGCCCACACCGGCTGCCAGTAGGCAACGTCCGGTTCGCAGTTTGGCATGCAGCAATTTTGCGGTAGCACGCAGCACAAAATAATTGATATATAGATTGAGGCAAAGCAGGACATCCAGATAAATGGTTTTCATGGGTATCACCGCCTTCTTTATTATACCCCGAATTCCCGGAGAAACCTGTCGAAGAAGTGGCAGAATCTGGGGGCAGAATCTGACGTATTCCAACAAAATGCATGTTGCATGCAGGAAACGAAAAACGACTTCAATAGATTGTAAATCGAGTCAAACATTGAAAAAAGAAAAGAAAATCAGAAAAATACTTTATAATCCTCCATTAAAATTAGAAGATTATAAAGATTGACAAAAATATAACAATCTGATATAATGAAGATACAGAAGAACTCACCCGAAACTGGAAAGAATGGAGCGATCGTATATGGCAGAACAACAAGCAACGTATTTGGTGGACAATGTCGATGCTTTGCGGCACACATTGGCTGCCGTTCGAAAGGCACAGGCTACCTATGCAACCTATTCCCAGGAACAGGTTGACGCAATTTTTCGAGCAGCTGCGCTTGCAGCCAATCGGGCACGAATTCCATTGGCAAAATTAGCAGCAGAAGAAACTGGCATGGGTATTGTAGAGGATAAGGTCATCAAGAATCACTACGCATCAGAATATATTTACAATGCGTATAAGGATGCAAAGACCTGCGGCATTCTGGAAGAGGATTCCGCTTACGGTACCATGAAGATTGCAGAACCGATTGGCGTGGTTGCGGCGGTCATTCCGACAACCAACCCGACTTCTACTGCAATTTTTAAGGTTTTGATTAGTTTAAAAACCAGAAATGCAATTGTAATTTCACCGCATCCCCGTGCGAAGCAGTCTACCATTGCAGCGGCAAAACTGGTGGCAGATGCAGCCGTAGCAGCCGGTGCACCGGAAGGCTTGGTGGCATGGATTGATGTACCGTCTCTGGAATTGACCCAGACTCTGATGCAGGAAGCTGACATCATTCTGGCAACCGGTGGTCCCGGCATGGTAAAGGCAGCCTACTCCAGCGGCAAACCAGCACTTGGCGTAGGTGCCGGCAATACACCAGCAGTCATTGAAGAAAGCGCAGATGTGAAGCTGGCGGTCAATTCTATCGTGCATTCCAAGACGTTTGACAATGGTATGATCTGCGCATCGGAACAATCCGTTTTGGTAACGGCTCCGCTGTATGAAGCCGTCAAGGCAGAATTCACTGCACGTGGCTGCCATATTCTGACGGAAGAAGAAACCGAGAAACTGCGCAGCATCATCCTGATCAATGGTGCATTGAATGCTAAAATCGTAGGACAGCCTGCTGCAAAAATTGCAGAATTGGCAGGCTTTTCGGTGGATCCAGACACCAAAATTTTGATTGGAGAAGTGACTTCCGTAGACCCGTCAGAACCGTTTGCCCATGAAAAACTGTCTCCGGTTCTGGCAATGTATCGGGTAGAGTCGTTTGAAGAAGCCATGGAAAAGGCAGATCAGCTGGTAAAGGATGGCGGATATGGACATACGTCCTCCCTGTATATCCATGCAGAAACCGGAAAAGAACGGATTCGGCAGTTTGCGGAGAAGATGAAGACCTGTCGAATTCTGGTCAATACCCCTTCCTCTCACGGTGGCATTGGTGATTTGTATAACTTCAATCTGGCGCCCTCTCTGACGTTGGGATGCGGCTCCTGGGGTGGAAATTCTGTATCAGAAAATGTTGGAATTCGCCACTTGCTGAACATTAAGACGGTTGCTGAGAGGAGAGAGAATATGCTGTGGTTCCGAACCCCGCAAAAAGTATACTTTAAGAAGGGTTGTCTGCCAGTGGCAATGCGGGAACTGAAAGAAGTTCTGCATAAGAAACGTGCATTTGTTGTGACCGACCAGTTCCTCGCACGCAGCGGCATGTCTGCCTGCATCACCGATCAGCTGCAAAGTCTGGGGATTGCGTACCAGCTCTTTTCTGATGTAGAGCCGGATCCGACCTTGTCCTGTGCCCAGCAGGGTGCTCAGCAGATGCGGCAGTTTGAGCCGGATGTCATTCTGGCGTTGGGCGGCGGTTCTGCAATGGACGCTGCGAAGATTATGTGGGTGTTATACGAACATCCAGAGGCAGACTTTATGGATATGGCCATGCGGTTTATGGATATCCGAAAGCGGGTTTATACGTTCCCGGAAATGGGCGAAAAGGCATATTTTGTTGCGGTTCCAACCTCTTCCGGTACCGGTTCCGAAGTAACGCCGTTTGCCGTTATTACCGATGAAGCAACTGGCACCAAGTATCCGCTGGCAGATTATCAGCTGCTGCCGAATATGGCAATTATTGATACCGATTTGATGATGTCTCAGCCGAAAGGCCTGACAGCTGCATCTGGTATTGATGCAATGACCCATGCGCTGGAAGCATATGCTTCTGTTATGGCAACCGATTACACGGATGGAATGGCATTGCAGGCGTTGAAAAATATTTTCACTTACTTGCCGGCATGCTATGAAAACGGTGCCAATGATCCTTATGCCAGAGAGAAGATGGCAAATGCTTCTACGATGGCAGGTATGGCATTTGCCAACGCATTTTTGGGTGTTTGCCACTCCATGGCGCATAAGTTGGGTGCTTTCCACCACCTGCCGCACGGGGTTGCCAATGCCATTCTGATTACGGATGTCATGCGGTTTAATGTTGCAACGGCACCACGGAAAATGGGCACCTTCCCGCAGTATCAGTATCCGAAGGCACTGGAACGGTATTGCGAGTGCGCACGGTATCTGGGACTGACAGCTTCTACGGATGAAGAACTGTTTGAGAAGCTGTTGGAACAGATCGAGCAGCTGAAGGAACGGGTCGGCATTCGGAAAACCATCCGGGATTATGGTGTCAAGGAGGAAGACTTCCTGGCAACGCTGGATGAAATGGTAGAGCAGGCATTTGACGATCAGTGCACCGGCGCCAATCCGCGGTATCCGCTGATGTCCGAATTGAAGGAAATGTACTGCAAGGCGTATTATGGTGAGACCGTACCGCAAGCATAAAATTTTATGTTTTCCACATTTTCATGTTGAAACTGTGGAAAACAAATTGTAGGAGTATCCAAAAAAGCTCCCGGAAAACAGATTCCGGGAGCTTTTGTTATATTTGCAGTTGCGGGAAGCCGTTTAGTGTTCCAGCAGCAGGCGTTCGTTGCAGTATTCGCATTCCAGCAAGGTTTCGCCGATCTTGATGAAGCTTTTCGGCAGATACTTTTCGGTACAGGTGATGCAGTTCGGATTCTTGCAGGCAGCACCCTTGTAGGTCTGACCACGCAGCAGTACGGTTTGGGTGTCCAGTTCCAGCATGGTGATAATCAGTGCCATGCGGACATACATGCCGTACTTGGCTTGTTTGAAGTAAATGGCACGGGGATCGTCATCCAAAGCTACTTCAATTTCATCGACACGTGGCAGCGGATGCAGAACCACCAGATCCTTCTTGGCAGCCTTCATTTTCTTGGTGTCCAATACGTAAGTATCTTTCTGGCTGAGGTATTCTTCTCTGCTTGCAAAGCGTTCCTGTTGAATACGAGTCATGTACAGCACATCTAGTTCCGGCAAAACGGCTTCCAGAGAAGAAACTTCTTCAAAGTCACAGCCGTTTGCGGTCAGAATATCCTTGATGTAGAACGGCAGCTTCAGTTCCGGTGTGGAAATGAGAATGAAGCGGTTGCCCGGAAAACGAGACATGGCTTTCAGCAGGGAGTGTACGGTTCTGCCGTTGATCAGGTCGCCACACAAACCAATGGTCAGATGATCCAGTCTGCCTTTTTCACATTTTAGGGTGAGCAGGTCGGTCAGGGTCTGTGTGGGGTGCAGGTGACCGCTGTCGCCGGCATTGATAACCGGACAATCCGCAGACAGTGCAGCAGCTTTTGCAGCGCCGGCAACCGGGTGCCGCATAACCAGGATATCTGCGTAGCTGCTGACAATTTTGGTGGTATCCTTTAATGTTTCGCCCTTGGAAACGGAGGAGTTTGCCGGATTGTCAAAGCCAATTAGACGACCGCCCAGCCGCAGCATAGCAGTTTGGAAAGACATTTGGGTACGGGTAGACGGCTCATAGAATAAGGTCGCCATAATTTTGTTATGGCAGGCACCGGAATAAATTTCGGGATGTTTGCTGATCTTTTCGCCAAGATCTACGACATTCAGCCACCATTGTGCCGGATAATCGTCCAGGTCAATTAAATGCGGATGGTTTGAAATCATAGTAAATACCTCCTAGATTTTTGCATGGCAGCATGTTTGGGCAAATGCCTTAGAGCACATTGCTGCCATTCATATACATTTTAAACTTCAGGTGAAAGAACAGCGCCGCACGCTTGCAAAGCAGCATGCGCTGCATAAAGATTTCAAAATATTCCAATACGGAGGAAATTTCCGTATCAATCTTTAAATCCAGCACAATGGCAGTCTGGTCTTCGTTGAAATGCAGATCGGCATATTCTACCGCATAGTTCACACGGTCGTGAATGTCAAAGGTCAGCAGATCCGTGTTGCGAACCCGGCTGCGGCGAACATCGGACTTATCTGCCAGAATCAAAGCGGCAGAAATGGCATCAATGGGCTGTGCCGTTGTTTCATCGTGGTTTCCGATTGCCGAAATGATGGAGCAAATCTCATCCACCGGCATTTCCAGACGATCCAGAATACGAAATGACATGACAGCACCGCTTTGTGCATGATCGGTACGGTTGACAACATTGCCGATGTCATGCAGAAATCCGGCAATACGGGCGAGTTCCACCTGTCGTTCCGGATAGCCCAGCGTGGTCAGAATCATGGCGGCTGTCTGTGCTACTTTTTCCACATGAGCAAAGGAATGCTCCGTGTATCCCATTGCCGCAAGGGACTGATCCGCACGGCGAATATAGGTGCGGATGTCCTCATTTTTTTGAATATACTGATACGTTACGTTGCTTGCCATAGTGCTTCCTTTCCGTCTTTGCTTATGCCTGTTCCCGGAAGTAAACTTGGTACCAGATCAGGAACATGTATACCGTCCAAATCTTACGGCTGTTGTCTGCTTTTCCGGCACGGTGATCGTCCAGCAGGCGAACCAGCTTTTCTGTATGGAAGAAATGCTGGGCATCTTCGCTTTCAAAAGCAGCACGCACTTTATTATAATAGGTATCTTCTTTCAGCCAAACCCGAATTGGAACCGGGAAGCCAAGCTTCTTCTTGGCAGCCGTTTTGGCAGTTTGCGGTGGAGTGTCTTTTTTGGCAGCCAGTCGCATTGCATATTTGGTGACATAGCTGGTGTGGGAATCGGTCACTTCTTTTCGGGTTACCCGGTAGCGAGTCGGAATCTGCTCTGCCAGCTTCATGACTTCTTTATCCAAGAAGGGAACACGCAGTTCCAGCGAGTTTGCCATGCTCATTTTATCGGCTTTCAGTAGAATATCGCCGGCCATCCACATGTGGAGATCCAGATACTGCATCTTGGTGACATCGTCCTGATCCTGTACCTGATCGTAGTAAGGCTTTGTAATTGCAGTTGGATTTGGTGCAGCTGTTTTGATTTTCAGAATGGCTTTGCGGTCTTCTGGAGTAAACATGTAGGCGTTTCCGATGAAGCGCTCTTCCAAAGTTTTTCCCTTTCGTACAAAGAAGTTAACACCGCGGTGAGCCGGAACTTTTTGTGCCAGATGACCAATGCCACGGCGCAGTCCCATGGGCAGTTTGTCATACATGGTGGAGTTCGGTTCGCTGTATACGTTATAGCCGCCGAAGATTTCATCGGCACCTTCTCCGGAAAGAACTACTTTCAGGGACTGTGAAGCCAGATTGCAGACAAAGTACAGGGCAATAGCAGCCGGGTCGGCAAGCGGTTCATCCATGTGATATTGAATCATAGACAGATGATCCCAGTATTCCTCTGGTTCAATGACTTTGCTGTAGTTCTTCTTTCCAATGGCTTCGGAGAATCCCTTTGCCCAGCCAATTTCATTGTAGCGTTCTTCTTTGCCGAATCCAACGGTGAAGGTCTTATCCACATCGGCAATAGCAGCTACATAGCTGGAATCCACACCGCTGGAGAGGAAGGAACCGACTTCTACATCTGCAATCTTGTGTGCCTGCACGGAATCGTGGAAGGTATCAGAGATGCGGTTTACCCAATCGTCCAGTGTTGGCTTTTCATCTGCTTGGAAGTGAATGCTCCAATAACGCTGGATGTCTAATTTTCCGTTTTCATAGGTGAAATAGTGTGCCGGCGGCAGTTTGTAAACGCCCCGGAAGAATGTTTCTGCACAAGGGGAGTACTGGAATGTCAGGTAGTTTTCCAAAGCATCCTCGTTGAGAACTTTCTGAAAATGCGGATGGCAAAGGAAACTTTTGATTTCCGATCCAAATAAAAAACTTTCGCCCATCTGTGCATAATAAAGCGGTTTGATGCCGAAAAAGTCTCGTGCGCCAAACAGCTTTTTCTTCTTTTTGTCCCAAATGACAAAGGAAAACATGCCGCGCAGCTGGTTGAGCAGGTCAGCACCGTATTCCTGATAGCCGTAAATGAGCACTTCGGAATCGGTCTGTGTTGCAAAATGATATCCGGCTTTCACCAATTTTTTGCGGATGTCCTGATAGTTATAAATTTCTCCGTTGAATACCAGAACCAGGTTGCCATCTTCGCTGTACAGCGGTTGGTTTCCGGATTCCGATACGTCGATGATGCTTAGTCTGCGGTGTCCTAAGGCAATGTCTGCATCGATATACTTGCCTTCTGCATCTGGTCCACGGTGTTTGATTTTATCCATCATGGCTTTTAACACCTGGTTGGAATTATCAATTTTGTTGGTAAATCCTACAAATCCGCACATAGTAATCTCCTCCTGCGTGCAAGCCGCTTGCTTTGATGCGGCTGCTTGTTCTGGGATCTACAGGGAATGCTGTAGGTCCATCTGTTGCTTCATGGGTACCGAGAAAAGTATGGATTTCAAGGAAACTTTTTCGGTACACTGGAACGGATCCTATTTATTATACTATAAAAAAACAGATTTTGCAATAAATTTGCCTGCATCTGAAAAAAAACTTGAAAATCTTTTCAAAATCCTTTATAATAGAACTCAACAAGGAAATTGCAGGTTCTGTCAAACAGAATTTTGGCAGATTGATCTGTGGGAACGGGAAGGAAACCATATGAAAAAAAAGAAAAAAACAAAAATGCGACGCATTCAGGAAAGCAATCAGCCAAAACCATTTCTTCGGTTTCGATTTCGTGTGATTGTTGCCTTTTTCGTGCTTTGCATTTTGGGCTTTTTAATCTATTATATGATTCATGCAAATTTTGATTCCAGCATTATTGTGACCAAATAGACAGCGTATACGGGATGCAAAAGAAAATGCAAAAAAAGATGAAAATTTGGCAAATTGCCTCTTGACAGGGCTTTTAAAATCATGTATAATTAAACTTGTACTGTCAGAGAGACCGGTTGATATCTTGCGGAACGCCGGCGGTGCAGTCTTAACCCAACTGCCCTCTGCCTAGTTTGAAAATGATGCGTGTTCATTTGGACTGCGCTTTTGATTTTTAAACGGATTTTTTGTTAGAGATTGAATGGAGGAAATTACTATGTCAACAACCATGCCAAAAGCTGGCGAAGTAAGCCGCAAGTGGTATATTATTGATGCAGAAGGCAAGCCTCTGGGTCGTGTTGCTGCAAAGGCTGCACACATTTTAAGAGGAAAGCATAAGCCAACATTTGCACCGCATGTGGATTGCGGCGATTTTGTAATTGTGATTAACTGCGATAAGGCAGTGCTCACTGGTAAGAAGCTGGAAAACAAGTATTTTTACTGGCACACAGGCTGGATTGGCGGCTTGAAGCAGATCCAGTACAAAGATATGATGGAAAACAATGCTGATCGTGCAATGGAAATTGCCATCAAGGGTATGCTTCCGCATAACACCCAGGGTGCAAACCAGCTGAAGCGTCTGCGTACCTACAAGGGTGCAGAGCACAAGCAGGCTGCACAGAAGCCTGAAGTTTACGAATTCTAAGAGGGAAGGGAGCATTACACACTATGTACGAATCTAAAGTAAAATATTACTATGGTACCGGCAGAAGAAAGCATTCTGTTGCTCGAGTAAGACTTTATCCGGGTAGCGGTAACATTACCATTAATGACCGTAAGATTGATGAATATTTTGGCCTGGATACACTGAAGTTGATCGTTCGTCAGCCTTTGACTTTGACTGACACTGTAGAAAAGCTGGACGTTGTCTGCACCGTTACTGGTGGCGGCGTAACCGGTCAGGCTGGTGCAATCCGTCACGGTATTGCAAGAGCTCTGCTGGAATTTGATCCGAGCCTGCGTCCTGCCCTGAAGAAGGCTGGATTCCTCACTCGTGACCCGAGAATGAAGGAAAGAAAGAAGTACGGCTTGAAGGCTGCTCGTCGTGCACCGCAGTTCTCCAAGAGATAATGTTATCCCTATTGGGATTACGCATAAAACCTCGAAAATGCTGAATTTTCGAGGTTTTTGTTTTACTTGAATATAATAGTTGAAATCAAGCAAAAATTAGGCGATAATGAATTAAAAAACGCTGAGACCGAAGTCTCAGCGTTTTTTATATTTTGTTGATTGCTTCCAGAAGCTCTTTTTATGCTTGAGAATACTTGAAAGCAAACGAAAAAATCTTGTGTCCATGACGTTTACGACAGAAAATTGACGTTTACGACAAAAGCATTGACAGGAAACAAAACTGCATGTTAAAATGTATCCATAAAATCGTCACTTTATTGGTGGATACTTTATCAATTTTAATTCATATTCAAAATTACCTGGAAGATTTTTTCATTGGAATTTTGGACTTAAAGATATATGATGTTCATAAAAATGAAATACAAAAAGCAATTGCAACTACAATTCGTGCCATTTTTTTACGTTTCGTGCCAAACCTATTGCAATTTGATTGTATATTGGTATAATAAAAATTGAAAAAGAGCAAAAAGAAATTGGAATTGCCATGCAATTCATAAAAATCCATTAAAGGAGGAAAAGTTTGTATGAAAAAAACAATCAAGAAATCACTAGCAGTTCTTGCCGCGGCGTCTGTATGCAGCAGTATGCTGTTAAACTTCCCGAGCGGAACCTTTTCCATTCACTGGAATTGGCAGGCAAGTGCAGAGGAAACCGAGGGAAGCACAGAGGGCATTGCCATTGATGCAATGAATTTCCCGGATGAAACATTCCGAACCTATGTTCAGGAAAACTTTGATCCAACAGCGGATGGCATTCTTTCAGAAAGTGAACTCGAACAGGTCACAGAAATCGATGTATCATCCAAAGGAATCTCTGACCTGACGGGCGTGGGGTATTTTATCGCATTGAAAGAGCTATTCTGTCATAATAATAATTTGACTGAATTGGATGTGCGTCAAAACCTAGCCTTGCAAAGGTTAGAGTGTCACTATAACAATTTGACCGAACTAGATTTCAGTCAGAATACAGCACTGCAAATGCTAGTCTGTTACAATAATAATTTGACCAAATTGGATGTTGGCCAGAATACAGCATTGCAAACATTAGACTGTGACAATAATAATTTGACCGAACTAGATGTCAGTCGGAATACAGCACTGCAAATACTAGCCTGTTATAAGAATAATTTGACCAAATTGGATGTTGGCCAGAATACAGCGTTGCAAGCATTATACTGTGACAATAATAATTTGACCGAATTGGATGTGAGCCAGAATCCAGCATTGCAATCATTAGACTGTTACGATAATAATCTGACTGCATTGGATTTAAGTCAGAATTCAGCATTGCAAAGGTTACAGTGTCACTATAACAATTTGACCGAACTAGATGTCAGTCAGAATACAGCACTGCAAGAGCTATTCTGTTCCAATAATAATTTGACCAAATTGGATTTGAGTCAGAATACAGCGCTGCAAGAGCTACACTGTTTCGATAATAATTTGACCAAATTGGATGTTAGTCAGAATCCAGAATTGCAAACATTATACTGCTACAGCAATCAATTAAAGGAACTGAATGTCAGCCAGAATCCAAAACTGGAAAAATTGTATTGTGAAAATAACGCTTTAATGGTACTGGATGTCAGTCAGAATCCAAAATTAGGAGCGTTTCAATGCAATCATAACAATCTAACAGCAGTGGATTTGAGTAAAAATTCAGATTTATACTATCAGAATTGCAGTAACAATAGTTATTCCATTGCGCTAACTGGCGGCACGTTCGATCTCAGCACGCTTCCGGAAGGCTTTGATTTGAGCAAAGCCTCCAACTGGACGAATGCGACTGTAGATGGGAATACATTGACTGTAACCGACCTGAAAACAGATGTAACCTATACCTATGACCTTGGTAATGGGAAAACAGTAACCTTTACTTTACATCCGGCTTCCTGCACCTTAACAGAGAGTATGGTAGAGGCGATTCCGTTACAGGGCTATTCCGGCTCCGCAGTCACTCCGGATGTAACGCTCAAATATGGTGATGATATCTTGCAAAAGGATACCGATTACACCGTTTCCTATGCAGGCAATGAGCAAGTCGGTACCGCAAAGGCAATCCTTACAGGAATTGGCTCTTTTGCAGGGGAAATAACCGTACCATTTGAAATTGGCGTTGCCATTGATGCAGCAAACTTCCCGGATGAAAATTTCAGAACCTATGTGAAAGAAAAATTTGATACAACAGCGGATGGTATTCTTTCAAAAAGGGAACGAGAAGGGGTTACGCAAATCAATGTATCATACAAAAAAATTTCTGATCTGACGGGTGTGGAATATTTTACTGCATTGCAATGGCTATATTGTGAGTACAATCAATTGACGGAACTGGATGTGCGTCAGAACTCAGAACTACAAGAATTATATTGTTCCGATAATAACTTGACCGCATTGGATGTTAGTCAGAATACAGCGCTGCAAACATTATCCTGCAACAAGAATAATCTGACGGAACTGGATGTGCGTCAAAATCCAGCATTGCAAACATTAAAATGTCTCAATAATAATTTAACCGCATTGGATGTTAGTCAGAATACAGCGTTGCAAACATTATCCTGCAACAAGAATAATCTGACGGAACTGGATGTGCGTCAAAATCCAGCATTGCAAGGGTTATATTGTGGCGAGAATAATCTGACCGAATTGGATGTGCGTCAGAATCCAGCATTGCAGACATTAGACTGTTACGACAATCAATTGACCGAATTGGATGTGCGTCAAAATCCAAAACTGGATGTATTATTCTGCGAACAGAATAATCTGACTGCATTAGATTTGAGTCAAAATACGGCATTGACAAATTTAGTTTGCTCCAAAAACACCTATTCCATTGCTTTAATTGGCGGCACGTTTGATCTCAGTACACTTCCGGAAGGCTTTGATTTGAGCAAAGCCTCCAATTGGACGAATGCGACCGTAGATGGGAATACATTGACCGTAACCAGTTTAAAAACAGATGTAACCTATACCTATGATCTTGGCAATGGAGAAACAGAAACCTTTACCTTACATCCGGCTTCCTGCACACTAACAGAAAGTATGGTAGAGACAATTCCCATTCAGAGTCATACTGGTTCTGAAGTAATCCCAGATGTGACCGTGAAATATGGTACGCGGATCTTGCAAAAGAATACCAATTATACCATTTCTTATGCAAATAATGTAGAAATCGGTACCGCAAAAGTGACGATTACAGGAAAGGGTTCCTACACAGGTAAAATAACCGTACCATTTGAAATTGGTATTGCCATTGATGCAACCAACTTCCCGGATGAAACATTCCGAACTTATGTGAAAGAAAATTTTGATACAACAGCGGATGATATTCTGACGGTTAGTGAACTGGAACAGGTTACAATGATTAATGTATCGTTCAAAGAAATCGCTGATCTGACCGGTGTGGAATATTTTACTGCGCTGCAAATATTATCCTGTTACCATAATAATTTGACCGAATTGGATTTGAGTCAGAATACAGCGCTGCAACAGCTACTCTGTTTCGATAATAATTTGACCAAATTGGATTTGAGTCAGAATACAGCGCTGCAAACATTACACTGTTACAATAATAATTTGACCAAATTGGATTTGAGTCAGAATACAGCGTTGCAAACATTATACTGTGACAATAATAATTTGATCGAATTGGATGTGCGTCAGAACTCAGAACTACAAGAATTATATTGTCTCAATAATAACTTGACCAAATTGGATTTGAGTCAGAATACAGCGCTGCAAACATTATCCTGTGACAGTAATAATCTAACCGAATTGGATGTGCGTCAGAATATAGCATTGGAAGAGCTATACTGTTCCAATAATAATTTGACCAAATTGGATTTGAGTCAGAATCCATCTTTGCGATGGCTATACTGTTCCAATAATAATCTGACCAAATTGGATTTGAGTCAGAATACAGCGTTGCAAATATTATACTGTCAAAATAATAATCTGACCAAATTGGATGTGCGTCAAAATCCATCTCTGGAGTGGCTATACTGTTTCAATAATAATTTGACCGAATTGGATTTGAGTCAAAATACGGCATTGACAATGTTAAACTGTTCCAATAACACCTATTCCATTGCTCTGACTGGCGGCACGTTCGATCTCAGCACGCTTCCTGGGAATTTTGATGTCAGCAAAGCATCCAATTGGACAAATGCGACTGTTGATGGGAATACATTGACCGTAACGGATTTAAAAGCAGATGTGACCTATACTTATGACCTTGGTAATGGGAAAACAGAAACCTTTACCTTACATCCGACTTCCTGCACCTTAACAGAAAGTATGGTAGAGGCAATTCCTGTTCAGAGTCATACCGGTTCTGAAGTAACTCCGGATGTGACTCTGAAATGTGGTGACACAATCTTGCAAAAGAATACCAATTATACCATTTCTTATGCAAGTAATATAGAGATCGGCACTGCAAAAGTGACGATTACAGGAATGGGTTCCTTCATGGGTGAAATAACCGTATCATTTGAAATTGGTGTTGCCATTGATGCAACCAACTTCCCGGATGAAAATTTCCGAACCTATGTGAAAGAAAAATTTGATACAACACCAGATGATATTCTGACGGTTAGTGAACTGGAACAGGTTATAGAAATTGATGTATCGTCCAAAAAAATTTCTGATCTGACCGGTGTGGAATATTTTACTGCACTGCAAAGACTATACTGTTTCGATAATAATTTGACCAAATTGGATTTGAGTCAGAATACAGCATTGCAAGTGCTATCCTGTTACGATAATAATTTGACCGAATTGGATTTGAGTCAGAATACAGCGCTGCAAACATTATCCTGTGAGAGTAATAATTTGACCAAATTGGATTTGAGTCAGAATACAGCGCTGCAATGGCTAAACTGTTACAGTAATAATCTGACCGAATTGGATTTGAGTCAGAATACAAAACTGCAAGTATTATTCTGTGAGAGTAATAATTTGACCAAATTGGATTTGAGTCAGAATACAGCATTGCAGATGTTAAATTGTTACAGTAATAATCTGACCGAATTGGATTTGAGTCAGAATACAGCACTGCAAACATTATCCTGTGACAATAATAATTTGACCGAATTAGATTTAAGTCAGAATACAGCATTGCAGATATTAAATTGTTACAGTAATAATCTGACCGAATTGGATTTGAGTCAGAATACAGCATTGGCATGGTTAAACTGTTCCGATAACAGATACGCTATTGATCTAATTGGCGGGACCTTTGATCTCAATACGCTTCCAGAAGGTTTTGATTTAAGCAAAGCATCCAACTGGACAAATGCGACCGTAGATGGGAATACATTGACCGTAACGGATTTAAAAGCAGATGTGACCTATACTTATGACCTTGGTAATGGGAAAACAGAAACCTTTACTTTACATCCCACCTCCTGCACCTTGACAGAAAGCATGGCGGAAGCAATTCCGGATCAAATTTATACTGGTTCAGAGTTGAAACCAGAAGTAACATGGAAACATGCTGTCAAGGACACAGACTATACCATTTCTTATAAAGACAACATTGATGCAGGGACAGCAACTGTAACCATTACCGGTCAGGAATTCTTGGAAGGAAGCATTACCATTTCGTTTACAATTTTGCCGGCAGATCTGACCGATGCGGAAATCAAACTAAAAGAAGAAAAGCTTGTTTACAATGGAACCGAGCAGTCTCCATCTATTGGAAGCATTACAGTTGGTGACGTGGTACTAACAGAAGACGATTATACCATTATTGGCAACACTGCCACTGAGAGCGGCACATATACGATGACCGTTCAAGGGAAGGGTAACTTCACTGGTAAAGCAACCGCAGAATGGTCAATTGTAAAGGCAACACCGACTGTAACACCTGTGCTCCCAGATCAGAAATACATAGTGGGTGACAGCTTGCCGGAATTGGGTTATAAATGCAGTGTTGATGGTGTCATTACATGGATTACCAATCTGGAAAAAGGTCTGATCGAAGGAGAAAATGAACTGGAGTGGCGTTTTACACCGGATGATGCAGACAACTATGAAACAGTAACTGGTACCGCGCTAATCGTGGCGGAGACAACAACCACTACGACCACTACTACAACAACGACAACTACCACCACCACAACTATCAATACGACAACGACTACTGCCAAGCCGGTTACAAGTACAACAACCAAAACAAATGCAACTACAACTTCTACAAATCCAACTACAACCAGTACGACCAAGGCTATTGCAACAACAACTGCAACCAAACCAGTTACGACAAGTACGACTAAGGCAGTGGTAACAACAACCGCAACGAAACCGGTTACAACCAGCACGACTAAGGCAGTGGTAACAACAACCGCAACCAAACCAGTTACGACAAGTACGACCAAGGCAGCTACAACAACAACTGCAACGAAACCGGTTACAACCAGCACGACTAAGGCAATTGCAACCACAACAACAACGAAATCAGTTACAACAAGTACGACCAAGGCAGCTACAACAACAACTGCAACGAAACCGGTTACAACCAGCACGACTAAGGCAATTGCAACCACAACAACAACGAAATCAGTTACAACAAGTACGACCAAGGCAGCTACAACAACAACTGCAACGAAACCGGTTACAACCA